>Ga0193729_1000395_pt1 | contig 22641 bp, 26 predicted proteins | sample U1c2metaG_FD_143036 | JGI IMG/M metagenome (GOLD analysis project Ga0193729, IMG submission 143036) | Soil microbial communities from a riparian zone of the East river system, Colorado, United States - U1c2 | ecosystem: Environmental > Terrestrial > Soil > Riparian zone | place: USA: East River...
CGGTCGCTTGGGATACCGCGGATGGTCCGCCGAAGTTGACGATTGAGGCTATGAACGCGCCGGCGAACAGCAGTGCCCCGAACGCCGAGAGCGCCACGCCCATCGGATTGAACGTAGCTAGCCTGGGCTCCTTGCCGCTCTCGAGCTGAGCGACACGCAGATCCAGCAACTCCGATCCGCCGATCGCCGCAGCGACCTCAAGCTCACTCCACGCCGGGCCGCGCACCACCTTGAGCAGCGCGCTGACGAGTGGCTTACGGCCACACGTCTGCACCGCACGCCGGTCGGCGGCCAGCTCCCGCCCGGCCACGTACCGAGTCCGCAGCGCTCCCAGCACGGGCAGGAAGAAGAAAGTCGCCGGCAACGCCCGCACGATCAGCACCTTCAAGGGATCGAGGTTGCGGACGTGGTAGCGCTCATGCTCAAGCACCGCCCGCAGCTCCTCCGTAGAGACGCCCTCCAGCAACCCCCGGCTCACAGCGACCTGCGGCGTCAGCGCGCCGTAGGCGAACGAGAACCACTCAGCGCAGTCCACCAGCACCACGCGCCCGTTGAGCCCTGCCGCGGTGGCCGCCTGCGCGAGCTCGCCGGGCAGCTCAAGCGCGAGCGACCGGACCCTCCGAGCAAGCGCCCGCGATGCTCTCATCTGCCGCCACAGCGACCTGGCCCCCAAGACGACGCCCCCACCGACCAAGACGACGAAGGCCAACGCGGGCAACAGGTTGTGGCGGCCTTCCACCAGGCCACTCAGGCCGTGATGGGACACGCGCGAGACGATCAACGGCACGAGCACGCAGCCGAGCGCTCCACAGAGGACGTACACCCCCAGTAGAAGCGAGGAGATCACCAGCCCCGCGAAGCTGCGGTTAGCGCTGTCGAGGCGCATCACTCCTCCCGGAGCAATTGCTCCATCCGGCGTAGCAGCTCAGGGTCCTCGCGCGCCTGATCGACGAAGTGCGCCATCGCCTCATCGCCGTAGGTGCGGATCACGTTCTTGACGGCGATGCCCGCCGAATCGGCGGCGGTCGCCTCATACAAATAACCCCGCCCTGCCTGACGGCGTGCGAGCGCGTCCTTCTCCGCCAGCCGGCTCATCACGGTCATCACCGTCGTGTACGCAAGCGGCTCCGCGCGAGCATCGTTCAGACGGCCCATCACGTCGCGCACCGACACCGGAGCCCCGGCCGCCCACACGGCATCCATGACCTCTGACTCGAGCGGCCCAAACGCGCCACCTCCGGTCCCAGACTTCGCAGGCATCACCCACAAGTCTACTACAAGACCGTCGTAGAGCGGGGTCTACGCCTCCTCGATCTGCGCTACCACGAGGACATAGCCGTCAGGGTCGGCCAGGCGCATCTCCTGTCGCGGTTCAGGCGTGCCGTCCTCGATCTCCCCTACCTGAACGCTCTGTTCGATGAGCTGGTCACGCAGCGCGGCGAGGTCATGCGAATAGAGATAGAACAAGACCCCCTGTCCGTCACGGTCGATCGGGTCGCTTGCGTCGGTGAGCATCAGCTCGGCGCCTTCGCTGTCGAGAGCCGCCCACAGCAGACGGTCTCCGGGCTTGAAGATCCTCTGCACGGTGAACCCGAGCCGCTGATAGAAGACGACCGAGCGCTCTACGTCGAGGACGTGGACGAACGGGATCAACTTGCGTACTCGCTGCTTAGGTGGCTCGAGGACGCGCACAGGCCGCCACAAAGGGACCGCCGAAGCCTTCACGCGCCGCGTTGCTTGCGGCGCGCATAGCGCGGGGCACGGGGTCGGGATGGTGCTTCGGCCAACACAGCGTCACGCCAAGCTCGGAGGCCCGACGCTCTGCTGCCTCACGATCCGCGTCAAGTCCGTCGAGTCGAGATGTGCCCGCCAGTTGCCCCGCCGGCACCGGATACCACTCAATAGTCGAGCTGGTGCAGTTGAGGACTGGACCGACTACGAAGTATGTCTCCACCGAGGCAAGGTCGAACCCAAAGAGGTCAGCACGGCCCGCGTCGAGCGAAGCAGGTGGCTTACGGCGCTGGCGTAGCGGCATGGGACGCTTTCGTGGCGGGAGGTTGGTCTATTGGGGCGCGAGCCTAGCGCGCCGGGAACGATCTCGCGTTCCACCAAGCCGAACAGTCGGCGCAGGCGGAGTGCAGACAAAGCACTACGCGGCAGCGGCGCCTGTCAGAGACGCGCCTTGTGAGTCAGACGCGAAAGGCCCAGTCTTTCGCCTGAGAGGAGTCTCCCTAAAAGTCCCTCTCTACCCCCATGTATCCGCCAGCCCGGCAGCCCAGCAGGTGAGACCCGGTCGATGCCTGCCCGGTCGGCCGGGCGGCGGATGCTTTCTGTTTCGAGTCGCCGTCAGGCATCCGCGACACCGTAATTTGTGGGGCGCCTCGTTCGCTGACCGTTAGGACACGCCACCGATGCCATCGCAAATGAGCAGCCCGCCCATCAGCACCGCTACGTCGGTTCCCGACGCAGCGCCGGCGCGCTGTCCCGACACCTGGCCGATTGGAGCGATGGTTGCAGCCCATTGGTTCGCACATGGCTCGGGACCGAGCCCTGACGGCGACGACGTATTTGAGGCCGTCAGCTTGGGGCTGATTGACCTCTCGGACGAATGTAGCGTCACGAGGCGGGGTCGAGAGGCACTACGTCAGCACGGATGGCTCTAACACATAGGCTGTCCTCCGGCGCGGGACGAACGGGACCATCCGCGCCAAGCCGCGGTGCCTCGAATGGGGCCGCAGCGGCGTCCTGAACAGGCGAGCTGAGGCTATGCCAGGCTGTCGAGCTACTCGAGCAGCCCGAGAGCGCGATGGACCAGCTCTCCGCGCTGTGCGTGCTTCGCGGGCTGACTCGCTAGCGCCAGTCCACGACGATCGAGAGATCGTCCAGGTCCTCGATGTGGCGCCAGTTGGCGGGGTTGCGTCGGGCCTTCCGCGGGTCGCCGATCGGAAACTCCTCCATGTCGGCGTGGGCGTCGTCGGGCTCGGGCCACTCCTTCAGGCAGTAGAGCGCCGAGCCGACCTGCCAGCAGGTCTGAAGCAGGCGCATCGACAGACGTATCCAGGGCTCGGACTTCTGGCCGACGACCGGCGAGTTGGCCAGGTCGTCAGCTTCTTCATGGACGTCCAGGAACAGGGCGAAGAACTCTTCCATGCCTTGCTCGGCCTCCGCGCGGGCTTCTCGCCAGGCGCGGTGCTGGGGCGACTCGGGCAGCACCAGCTCGCCCGCGCGGCGCAGCCGGTTGAGGCGCATGTGCCCCTGCTGGGTGACTTTCCAGCCGCGCACGCTTTGGTCAGGGGAGACCGTGAGGGCGCCGTCCTCGACGAGCCGTTCGAGCTGCGGGCGCAGGTTGCGTGTCGTCCAAGCGCTCGGCACGAAGCCGAGGTGAATGGAGATCGTCGACGCGCCGGCCCGATTGGAGAATCGGTTGTGGCGCACGGCGCGCTCGACCGCTCCCAGCACGACGGCATCAGAGACATGCCGGAAGCGGGCGAGGTGCTGGCACTTGCTCGCCTGAAGTCGGCGGAGCCTCTCCTCGGGCGACTCTCTCATATGCCGATGAGCTCGAGCTCGTCGATGCGCCTGGCGCAGCGTGAGGCGAACACGTCATCGCCATCGACGAGGGCGACTCCATCGGCCTGCAGACGCTCAAGGGCGCTGTCGAGGACGGAGCGATCGACGCGAAGGGCAACGACAAGCTCGTCGCGCGAGGAGCGCTCGCAGTCGTCGTCGAGCAGGTCGAGGACAATGGCACGGTCGAGGCGGCGGTGCTCGTCGAAGTCCGCTTGGGTACGGTGCTCGTGCATGGGAGGTTCTGTCTCCTGTGTCACGGCCCCGGGGCAGTTTGCGCTGTCGCCGGGGCCAATTGGTTGTCAGATTCAAGCGACGCTACATCGCCATTGACGGGCTGTGGGCGAATGCCGCGAAGTTGGCACCGAGAGGGCACATCGCGGTAACAGTCGGCCGCTGGCTGAGCCGCCATCCGGCGCCGGGGAGCGCGGCGGTAGGATCTAGCTGTGGCTTGGCTTGGAGTGCGCCCCACCGCCGCGCAGGGCTCTCCGCGCGCCGTGGTACAGTCGAACGTATGTTCGCAATGACCGCTCAGGATCGGCGCGAGCACGCGGCGGTCCTCGCCCTCACCGAGGCATCTCCCGTGCCGTGGTATCAGGTCGCAGACATCCTGGAGCAGGCCGGTAGCGCGCTCGCGGTCTCCAGCGGCCAGCACAGCCTTGACGATGAGCCCGAGGCGATCATCGCGCGCCAGCTCGCCGAGCGTGTCACCGACGAGATGATCGAGCGCTGGGAGCAGACGATCGAGGCGACGCTCGCTGCCGTTCCGGACGGCCGTCTAGTCACCGTCCTTGATGAGGAGTACCCCCACAACCTGCGCCGCGTCTACAACCGTCCGCCATTCCTGTTCATCAGAGGAGCGCTGAGCGAGGAGGACTCGCGCTCGGTGGCGATCGTCGGAACCCGCGAACCCTCGCCCGCCGGCCAAGCGCTGGCCCGCGAGATGGCCGCGGCGCTGGCCGAGTGCGGAGTGACGGTCATCTCCGGCATGGCCGCCGGGATCGACACCCAGGCGCACACCGCCTCGCTTGACGCGGGCGGACGCACGATCGCGGTGATGGGCACCGGCATCGACCGCATCTATCCGGCAGCCAACGCCGCGCTCGCCGAGCGCATCGTCGAGAACGGGGCGCTGCTGTCGCAGTTCTGGCCCGGCGCGCCTCCGCGCGGCAGCAACTTCCCGCTGCGCAACGTCGTCACCAGCGGCGTCGCGATCGGGACGATCGTGATCGAGGCTAGCTCTACCAGCGGAGCCAAGATGCAAGCGCGACTGGCGCTGGAGCACGGCAAGCGCCTATTTCTTGTCGAGAGCCTGGTCCTCCAAGAGGAGTGGGCGCAGCGATACAGAAATCGCCGCGGCGCGAGTGTCGTCTCCAGCGTGGAGGATGTCGTGGCGGCGCTTGAGGCCGAGCGCGAGCCGGTCACAGAGCTACAGCTGTTCTAGGCTCGCTGGCGTGGCGACCGTTCGTGAAGTCGCGCTTCCGCTTGCGTCCATATGTAGGACCGTTCCGGCGGTCGGTGAGGGCGTGTGTAATCGCTGCCACGGCTGCCCGAGCCCCGGATGGTCGACGTGCTGGAGCTGCTCACAGGTTGAAGCGCAGCTCTCTGAGCCCTGCCCGCTGATCGTGCCGATCAGCCTGTACGAGGTAGGCCACCAGCTCCACCACCAGCTACGCCACTACAAGGGCGAGCCATCTGAGATGTCGCGCAGCTTTATGATCAAGACCGCGGCGATCCTCGGCTACTTCCTGCAGCTCCACGGCGACTGCATCGCCGAGGCAGCCGGCGGCCCGTGGGATCTCATCACCTCGGTTCCCTCCTCGACCGAGCGCGAGGGCGAGCACCCCCTGGTCCGCGCGATCAAACTGCTGCCGGACATTCGCGACGAATACCAGGCGCTGCTGCGACGCGGCGAGCAGCCGATGACGCATGTGCTCGCAAGCGACGAGGGCTTTGAGCCGATCAGGGAGCTCGACGGCGAGCACATCCTGTTGATCGACGACACGTTCACCTCGGGCGCGCGGGCGCAGAGCGCCGCCTCGGCGCTAAACAACGCCGGCGCGACGGTCGCGGCGATCCTGCCGATCGGGCGAGTGATCACGCCGGGCTTCGCCCCGCACGTCGAGCAGTATTGGAAACGACAGGGCGCGAGCGTCTTTGACTTCGACGTCTGCTGCCTGTGTCAGCAGTAGCGCTCAGCCCTCAGAGCCCGTCGGCCAGCCGCGCGGATCGCCGTGCCCGCGATCGAGCGGCCCGTCGTAGTCCTTGACGACGGTGCCGTCCTCGAGCACCACCTTCTTGCGGTAGCGCCCCGCCTCGCGATCGACGACCTGCTCGACGTGCGCCCAGGTGCCGTCAGCTGACTGCGAGGCGCCGATCCTCTGCGTCATCACCGGCTTCTGTCGTCCGGCGCGACGCAGCTTGACGTCCGTCGTCTCGCGGATCGTGATCTGATCGCTGGCGAACCTGACCATGCTGATCGCGACCGCCCCGCACTCCGGGCACGGCGTTCGCTCGAGCTCGCCCGTCCCGAGCCCCGGTGGGCGAGCGATACCGCAGCCAGCGCACGTCACGGGTGCGATCGGGGTCTCGCTCACCCCCCAAGCGTTGCACGCGCGGATGTCATTCAGCGCTCGTGCCCTAGTCGCGCGTCCACTCATCCGGCGGCGCGCCGGGCTTCCACGCCTTCGCCACGCCGCCGCCCTCTTGGCGCAGCAGGTGGCTGAACTCGATCAGCTGTGCCTGGAAGGAAAGCTCCTCGCGCGGGTCGACGCTTGACTCGTCGATCTGCGCTCGCCAGCAGGCCAGGGCGCAGAGCGTGTCGGTGTGCTGGGCGTCTGTCCACCATTGCTCCTTCAGCGGCGCGAGGGCTCTGGGGTAGCGGCCGTGCAGCGCGACGATCTGCCCCCACATCTCAGCGCGCCAGTCGCCGTCTCCGCCCCACGGCTCAAGCCAGGGGGCTCGCTCACCGCTGGCGCCGGCACCGACGATCACCGGCGCTTGGCGCAGCGGGCGCAGCTTCCCGTCCTTGGCGGCTTGGGCGAGGCCGTGACGGATCAGCTGCGCGGCCAGTGTGGAGGGCTTCTCACCCGAGCCGCGGGCGAGCTCGTCGAGCTGCGTCGCCGCGGGCCGGGGCAGGACTACTTGGTACTTGTGGCTGTCGCTCATCGTTCTCTCTCCGGCGTCGGTGGTTTGAGCATGCGCTGAAGGACGCGGGCGAAGCTGGGCAGTCGTGTTCGCTCCGGCGCGATCGTCCGCGTAAGCCGCAGCCCGTGATCGGAGTCGGGCGGCTCGGGGTAGGCCAGCGATGGCGTCTGCGCGTGGCTTCGGCTCATGCCCTGCGCCAGGCGCGCGATCCGCTCTGCGTCGTGACCTTCGAAGCCGAGGTCCTCGCGCGAGACATACCAGTCGGTCCCGCGCCGCGCGCGTGACGCCTCGACGTAGGCGGGCTCCTTGCTGGTCTGCCAGCCGCCGCTGACGACGAGCGTGCGCGTCACCGTCGCACCCTGGGCGCGGTGGATGTGTTGGGCGTAGCCGAGGCGCAGCCCGGCAAGCTCCTCGCCGGCCAACGTCCGCTGCTGGCCGGTTACGTCGAACTCGACCAGAACCTCGCCGGCGGCGCTGATGTCCAGCACCTCACCGCGCGAGCCGTTCTCGATGCGCTGCACCCCGGGCTCGCGGTGCTGGTCGATCAGCGTCACCCGATCGCCCTGGCGCACGCCATAGTGGACGCCGGGAACCTCGACTTCTAGCTCGCCCAGCTCGCCACGCTCTGAGCGGTAGTGCTGCGCGCGGGCGTTCAGCCGGTGGATCTCCTGGTTGGAGGCATCGGAGATCAGCGCGACCTCGGCGATCGGGTGCGCCTCGGTCAATTTCGCCCAGTTTCCGACCGCCCGCTCGACCGCCTCGTCCCGCGTGTCTGCCATGTGCAGGCGGCCCTCGCGGTAGTAGTGCGCCATCGCCTTGTCGGAGCGTCCGGCGCGCAGGTCCGCCCACGCGCGCTGTTCGGCGCGATCGAGAGTGCGCCTGATGTTCGAGAGCTCGGCGCTCGGCGCGATCTCAGACAGCCGCTCGAACATGCCGCCGGCGCCGATCGAGGGAAGTTGCGCGGCGTCGCCGATCGCGACGAGCTTTGATCCGCGCTCGGCGACCAGCTCGGTGAGCCGGCCCAGGCGATCGGTGTCGGCCATCCCGGCCTCGTCGAAGTAGATCGTCGTGTGCGCGTCGACCGCGAGCTGCCCTCGCTCGGCCCTCGCCACGAGCGCGTCGAGCGTGAGCGTCTGACCGGCGAGCGCTGGGCTGTCCTGCCCCAAGCGCTGCGCGGTCGATCCCGAGACGGCGACGCCGAAAGTGTCGTGGCCGGTCAGCTGCTCGGCCCTGGCCGCCGCGTCGATCACCACGCCCTTGCCGGTGCCGGCCGGGCCGACGAGGACCGCGCCGCGCTCCGGGCCGGTGATGACTTTCAGAGCGTGGACCTGCTCGTCTGAGAGTCGGCCGCCGATGCGCTCGGCCAGCCGATCGCCGGCGACTCGGCGTGCGTGCCCGCCGACGTCGCGCCCCGCGTCGAGGGCGAGCTCCGAGAAGCGCCGCTCGATCGCTTGCTCTGAAGCGCGGACGGCGAGCGTCGTCATCAGCCCACCCTGAAGTGGCAGCACGCGTCGCTCGGCGATCATCGCCTTGGAGACGGCCAGTGCCTCATGCGGCGCGAGCTGGCCCACGGACTGCTCGAGCAGCACAGCGCGCAGCTCCCCGGCCTCGAATGTCGCCGCGCGCTCGGTCAGGCGCTGCTCGACGCGATCCTCAAGCGGTGCCTCTGGCAACGGCGAGACGTCGGCCTCTGCAATCGACGGGTGTCCGTCGAAGTCGTTGCACGCCGCGGTGTCGCTCCACGCGCGCTGTAGATCGGTCTTCGTGACGAGCACCTTGGCCTTACGGTTCTCGAGCTTCAGCGCGCGCAGCTCGCCGCGCTCGGGTGCCCTCCCCCATTTCGCGCGGAAGCGCTCGGCGGCTTGGGCGACCTCGCGGCTGCGCGCCGAGAAGGCGTCGAGCAGGCCGCGCGGCACCCCGGCGATCTCGAAGTAGCGGCCCTGCTTGCCGGTGGCGCGCTCGATCGCATAGCCGCGCTGGCCCAGCTCGTGCGCGAGCGCCGAGCGGTAGTAGGCGCCGACCTCGCGCGCCGCGCGGAATATCGGCCGCGAGGCGACGGCGACCAAGCGCCCGTCCTCGCGGATCGCGCTGGTGACGACGACGTGACTGTGCAGCTGCGGGTCGGGCACGTCGCCTTCCATCACGCCGCGGGCGGTCGTGTGCCGGTACTCGGCGGCGAGCAGGTCGACGGCGTTCTCCTCGACGACCTGACCGTCGTAGCGGCGGCGCACCGTCGCTACGTTCTCGGTCAGGTGGGCGATCGCCTGAGTGACCGCGGCGGCGTGCGCAGCCTCGATGTCGCGGCGCTGGGCCGCTTCGCCGAGCGCCCAAACGGCGGACACCGACTTGGGCGCGCTGAACGTCAGGTCGATCCCGCCGCCGCGTCCGCCGCCGGCGCCCTCGGGCCGAAGCCAGGCGCCGGTTCGAGGGTGACGACCCTCCATCAGCGCGATGAACTCGGGGCCGTCGACGCTCGCCCCCTCGATGCCCAGGCGCGCGAGCGTGTCGGGCGAGGCCAGCCAGCGCCCGGGCGCCTGGGCGGGCTCGCCGTCGGGGCTGAGGTAGTAGTCCCCGCGCTCGGGCTCGACGGTCTTTGACTCCAGGTAGCGGGCGTAGCCGCCACCCTTTGCGGAGCCGATGCTGGCTGCGGTCATCACAACCCCTACAGACCACAACCGAGCTCGAGCGGCCAACGGATTGCACAGCGCTGCCACAGCCCCCGCTGGGGCGTGCATCTAGTCTGTCCGGGCTTGGCGCTGTGCGCCGGCCGCGTGAGTCGGAGAGCGTCAGCGAGCCGCGAGCGAGAAGCCCGGAGGGCTGCACGGCCGGCGCAGTACGGCGCCGGGAACGATGAGAGAGCCGACGCAGGAGGCTCGGTTACAGCGGGCGCAGCCCGCGTCCGCTAGCTGCTGTGTTGGTGTTGAGGCGAGCGTCGGCGGTCGCCGCTCGCTGACGTAGCGGCACGCTCGGGTCCAGTGGGAGTGGGCGCGAGCCCACACGAGGGCCACCCGCCAAGCGAAGTCGTGCGGGCGGCATCGGGCGCCGAGCCGACGGCGGTGGCTCTTGGGGCTACGCGGCGACCTCAGCGCGCCAGCTAGAACTTCAAGTGACGACGCGCTCCCTATCCTCGCCGTCGGCGCGCCGGTGAAGCTCCATCGGCCACCAATCGGTGTCCTCCCACCGCGACGCGTGTGCCTCGGCTGCCTCTTGGCTCGGGAATGGACCGATGACGTCGAAGCCGCCGCGCGGGTCGCCGACGAGCAGGACCCACCCCGTGAGCTGCTCGCGTGCTTGGCTCTCGCCGGCGGTCACGCCCGCCTCGAACGCCTCGAAGCGATCCATCGCTTCGATCTCGCGGATGGTGTAGCCGTGGGCCCAAGGCTCGTCTCTGTCTGCTTCTGCGCCCGTCGTGCTCATCGCTGATCCTCTCTGTGTTGGTGTCCGAGTGCTGTCGGTGTGCGACGGCTGGCTTCCGTCCATGCGCGGCTGCGTGGGACTAGGCCAGGACTAGGCCGCTTCGAGCTCGCGCGGCTCGCGGCAAAGGCCCTCGCGAGCGATCAGCGCCAGCGTGTCGCTGTGAATCCAAGGGGTCGTTCGCCGGCCGCCCTCGGGCATTTGCCCGATGCGGCGAGCGAGCCAGCTCGTATCACCGCTGATGTGGCCGCGCGCGTCCCGCTTGACGCGCTTGCAGCGCAACGCGATCACGCTAAGGCTCACTCCGTATCCGACCTCCCGCGCGACGGCTTCGCGCAGTCGACGATTCAGCACGATCGGACTTGCGAGTACGCGGGTCAGCTCGTCGCGCAGCTGGCAGGTCGAGAGATCGCTGTTCTCGCCGTGTCGCGCAAGCGCGTCGACGGTCATCGTGCGGATGGGCTCGTAGCGTTCGAGCCGACCGATCACCTCACGCAAGGTCAGGATCTCGAAGTCCTCGACCTGGGATGCGGAGTCCGAGGAGCAGATCCAGCGAAGCGAAGCGAGGGCGCTGTCATCGGAGACCGTGGTCAGCCGGTAGCAGCGCCCCGCTCGGTCGCAGAGCGGCCCGTCGTCGGCTTCTTCGTGCTCGAGCTGACGGGGCTCGCGGGGCGGTCGCGAAGCGGTCGAGGCGAAGTCCTCGGAAGTGACGCGGCGACAGCGCCCGCGCGAGTCATCCGCGAGGTAAAGCTCGCAGACGATCTGAGCGTTCTCGGGAGGCTCATCGGCGGCGAGGTGTGCGATCAGGCGGTCGTCTGCGTGTGTGTCGAGGAGACGGTCGACGACGAGCGTGGTCGCGGTGCCGGCGGGCACGGCGACAAGCTCGCGCGGCTCCCCGTCGATGGCGACGTAGCCGCCGAGGTTGGCCGGTGCGCTTTGCTGCGTCACTCGCTGGGGTGCGGTGGTGGCGCTCATCGGTCTCCTTCGGGCGTGCCGGCCCGCCCGGTGCGAGCCGTGTCCCGCCCCGACTGCACGCGCCAGCGTGCGAGGATCGGAAGGGCGCGGTCGCCGCGTTGCCGGGCTCATTTGGCGGGTCGGTCGGCGTGCTCGATCCGCCCGTCCGGCGCGAGGCGGTACCCGACGCCGCGGACGTTCGCCAACAGTCCCTCGGCTCCGGCAGAGCGCAGCGCGCGGCGCAGGCGAGCGAGGACGACGCGCCGGCGTGCGCGGCGATCTACGCGCCGTACGTGCGCGAGACGGCCGTCAGCTTCGAGGGCGAGCCGCCGACGCCCGAGCAGATGGCCGAACGCATCGCGGCGGCGACGCGCACGCACGCATGGATCGTTCACGAAGACGACGACCGCGTCGTCGGCTACGCGTACGGCGGGCCGCACCAGAAGCGAGCGGCCTACCGCTTCTCGTGCGAGGTCAGCGTCTACGTAGAGCAAGGCCGGCGACGCACCGGCTCGGGTCGCGCGCTATACGAGGCGCTGTTCAAGCGGCTCGCGGCGCGCAGCTACCTGATGGCCGTCGCGGGCATGACGCTGCCGAACGAGGCGAGCGCGGGCCTGCACCAAGCGATGGGCTTCGAGCCGGTCGGCGTCTACCGGCGGATCGGCTGGAAGCTCGGTGCGTGGCACGACGTCGCGTGGATGCAGCGGGCGCTCGGCGTCGAGCACGACTCTCCTCCCGAGCCGCACTGAGGCGACCGGGGGCGGGAGAGATGCCGGACACCGCCTTCCCTGTCGTGGTCTTCGATCTCGACGGGACTCTGCTGCACGGCACGACCGTGTCGCTGCTGCTCGCAGAATGGCTCGGGCAGGCAGCGGAGATCACCGAGCTTGAGCGAGCGTTTCATGCACACGAGATATCTAATCGCGTGGTGGCCGATACTTCCGCTGGATGGCTCGCGGGAAAGAGCACAGCCGAGGCTTGGCGAGTGCTGACGAACGGCCACTGGATTGATGGGATGGCCGAGACGTTCCGAGCGCTCGACGCTGCCGGGGGCTAGCCTGCTGCTGGGCACGATTACCTGGAGCTTCGCGGCTGAGATGTTGCGGGACCGCTATGGGTTCGCCGCAGTCAGCGGGACCGAGATGCAGGCGAGCAACGGGGTCCTGTCAGGCACAGTCAGCCGCTACTTCGATGAGCACGACAAGGTGCGCTTCGTTGAGGAGTGGTGCGCACAGAACAGGTTTTCGATGAGCCAGGTCGCGGCGATTGGCGACTCGCGCTCGGACGTCCCGCTCTTTCGCCGTGCAGGCATGTCGTCGCGCTGAACGCCACACCTGACGCTCGGGCAGCCGCAGCCACGTTCTCGATACGGAAGATCTCCGCGATGTACTGGCGCTCCTGCAGCCGGTCGGGCGAGATGAGTGATGGTGCGGCGGTGAGCTGCCGCTCGTTCGCGCAGTGTGTAGATGACCCGTAGGTCTCGTTTGCCGCTGGCGTCGCCCGACACGAGCGGCAGAATCCGGGAAGTGAGCGCGCCGCGGCGAAACGTTGAGTGCAAGGCAAGCGACCCGGACCCCTCCGCCTCGTTGGCGGTCTGCCGCACGCTTGGCGCGCAGGACCACGGAGAGATTCGACAGCGCGACACCTATTTCACGGTGCCGCGTGGCGGGCTGAAGCTGCGCGAGGAGCAACCCGGCCGACCGCATCTGATCCAGTTCGAGCGCGCCAGTGAGCCGCAGCACCGCGAGAGTCGGTATCGCATCGCCGAGGTCGACGACGCCGAAGCGCTGAGCGCCGCGCTGACGGCCGCGATCGGCACAACCGTCGTGGTCTGCAAGACCCGGCGGCTCCTCCTCTGGCGCCAGGTCCGTATCCACCTCGACACCGTTGAGCGGCTCGGGAACTTCATCGAGATCGAGGCGGTAGCACCACCTGGCTCTGACCTGGCCGAGGAGTACGCGCTAGTCCAGACGCTGCGCGAGCGCCTCGGGATCACCGACGAGCGGCTGGTCGCGCACGGGTACGCCGAGCAGCTTCGAGCGCTCGGCTCCAGCGCATGATTTACCTGGCAGGTAATCGAACCGGAGACTCGCGGCTGGTTAGATAAGGCGCAGCATGGACAGCGCCATTGCCTCGCCACGGGTTGGGCCACTGTTGCGCGAGTGGCGCGAGCGCCGCGGCCGAACGCAGCTCGATCTGGCGCTCGATGCCAGCATCTCCGCGCGGCATCTGAGCTTCGTGGAGACCGGCCGCTCCAACCCGAGCCCCGAGATGGTGCTGCTGCTCGCCGAACGGCTCGAGGTTCCGTTCCGGGAGCGCAACCACCTGCTGCTTGCCGCCGGTTATGCCCCGGCGTTCCCGGAACGCTCGCTGCGCGAGCCCGAGATGGCCCCGGTTCGGGAGGCGCTCGACGTGATCCTCACCGGACACGAGCCCTACCCGGCGGTCGTCGTGGACCGCGGCTGGAACATGGTCGCGGCGAACTCTGCGATGGCGGCGATCGGCGCCTGGGTCGACCCGGCGCTACTACAGCCGCCGGTGAACGTGATGCGGGCCGGTCTGCATCCACGGGGATTGGCCCGGTGGACCGTCAACCTGGGCGAGGTGCGAGCGTATTTCCTCCGGCGGCTTGAGCGTCAGGTCGCGATCACCGGGGACGCGGATCTCGCCGTGCTGCTCGCTGAGGTGGCAGGCTATCCGGCGCCTGAGTACGAGCACGATCCGGCCTCCGAGGCGGCGGCCGGGCAGATTCTCACGCCGCTAATGCGGATGCGTGGGCCAGATGGTGTCGAGCTGTCATTCTTTGCCACGGTCGCGACGTTCGGCACCGCGGTCGAGGTGACGACCTCCGAGCTGTCGATCGAGTTGACGTTCCCCGCCGACGCGGCGACCGCCGAGGCGCTGCGGAACTTACCTCGCAGGTAATCGACAGCGCGATCTCCCCCTGGGAGCATGTGGCCGCCCCAATCGACACGGAGGGGGAGCGCATGGCGATCACAACGCGCGAGCAGGCAGGGAGCACCCCGTGCAAGGCGATTAAGCTCGCCGGCGTTGCCGGCGTGGTGAGCATCGCGCTTGGCATCGCCGGCTCGATCGTCGATGAAATGCAGACGTTTCCAGGGACCGGCGCAAGCGCGGGCGAGATCGCGGGCTACGTCGACGCGCATCGCTCGGCGTTGCTCGTCGCGATGGTCCTCAGTACGGCCGCGGTGGGGCTCTTGCTGGCCTTCGGTGTCGGCGTCTGGCTGTGGCTGCGGGAGAGGGCTGGCAGCGTGAGCGTTCTTTCGGTGTGCTTCCTGGTTGGGCTCGTCAGCTTCGTCACGCTCCTGCTCGCCGGCTTCACGGTCGCCTTCGTGCTCTTCTATCGTGCGCCCAACGCGCCTGATCCCCGGCTGCTCTACGACCTCGGATTCGGGCTGCTCGCGATGTCCGGAGTCCCAACCGCGCTGGCGCTTGGCTCATACGCTGGGCAGGTGCTCCGCGACAGCCGCCTGCCTGGTTGGACGGGGTGGATTGCGGTCGTGGCCGCGCTGGCGCACATCGTGCTCCTGGCGTCGCTTGTGATCGCGAGTGGTTTCTTCTCGCTTGAGGGAGGAGTGATCATTGCGATTCCCGCCACGCTGTTTGCCTGGATACTCGGCACCAGCATCGTCCTGCTACGGACGACAATCAAAAGTGATGACGAGCTTGTCGCTGACTGCTGAGCCAACGCAGGCGCGCACGCTGCGATGCTTTCGCCTGCTCGGCCTCGATGACTTCGAGGTATGGCGTCGGCGCGTGATGGCGCTACTGATCTTCACCTCAGTGCTGCTGGTCGCCTATTGGGTTGCCTGGTTCGCTGCCCGCGGCATAGTCGCCAGCGATCACGCCGCGGAGTACATCGCCTTTGAGCAGTCCTTCCCGCTCGCAGACGCCTGGCTACTGGGAGCAGCCTTCATTGCGGCTCTCCAGTTGTCCCGCCGTCGACCGAGCGCCCTCATGTGGCTGCTGGTGCTCGGCGGAGCAGGCGTCTATCTTTGCGCGCTCGACGTGCTCTACGACTTGGAGCATGGGATCTACACCAAGGGCCACAGCGGCGCGATAGAGCTAACTATCAATCTCCTCACCGCGGCGTTGAGCACCGGGCTCCTGGCGTCGGCATGGCACTACCGGCACGAGCTGCTCGGGAGTCGCGCGCTTCATTGCGCGTCGGCGCGTAGCCAGTCCGTCCAGCCCTCAGCCAGGATGAGGTCGGCGAGCGCGTGATACCCCTCTGCGGAGGGGTGAGCCCCGTCGCCTGCAATCACCTGCGTCATCCAGATTTCAGCGGCGAGCAGTTGCTCGACGACACCGATGAAGCGAACATCGGCGTTGGAGCAAACCTCCGAGAACGAAGCGGAGAGAGCCTGGATGCGCTCGTTCTGCTGAGCACCGTTAACCGGCGCCGGCCCGATCACCAGCGGCAGCAAGCCGAGCGCGGCAGCGCCGTGGAGGATGCCGTCCAGCACAGCGCGAGAGCGCTCGGGAGCTACGCGCAGCCGGCTTTGCTCGATCGTGGTGTCGTTGGCGCCGAACGACACAACGATCCTCATATCGGCTTCCGGCAATAGGCGTGGTAGCGCCTCGTTGCGCCAGCGTGCCGCGACTTGCTCTGAGGTCTCCCGTCTAACGCCGAGGTTGTACGCGGTCAGGGGGAGCCCGAACCCGAAGGATGCGGCCACGACCCGGCCGACCCAGCCTCTGCCGCTAGGATCGCCGACGCCGGCGACAAGGGAGTCACCGAAGAACGGCAGCCGCCGATCGGTCACGGCCGTCCGTCCCCTTCGCGCGTTGAAAGCTCGACACCATCATCGAGCGGGACAGTCGTTGAGAAGTAGCCGCGGGCCGGCTCGCGGACGTACTCCAGGTACGGGAGAAGGTCTGGATCGTCGGCGCTGAGGTCAGCGACCACCAGGCCAGAAGGCAACAGACGCGGCTCAAGGAGGTGAAGGATCGGCAGGTAGAGGTCGTTGCGGCCGTCGAGGAACACAAGGTCGATCGGCTCGGCGATGTTCGCCAGCGTATGAAGCGCATCGCCGGAACGCAGCTCGACGAGATCGGCGAGACCGGCGTCGGCGAGGTTCTGTGATGCCAGCTCGACCTTCTGCGAGTGGCACTCGCTTGTGATGAGTGTTCCGCCGCCACCGTCGCGGATTGCGGCGGCGAGATAGATGGTGGAGACGCCGAGCGAGCTACCGAACTCGACGATCAGCCGTGGTCTCGTGCTCAGCGCGAGCAGGTAGAGGAGCTGCCCGACCTCGCGGGTGATCGACAGCGGCGCCTCGCCGTAAAGCTCGTATCGCTGCTCCTGCGGCAGTCGGCGGCCGAGTTGCGCCTCGCGTGCGCGAACGCGCTGTGCGACCTGCGGGTCCTCGTCGTCGGCCTGCGCGTGGAGCCGCCCGAGGACGCCCGCCACGACCGGCGACCTCAGCGCCCGAGGCATCGCCTACTCGCTCACCGTGTCGACGGATTGCCTCATTACCTTCTCGGGCCGCATACCAGCATCAATTTTCGTGGTCATGCCCCTCCTCCCTGAAGCTCCGCCTTGACGAGACGCAGTCCGATGTCGAGCGTGGCCTGCGTTCGCAGATGTCCGTAGCGGGCGTCCCACTTGCCGCTATCGAGATCCTGGCGGAGCCGATCCAGACCGCTGTCAACGATCGAAGCTGGCAGTAGGTGCCAGGTCGATGACGCACGACGAACGTCTGGGTTGAGGTAAGCCTCGGGTCGGCTCCAGAGGGCGACGCAGAACCCGTCCGTGCAGTCGACGGGCACAGGGATCGGCTCCACCTGAAGATCGGGAAGGACGGCTTGGAGGTGTGCGATCGTCGGGAAGGCTTGGCGATCGTGCTCGATGACCTGCGGCAGGTAGTCGCTACATAGCCACATCTGCGCCGTCACGTCGAGGTCGAGCGTGAGGAAGACAATCCGCTTGCGGGTGACTCGGAGCACCTCTGCGAGACCGCGGTCGACGTCATCCCAGTGCTGCATCGTGAACACGCCCATCGTCACGTCCACGCTCTTGTCACCCAGCGGGATGGACTCGGCGACTCCCTGGATCGCCGGAGCGGAGTCCACAGGGCGCTGAGCGATCATCACGGGGGAAGGCTCGACCGCGATGACCTCGCGATCCCTCGGCTCATATGAGCCAGCGCCCGCACCGATGTTGAGGACAATCCCTGCATCTCCCAGCGCGTTCCATATCGCGGTCTCGAAACGCGGGTCGGCTCGCCGCACTGCGCTGTAGCTGAGGCCGATGCGGTCGTAGGCGGGAACGCTCACCGCTTGGCTCCCGTGCGACCCCGTGATTGCTTGGCCTGTCCTCGTTCGCGCAGCAGAGAGACGAGCAGTTCGACGAAGTCGCCATAGAGGTTGTGGCGCACCGCCTCGGGGCTGACGAGCGATTCGATCGCCAGGCCGATGCCCAGCGCGCGCAGGATGAGCGCGAGATCGTCTGTGGGCATCGCGGGCTCCAGGCCGGCCTCTTGCTGGTAGTGGCTGATGTAGCGTGCAACGGCCTCACGCATCGCCGAGGAGCGTGTGCCAAAGCGCCGGGCGAGCTGGGGGTCTCGGCCGGCGTGAGCGAGGAACTCCATGTGCAGAGCGAAGGACTCGCGGTCGCGGGCGAGCCTGTCCATCCACTGGTCGGCTAGCGCTAGCGCACGGGCGCGGACCTCCAGGGAAGCATCGTCGGCGAGCGCGGCCTGTGTCTCGGCAAGCTCACGGACTCGCTCTGCCATGTAGTCCTCGAAGACCGCGAGGAACAAGTCGGCCTTCCCCTCGAAGTTGGAGTACACGGCACCGTGTGAGTAGCCCGCCTCCTCGGCGATCTCCTCGACGCTCGCAGCTTGAAAGCCACGCCGCGCGAACACTTGCGCCGCGGCTTCGATCAGATGAGAACGGGTCTGCGCCTGCCTCTCGGCGCGTGTGGGCCGCGGCGGTTTGGTGCGAGGTCTGTCGCTGGGTGGGTTAGGCGCCATAGCAGCGGATGATGATATCAACTCAGATTGTAGCCATCATCTTGGAGCCGTGTCTACCCAGCAATCGTCCAGACACCTCCGTGCACCGCTCGCGGGCCGCTTTGAAGGAGCCGCGGGCAAGCGTCTGCTGTGGGTTTGCGCGGTCGTGATGCTCGTTTTCGGCGCTGCCGAGCTTCCGGCGCTTGGAAAGATGAGCGAGCACGGCACCGGAGTGCTCGGGTTCGAGTTCGCCGCCACCACCGACCGCTTGCGCGAGATTCTCACCCGCTGGGGGTCGACTGGCCACACGGCCGCACAGCAGCATGTCTTCATCGACCTCGGGTTCATCCTCGGCTACGGCCTCCTGCTGATCGGATTGTGTGGCCGGCTCTCCGAGCGACTTCGGCATCAGGGGCATCTGCGGGCTGCGACCCTGGCGGCACTGCTGGCGTGGGGCGCGCTTGTCGCGGCCGTCGCTAACGCGTTGCAGAAGGTCGTGTTGTGGCTTGAGCTGCACGGTCACGTCACCCAGCCGTTGCCGGCACTTGCGGCAGTGTGCGGGGCTCTCACCTTCATCCTGGGAATCTCTGCGGCGCTGTTCGCCGTCACCGGCGGGATCGCTGTGCGACGTATGCCTTGTGAGGCGGCGCCAGAGGGGCAGACACGGTGAGCGACCTCAAGCGACTGCTTGCCGAGCAGGCTCACTACTACCGCGAGCGCGCGGGCGAGTACGACGACTGGTGGTTTCGGCGGGCGCTATGACCACGGGCCGGAGACGAACGCTCGCTGGTTCTCCGACGTGGCCGAAGCCCACGCTGCTCTAGACCATTTCAAACCCACCGGGGATGTCGTGGAGTTCGCATGTGGCACGGGCCTGTGGACTGAGCGCCTGCTCGGCGATGTCATGAGCGTGACCGCCATTGACGGCTCCCAGGAGATGCTTGAGTTGTGCCAAACCCGCGTGGCCGATCCGCGCGTGCGCTACCTGCAGGCTGATCTCTTCGCTTGGGAGCCCGAGCGAACCTACGACGCATGCTTCTTCAGCTTCTGGCTCTCCCACGTCCCCGAGGAGCGCTTCCAGGAGTTCTGGGCGAAAGTGCGACGCGCGGTGAGATCGGAGGGCCGAGTGTTCTTCATCGACAGCTTGCGCCACGATCTCGCTTCAGCCGTGGATCACGAACTGCCCGAGCCGGAGAACCCGGTCATGCTGCGTCGGCTCGCTGATGGCCGCGGGTATCACATCGTAAAGCGCTTCTATGAGCCGCAGGCGCTGCAGCAGCGGCTCGCCTCGCTTGGCTGGAACGCACAAGTCCAGACGACCGGCGAGTTCTTCATCTACGGGCAGGCCATTCCCAGCGTATAGCCTGGCGCCTTGAACCACTTGGGTCGCGGACTCGACGGTTTGGGCGAAGTGTCGAGACTTCCAAAGCGGCCCCGCTCTAATCTGGGTTCATCGACGCTCTCACCGCATTTGACGTTACGCTGCTCGACCTTGTTGAAGCCGTACGGGCATTGCCGTATGGCCGCCCGAGTGATCGCACAGTGAAGGGGATGTTGCGCGAGCACCGCGGTACATGCTCCACCAAGCACCTGTTCCTCGCCAGCGTCCTCGCCGGGCGCTTTCCCGATACCGAGCCCGTCATCGTCCACCGTGTCTACACCTTGGATCGGGCTCACGCGCGTGAGCTGTTCGGCGCCTCCGTCGCGGCGGCTGTTCCTGACGACGGGCTCGTAGACGTCCACCGATATCTGGCGATCACCGTTGGAGGGCAGCGTGTGGAGATCGACGCGACGTTCCCTGGCCCAGCATGGGATGGTCTCTCGTCGCTGCCGCTCGCGTGCGGCGCGGGGATGGACTATCCGGCTGGCGATGACCCGGACGCGGAGAAGCGGGCGCTTGAGGAGCGGCATTGCGACCCGGCGATCCGCGAGCCGTTCATCGCGGCGCTCTCCTCAGCACGCCGCGACTCGACGCTCAGCGAGCCTCGAACTCCACGTCCGCGGCCGAGATCGCCCCACCGCAGCTCGCGCAGACCACCATCGCGGTGAGTTCGGCGCCGCACCCGCGATGGCGGATTGTCAACGGGGTGTCCTTCAGGTCCAGTAGATGCTTCTCAGCCCACGCCTTGATGGTGAGGATCGCCGGGAACAACTCAAGCCCGGCCTGCGCCGCGACGGCGCGCTTAGGCGAGATCCGTGAGCCTCTAGGTGTGTTGCGGAGCTTGCGCCAAGGCAGGAGCGACCTTCCCGGCCCAGTTCTGAAGGAACGCCTCGGTGGCGGCAATGTCGAGGGGACGGGCGAACAGGAAGCCTTGCCCGCTGTCGCAGGCCTCGTCTCTGAGCAGCGAGAGCTCGTGCTGTTGCTCGATGCCCTCAGCGAACGTCTCGATTGAGAGGGCCTTGCCGAGCTGCACGAGGGTGTGGACCAGCGTCTCGCGCTCCTGGTTGTTCTGGAGGCCCGAGATGAACGATCGGTCGATCTTCAATGCGTCGACGGGGAACTTTTGCAGGTGCGCGAGGGATGAATAACCAGTGCCGAAGTCGTCGATCGCGATTCGCACGCCCAGCCGCTTGACCGCGTCGAGCCGGCGAGCCGTCTCCTTGACATTGCGCATGAGCGTCGTCTCGGTGATCTCGATCGTCAGCGCTCCTGGCTCCAGGCCACTGTGAGAGAGCGCCCCTTCTATGTCGGCTATGACCTGATCGCTGTCGAGCTGGCGTGCCGAGACGTTGACGGCCATGTCGATCGCATAGCCGGCCTCGCGCCACGCGGCGCCCTGTGAGCAGGCCTCCTCCAGGACCCACCTACCGATCTCTGTGATCAGTCCCGTCTCCTCAAGCAGAGGGACGAAGTCGTCCGGTTGAACCACGCCGCGCGCCGGATGCCTCCAGCGGATCAGGGCCTCCACGCCGGTAGGCCTCATGTCGCTCAGCTTGATCGTGGGCTGATAGGCCAGGAAGAACTCGTTCTTCGCGAGTGCTTCGCGCAGGTCCATCTCAAGTTCCATGCGGCTCTGGATGGTGTCCTGCATGCCGCTCTCAAACACGACGTATCGAGCCTTGCCGTCCCACTTCGCTCGGTACATCGCGACGTCCGCGTTGCGCAGCAGATCCTCGGCTGAGATCTGCTCTCCCACTGCGATCCCGATGCTCGCCGTCACGGTCACGCGACTCTCCTTCTCGGCCCCGAGCTTGAACGGATGCTTGAGTGCGTCGAGCAGGCGCTCGGCAATCAGCTCGGGCCCCGCTGCCATCGAAGGCTCCTCGGAGATCACGACGAACTCGTCGCCGCCCAGCCGCCCCAGCGCGTCGGCGCCGCGGACTACGCCGTCAAGCCTCGCGGCGACCGCCTTTAGCAGTTGATCGCCGGCTGAGTGACCGAGCGTGTCGTTGATGCTCTTGAAGTTATCGAGATCGACGAACAGCGCTGCCACCGGCGTCTGGCTGCGATGCGAGCGCACGAGCATCTGCTCGACGCGATCCAGGATCAACGTCCGGTTCGGCAGCCCGGTCAGCCCGTCGTGGGTCGCCATAAACGAGAGCTCCTCCTCACGCCGCGTGAGCTCTTCATCTGTCCGACGGCGCTCGGTCTCATAGCACTCACACATCCGCACGAGGCTGAACTCGAGACTCAGCTGCAGGATGTTCAGGGCTTCGGATAGCGCCTCGGGCGAAGCCTCCAGTTGGGTGGCGCTCTCGTGCAGCACCTCCGCCATCGAGTCGCGCCAGCACAAACAGCGCTTGGTGACCTCATTCAGCGACGCTGCGCGTTGGGCCGCCAGCTCGCCGAAGATCTCCCAGGTTTCCCGGCCGGCCTCGCGAGCCACCTCCAGACCCTCTCCCGCCGTCCACCGGGCGACCGCGATTGTGGAACTCATACTGATGCGCTCGAAGCTGTCCTGAACCAGGGCGTCGATAACTTGATCCGATCCTGTGGTTCGCGCGACCGTCAACGCGAGCACGTCCTCGGCGCGCGCCTTCAGCGCCTCACCGAGACGGCGGAGATCCGCCCCTGAGTGCTCTGCTGGCATGGACGGCGGCATCGGCACGCGCATTTCAGCCTGTTCCAAAATATTGAACTATCATCTCAAGCAGACCCATCGGCGCCCGGCGCCGATTCCTTAAGCTCGACTCCCCGCGGTGGACACGGGTCTTGTCGCCGAGCCGTGCTTTGATGCGCGCAGGAGATCGGTATGAGCGACGTTCATCCGCCCACCGAGCTGTACGACGAGATCGGCGTTGGGTACACCACCAACCGATGCGCTGACTACCGGATCGAACAGCAAATTCTCGACGCGTTGGGCAATGCGCAGTCGATCGTCAACGTCGGCGCAGGGACCGGAGCCTACGAGCCGGCGGACCGTGACGTTCTGGCCGTCGAGCCTTCCGCGGTGATGCGAGCGCAGAGGCCTCCCGACGCGGCACGGTGCATTGATGCCTGTGCCGAATCGCTTCCGCTACCCGACGACTCCTTCGATGCCGCGATGGCCCTCTTGAGCCTGCACCGCTGGAGCGATTGGCGGGCTGGCGTCCGCGAGCTGCGGCGCGTTGCCCGCGAGCGTGTCGTGATCCTCACCTACGA
>Ga0193729_1000396_pt1 | contig 22593 bp, 18 predicted proteins | sample U1c2metaG_FD_143036 | JGI IMG/M metagenome (GOLD analysis project Ga0193729, IMG submission 143036) | Soil microbial communities from a riparian zone of the East river system, Colorado, United States - U1c2 | ecosystem: Environmental > Terrestrial > Soil > Riparian zone | place: USA: East River...
AGTCCGCCGCGAGCGAATGCAACACGTCGGTGATCGCTCCTTGCGCAAGCAGGGCCGGCGGATTGGCGGCCGGTCCTCCGCCGGGTAGCACGAACAGGGAACCCTTGCTACGCGACTCGACGGCGGTCGCGACGGCGGCAGCCGATCCGGACGCGTCGGGAACAGGTGCCGAATGGGTGGGAAGCACGCGCTGTATCGCATCCTCCATGGACAGCGTTCCGGTGAGCACCTCAGCGAGTCCGATCGCGCCGTCCACGCCAAGCATCTTGGCCAGCACCGGACGGCGAAAGTTGGCCTCGACGACCGCCACACGCTCGCCGGCGTCGCGCTGGACCAACGCGAGGTCTGCAATCAGCGTCGACTTGCCGTCGCCCGCACCCGCGCTGGTACACAGGATCGCGCGTGAGGAGTTCTCGCGCCCCGACTGGGGCACGACTCCTAGCTGGACGACGGTGTGCAATCGCCTGAGCGGCTCGAGCAGAAACCTCGACGGCACCGGCTGTCCCTCCCGATGCACGATCGGGCGCCCGACCTTCGGCAGGCCGACGAGGACCTGGGACTGAAAGACCGATTCGATCTCCGCCATCGACCGCAACCGACGGTCCAGTCGAGCGAGCAGATAGGCGGCTATCGCGGCGAGGACGATGCCGACCACGAACCCGAAGATCGCGTTTCTCTTGGGCGTTGGGGACAGCAGCTGCGCGGTGCTGGCTTTGGCGGGTTGGATTTGCTGGGCACCCGAAACCGAAAGGCTCGCTTCGAGCTGGTTGATCTTGCTGTTCAGGCTCGCCTCCTGGAGAACATTGCCCTGGCTAGGTTGGATCGGAGTCGAGCTACTCGAGCCCTTACCTTTTGAGGCGCTCGGTTTGGGCGCGAGCGTGGCGGTGCTCGCCGCTTCGATTCTGCGTAGCTGACGGCGGCTGATCGCGATCGCCTGTTCAACCGACCGCTGATGCGCGGCGCGCTGGCGCTTGATATACGTCTGCGCCGTCCCGTTGGCAAGCAGCGCAGCACCCCTCGCGGTATGTGCTTCCGCCGTGACGGTTATGAACTCGCTCTTTTCGACAGCCTTCGCACGCACTTTGCTTCCGCGCGCCAACGCGCCTTTGTGTTCCTTGCGCAGCTGCCGACGAACCCTTTCGACAACAACCGCGTTGATCAGCGCCGCCTGATTGCTGACCAAGGTACTCTGGCCCTTTACGCCGTTCGGTTTTTCACCAAGCGCCCCTTCTTCGGCGCCGGCGCCAAGGTAGACCTGCGTCTTGGCCCGATAGAGATGCTTCTCACGCTTGTAGTAGAGATAGCTCCCAGCCGCGACTAGGATCCCAACCGCCAAGATCAGCCACTTACGCCTCCAGATCGGCCCGAAGATAGAGATGGGTTCGGTATTCTCGTTCATCGACTGGATCCGTCCGTGGCCGGTAGGTAGCCATCATAAGGATGATCGTAACTGGCGGCTAAAGTCTACCGTGCCGGGCTCGCATCGAGCAAGTCTGCGTGCGACGATGACGCGGTGCGCGCACCGCTCCGCAGCCCCCTCCAGCGACGCCAAGAACGTCGCAGCCTCGACGGATTCGGCCTGCACGGCCCGCGTCGCCTTCTGGTCGTCAGCCATCCTGCGGTGGTGAGCGTCAACCAGGAGGTCTATCGCGAGCTGGCGCGACGCGGTTGGGAGGTTACGATTGTCCTGCCCAACCGCTGGCGTCACGAGTATGCGAATGTGGATGTCCTGCCAGAAGCACTCGAGGGAATGGAGACCGCGCTGCGCCCGACCCGCGTGGCGTTGCGCGGGCGCCCCCAACGCCACTTCTATCTGACCAGCTGCCGCGCCCGGTCCGCCGAAGCGCGCCCCGACGTGGCCTTCATCGAGGCCGAGCCATTTTCGCTCCCCGCAGCGCAATGGGGTCGCGCGCTGACGAGACTGGGCGTGCCGTTCGGAGTTCAGAGCTACGAGAACATCGACAGGCATCTGCCGCTACCGGTGCGCTGGCTGCGGTCACGCGTGCTCCGTGACGCCGCCTTTGTGGCCGCCCGCTCCGAAAGTGCCTCACGGCTCGCACGAGCGTGGGGTGCGAAGGGGGAAGTCGCTCTCGCACCGCCCGCGGTGCCTGCCTGGGACAACGTGCCGGCGGCGGTCGAGCGTACCTTCACGATCGGCTACGCCGGTCGGCTCGTGCAGAGCAAGGGCCTCATGGATCTTCTCGCGGCGGTGCGGCAGCTGGACGCACCGGTGGAGCTGCTGCTGATTGGAGACGGTGAGCTGAGAGCACAACTCGACGGGCAACCAATCCCTGGCTCGAGGGTCCGCGTCCTTAACGAACTGCGCCACGAGGAGATGGCGTCGGGCTACGCCCAACTCGACGTGCTGGCACTGCCTTCGCGGACCACGCCGACGTGGAAGGAGCAGTTCGGGCGTGTGGTCATAGAGGCCCTGTGGTGCGGCGTGCCCGTCGTGGGCTCTGATTCAGGTGAGATCCCGTGGCTGATCGAACTGACCGGTGGGGGGCTCACGTTTCCAGAGGGAGATCGCGACAAGCTTGCCAAGCAGCTGACCAAGCTTCGAAATGACACCCCTCTTCGCCGTCGACTGTCGTCAGCCGGCAGAGGGGCCGTGGAGAAGCTGTTCTCAGTGCCGGCGGCCACAGATCCCCTCGAGCGTATGCTGATCTCCGCGTCGAAGCCATTCGAACGATAGGGTTCTCAGCCGCCGATTCAGACGGGTGGCTCAGCTTCCCGGTGTGGCGTGGTCGGGGTATATTGACGCCAAGCGCGAGTACAGCTCATGATGTCCGATCACCATCTCCCTCCAGGTGAACTCGAGAGCCGATGCTCGGGCTGCCTGCCCCAGACGCCGCCTGAGCGCCGGATCCGCCGCGAGCTGGTCGAGTCGCTCGGCGATGCCGCGCGGCTCTCGGCTGATCAGGAAGCCGGTTTGCTCGTCACGTATGAGCTCTCTGACGCCGTTTACCGGGGTGGCGAGAATCGCGAGGCCGCTGGCGGCCGCCTCGAATGTCACGAGCGAGAAGGTCTCATAGCTCGACGGAAGCACGAACGCGTCCGCGAGCTCGTAGGCCAACTGGACGTCCGGCGTGACGCCCAACCAGTGCACAGCCTGCCCGACGCCGAGCGAATCGGCCATTTCTCGGTAGCGCTGCCGATCGCCGCCGCCGGCCACCACCAGATCCCAGTCCGATGTCAGCGCGAGCGCCTCTATGAGCGGCCCGAGACCCTTCCGCTCCCACTCACTCCCGACGAACACGGCGACGAGCCGCTTCTCATCAATACCGAGCGAAGCGCGCAGCGCGCGCCCATCGTCCTTTCGTCGGCCTGGCGAGAAGTCTGCTGTGTCAACTCCGTTGTAGATCGTCAGCACCCGGTCGGCTAGCCCCCTGTAATGCTCGCGCATCTCCTGAGCGACCCCCTCGGAAACGCATACGAACGTAGCCGAACCGCTCGCCCGATAACACCATCGCTCGGCGAGTCGGTTCATGACCCCAACCGCCTTGGCGTGCCCGCGAAAGAGGGCGTTAGAGCGACTGGGACTCGTCGGTCCCACCCGGTGAACGTAGTGCACCGCGATGACGTCAACGCGATTGAGCACGATCGCGCCAGTCGCGTGTACGACCCCCCGTCGGCATCTGCGCACGGCGAGCGAACCCGCAAGCATGAACCACGGATGAGCAACGAGTAGCGGACGAGCCGGGCCGCGTACCCGGTGAAAAGCGACACCGGCGCTCGGCGGCAACTCGCAAGTGCGCGCAATCACCGTGACGTTGTGACCCAGGCTGCGTAGGCCAATCGCCAGCTCGGCAAGCACGCGCTCCATCCCTCCCACGGAGCCAACGTCGTGGGCGACGATCGTCACGTCACATGACAACGAATCGCCGCAGCGCTCGCGCTCGATTTCGATCTCGCCCACCATCTACTTCCCTGCTCTCTTCAGAGTGACCGCTGCTCAACCGCCTCTGCCGACGCAAGCTTAGGCCATGGGACCTGCACGGCGGGCCGGCGGAGACGGTTCATGCCTGTGGTGATCGCGCCCGTCTCGATCCTGAACGATCGTCTCAAGGCCGGCAAAGAATCTGCGCTGCATGGCAGAGTCGGTGAACTCGCGCTTGAACCGCTCGCGACCCGCCTGGCCAACCTCTCGGCGTAAGGTCGGTGACTCGAGCAGGGGCTCCAGGGCGTCCGCCAATGCGCTCGGCTCACCTGAGCGCGCCAGCAGGCCTGTGCGGCGGTCTTCGATGAACTCGGCCGGGCCACCTGAGTCGACCGCGACGACTGCCAACCCTCTGGCCATGCCCTCCAGAAGCACGATTCCAAACGGCTCGGGATCCGACGCGTTGACGAGGATGTCCATGTGATCGATGTACGGTCCTGCGTCTGGTACCTCGCCGGTCATCGTGACCGCGTCGGTGAGACCGAGGCGGGCCGCGAGAGGTGACAGCGATTCGGCGTACTCGGGGGACAGGCCATAGGAATCGCCGCCAACGATAAGAAGGTGAAGCCAATGTCGGCGTCCGCGGAGCAGCGCCTGGGCCCTCAGCAGACGGTCCTGGCCCTTCCAAGGCTGGAGGCGTCCCACAAGCCCGACGACAGGAGCGCCAACTGGAAGCTCCAGCACCACCGGCTCGGCACTCTCATCGGGGACGGCGGCTCCGGCGGCAACAACGAGCGTGCGCCGGACGGGGAACAGCCGAGCCTGCGCCTGAGCGGCGGCCCTCGAATAGCAGCAGACTGCGCTCGCCGGTAGCAGCGTTGCGAGACGGTCCAGCCAGCCGCTGCGCGATGGAATCACCTGCTGCCACCACGCGACTCGACCGCGCATGCCGACGAGCGTCGCGGCCGTCGAGCCATACAGCTGGGTCTTGGCCGACCAATTCAGGATCAAGTCCGGTCGGCGACGGCGAAAAAACCTCGCGAGCCGCACGACGGTCGCGACCGTTCGGTGAACCTGGCGAAGGCGCCCGGCGGAGATTATCTCGACTCGAAACCCCGCATTCATGAGTTCCTCTGGCCAGGGCCCCGGCTCGAAGAATACGAGCTCCACTTCATGGCCGCTCTGGTGGGCGCCTTGGAGGGCGCTGTGCAGCATCGCCTCAGCGCCCCCGAGCCGACTCCCCCATGGCACGGTTATGAGTATGCGCATGGATCGCCGTGGATCAGCGGAGATCGGCAACCAAGAACATGAGCATCACGTCGGCCATGGGTCAAAGATATCCGAACGCGTGCCACGCCGGGAAAACGCAGGGCTGCGATGCGGATACGCTTGCTCAGTGAACGCCGCCGACCCTCAGCGCACGTCGCCCCTGCGGGTCGCTCTCAGCCATGACTACCTGCTCGTCATGCGCGGCGCCGAGCGCACCTTCGCGGCTATCGCGGCGCTCTATTCGCAGGCCCCGATCTTCACCCTTCTCTACGACGAGCATGGAACCGACGGGCGCTTCGCGGATCGCGCGATCACAACATCACCGCTCCAGCGCCTGGGCGTCGATCAGCGCACGTTCAGGCGGTTGCTGCCACTCTACCCATGGGCTGTCGAGCGGCTGACACCACCGCCGTCGGACATCCTCATCAGCAGCAGCAGTGCGTTCGCGCACGGTGTAGTCGTGCCAGACGGCGCCGCCCATGTCTGTTACTGTCACGCACCGTTTCGATACGCCTGGTACGAGGAAGCTCGCGCGCTCGCCGAGGTGCCACGTGCCTTGCGCTCGCTCGTCCGCTGGCAGCTGCGCAGGATGCGCCGGTGGGACCTGGCCGCGAGTCGCCGCGTTGACGTCTACATCGCCAACTCTCAGCTGTGCCGGCAGCGGATCAAGCGCTACTACCTGCGTGATGCCACCGTCATCCACCCGCCCGTCGAAACCGATCGCTTCGCACCGGGCAACCCGGGAGATTCTCTATTGGTCGTTTCGGAGCTCGTGCGACACAAGCGCCTGGATGTCGCCCTGGAGGCGGCCCGTCGCGCACGCGTGCCGATCCGCGTCGTGGGCTCCGGCCCCGACCGCAATGCTCTGGGCGAAGCGTTTCCCGAGGCCCGCTTTCTCGGCCGCCTCGACGACGAGGAGCTCGCTCGGCTCTACGCGAGCGCGCGCGCCGTTGTCATACCGAGCACCGAGGAGTTCGGTATCACGGCGGTAGAGGCGCAGGCGGCTGGAAGACCGGTGGTCGCCGCCGGCGCCGGCGGAGCGCTGGAGACGGTGCTCGACGGACAGACTGGCGTCCTCGCGAACCCAGGAGACGTCGAGTCCTTCGCGCAGGCAATCGGACAGATCGAGGCGCTCGATTTCGATCCCGAGCGCGCAGTGCAGAACGCGGATCGCTTCTCGGTCGCAGCCTTTCAGCGTCGCCTGTCGGCCGAGGTGAACCGAGCAGCAGAAACCATCCGGTAGCCGCGGGTCGAGATGCTCAGGTCCGATAGGCTCCGGCGATGCCCAAGAAAGCGTTGCGCATCGCATGGCTTGGGCCGGTCCCGGGCGGCGATACAGGTGTCACGGGAGTCAACGCCGAGCTTCTGCATGGACTCGCGGCACTCGGCCATCGAATTGACTGCTTCTTTCCCTCGGCGGGCCATCCGGTCCCAGCCCAGCTCGCGGAGGATGAGAATCTCGAGTTCATTTGGGGAACAAGCCGCTGGCAGTGGAACCGTTGGTACAGTCACAGCAAAACCGCCGCATTTGCAACCGGCATGCTCTCGCGTAGCGTGGCATCTTTGCGACTCCGGCGCGAGATCGCTCGCCGACATCGACGCGAGGCCTACGACCTCGTATACCAATTCTCCACAATCGAGACTCCAGCCCTGCCGTCGAGCATCAGGCGCAGCGTGCCGCTCGTTATTCACCCCGAGACCCACAGCGCTGGTGAGCTGAGGCTTCTGATCGCCGAGCGGCGGCTGAGCCTCCACTGTCAACCTCCTCACATATTCGCGCTCGTAACGCTCATCATGGCGTTTCGCGCGCTCGTACAGCGCATGAGCATCCGGCATGCCCGCCTGCTCGTGTGTATCAGCAGCGTCTTTCGCGATCATCTAGTGCGCGACTATCGGTTCCCGGTGGAGGCGACGATCGTGATCCCCAACCCCGTGCGCATCGATCGCTTCACGGCCAGCGACAGGCAGATCGGGGAGACGCCGATCGTGCTTGCGCTCGGGCGTGTCTCTAGCCGAAAGGGCATCGAGGACGTCGTGGCGGTGGCCAGGCGACTGCTCGAGCGCGACGTCGACGCTCGGATCCGTGTGGTCGGCGGACCGAGCCTGTGGTCGGATTACACCAAGTTGCTCGAGGGCCTGCCGCCCGAGAACGCCGAATACGCGGGATCCGCATCGTCGAGCGAGATCCCCGACCTGTTGCTCAACAGCGACCTCCTGCTGCAGGCGAGCAAGTATGAGCCGTTCGCCTTGACGGTCGCCGAGGCGCTCGCGGCCGGTGTCCCCGTCGTGGCGACCAGCGAGGTCGGCGCCATCGAGGCGGTCGACAGATCGGTCGTCTCGGAGGTGGCGCCCGGCGACGTCGACGGCATGGCCAGCGCGATCGCAGCGCTTCTGGAGGAGCTCAGAGCGCATCCGGCCGAGATGCGATCGAAGGCGCGCTCGGAGGCAGGACGACTTTTCGCGCCCGATGTCGTGTGCCAGCAGATCTCGGCCGCGCTCGAGCAGCTGGTCGGCGGCGTCGAGGACGACTTGGCCCTCGCGCTCGGCGGCTCGGCTGCTCCCGCTCGAGAGGCCTGATCGCTGCGTCTCGCATCTCTGGACGTTCGTCTCAACCGACGCACTCAGACCTCAAGGTCCGCGCAGTCACGTCCGAATGAAGGAGAACACGTAACTCGGCGGAAGACGAGACTGCAATGCTGTTGATCCTGATCCCTCTGGCCTGGCTCGCCATCGCGGCGATGCTCGTGGTCCTCTGTCGCGCAGCCGCACGCGCCGACGCCCCGCCCGCGCCTGGCGTCACGGACCATCTCGGCTCGATTGGCGAGCGACTGGTCCTGGGAGAGGGATCTGCTGTGCCGAGGCTTGCCGGAACACGGTCACTTCCGGACGCCGCGAGCCGACGGCAGGCCACACCTCCCCTCACTCCGAGGCGCCCGGCGCCGCGCAGGCGAATCACCGCCCACGGAATCCGTTAGGTCGCTGCCGTCACTCGCAGGTTCACCCGCGAGCGCCGATTTCCACCGTCACGCTGCCCAGCAGATCGACGGCTCGCCCGCGTCTGGTGGCAGAATCACCACCTTGGACGGGCATTGCACTTGTTATACTTCGCTGCCGGGATGGCTTCGGTCGATGCGTCAGCCGCTACTTATCTGCGGGGGAAAAGGGTTCCTGACTTCTTCGTGGTCGGCCATATGAAGAGCGGCACGACTGCGCTCCACATGATGCTGAGGCGCCACCCACAGATCGTCATAAAGCAAAAGGAGCCATGGTTCCTCGCTGACGAGCTGAGGTCGCGCGCCAAACTGAGGCCCGGTGGGACGCGGACGCCGCAGACTCTCGAGGAGTATCTTTCCCTGTTCGACGCGACGCGCCCGGGGCAACTTGTTGGTGACGCCTCAGCGTTGTACCTCTGGTCGCGCACAGCCGCGAAAGCCATCGCGGATCTGCAACCAGCCGCGCGCATCATCGCCGTCCTGAGAGAGCCCGCAAGCTTTTTGCGGTCACTGCATTTTCAGTTCGTGCAAACATATACCGAGCCGGAGAAGGATTTCCGCAAGGCCCTCTCCCTCGAGAGTGCTAGGCGTCAGGGTCGCAAATTGCCCCGCAATGAGTATTGGCCCCAGGCGACGCTGTACTCAGAGCATGTTCGATACGTCGAGCAGCTGCGCCGTTATGAGGCATTATTCCCAGCACAGCAGATGCTGGTGATCATATACGACGATTTTCGAGACGATAACGAGGGGGTCGTACGCGCGATATGGCGCTTCCTGGGCGTGGACGACACTATTCCAGTTCGCACGACGGAGGCCAACCCAACGGTCCGTGTGCGCACACCGCGCCTGCACGAACTCGCGCACGCTGTCGCCGTGGGGCAAGGTCTTTTCTCGCGAGCCGTAAACGCGACGGTTAAGACGCTCGCACCCCCACAACTGAGCCGCGAGTCGGCTATCGCTATCCGTGACCGACTCTTCTTCGACCAACCCAGACCGCCAGATGAGGCCTTGATGCTTGAGCTGCGCCGCCGCTTCAAGCCGGAGGTCGCGGCGTTGAGCGAGCACCTCAGCCGGGATCTAGTGACCCTTTGGGGCTATGACAGTCTCGGTTGAGCCCGCCGCTGATCGCGCGTCGCGGCAGCAGAGGGTGCCCGACTTCTTCATCGTCGGCCACGCGAAGTGGCCACGAGCGCTTTGGATCGCATGCTGAAGCGTCACCCGCAGCGGATGCCCAATCCTCGCGAGGTCCGGCGAGGCCAGGCGACTCCGACGTGGGCTTCTCCCGAATCCGCATCCATCTCCGTAGTCGTACCGACCTTCAACGATGTGGGTCGAATCGGCGACGCACTCACGTCTATCGTCAACCAGACGCTGCCTCCCGCCGAGATCGTCGTCTCCGATGATGGCTCCGACGACGGCACGGAGCAGCTCGTGCGAGAATTCGGCGCCGCACGAACGGGCCATGTGTCCGTCCGCTATGTCCGTCTCCCCTCTCGTTCCGGCGTGGTAGCCGCGCGCAACCTGGGAATCTCTGTGGCGCAAGGCGAGTGGATCGCAAACTGTGACTCAGATGACGTGTGGGCTTCCGCGAAGCTTGAGCGGCAGGCAAGCTTCATTCGTAGCTGGCGCGGACGCCAACGGATTGCGCTGCTCGGCACGCATGGCTACAACATGAACGACGCTGGGAGGGTTATTTCACCGGCAGTCATGGGGCCGACCACGGAGGACGACTACGATTCCTTGCGGCGGTCGGGAGGCGTCTTCTACGTGATCCATTCCTCGGTCCTGTTCCGCCGCTCAGACTTCTCGGCCGTGGGTGGCTACTCGACCGAATATGGAGCCGCAGACGACTTCGACTTCTTTTGCCGCATGGCCGAGCTGGGCGTTGTGATCAACATGCCCGAGGCGCTCGTCTACTATCGAAAGCGTGCCGGCTCGGTGCAGCTAGCGCGCTTCTGGGATCAGCGACAAGGTGTCCTGCGTCTCGCCGAGAACCAGCGAAGACGTGCGGCGGGCGAAGCGCACGTTGGCCGGGACGAGTTCGCCGCGCAGTTGGCCTCGGCTCCGGTGTGGGGCCGATTCAGGCGCCGAAAGCAGGCTCTCGGCATGTACTACTACCGCTCGGGCACAGCGAACACGGCGAACGGCCGGCTAGCTCGGGGAGGCGTCGAGCTTCTTCTGGCCTCGATCATGGATGGTGCGCGAGTGCGCGCGGGCCTTCGAAACGCCGTTCGCGGTCGTTCTTCCCGAGGCACGGCGCCGCACCAGTCCGAGTCACGCGCCGTGGAGGCGAGTCCCGCGCCTCGGTCCGCTCACGCGGGAGCAAGTGGCGCAACCGGCGATGAGTAACCGCGCGCACTCCCAGCCGAGCTCCCTCTCGGATCCTCGCTGCCCTACGGCGTCCGCCGAATCAGCGGCGTCTCACAGCCCGCGGCGCCCGAGCACGTGCGGCACGGTCCGCAGCAGGATCTTCACGTCGGTCCACAGCGACCAGTTGCCCACGTACAGGTAGTCCAGCGCGACCATCTCCTTCAGCGGCACCCGGGCGGGGCCGAGGATCTGCCACGGCCCCGTCATCCCCGGCATCAGTTCCAGTCGGCGGCGGTTCCATCCTCCGATGCGCTCATCCTCCTCGACAACCAGCGGGCGCGGACCGACGAGGCTCATCTCGCCCCTGACGATGTTGAACAGCTGGGGCAGCTCATCCAGGGCGGTCTTGCGCAAGAACCGGCCCATGCGCGTGACGCGCGGGTCCTCGGCGATCTTGAACAGCCCCTCCTGCGCCTCGTTGCGGTCGCGCAGCGAGTCCTTCATGGCATCGGCGTCCGGAATCATCGTGCGGAACTTGAGCATGTAGAAGCGCCGCCCGTGGCGCCCAACGCGCAGCTGGCGGAAGAAGACCGGTCCGCGCGTGTCGAGCTTGATCGCCACCGCGAAGGCGATCATCAGCGGCGCGATCGCCAGCAGCCCGAGCGAGGCGCCGAACAGATCGAAGGCCCGCTTGAGGGCAGCAGAGGAGCGTGTCAGGTCGAAGCGCCGCACGCCCATCAGCGTCACGCCGTGCAGGTCGTCGAACTCGACCGAGGAGCCCACCACCTCGAGCATGCGCGGCAGGACGCTCACCCGTACGCCAACCGCCTTCAGCGTGCGCACGAGGTTGAGCGTCTCGCCGGCGTCCGCGTCGGCCCCCCAGCCCGGCGCGATGATCGCCCGATGGACATCGAGCGTCTGTGCGAGGTCGCGGATCTCGGCGAGCCTCGGCGCTGAGAACGCATCGGTGGACCACGGCGCGACCTGTCCCATATCCAGGTGCGCGACCACCTTTGCGTTGATCCCCCCATGCCCGGTCAGCTTCGCGCTGACCATCCTCGCGGATCGTTCATCCCCGATGAACAGGCACCGCTCGACGGGCCCGATGCGCAGCGCAACGCCCCGCGCGGTCGCTCGCGAGAGGACCAAGAGGCCCCCGAGCGCCAGCCACAGGAAGAACGCCTCTCTGCGGTCGAGCGTCCCGGCGACGACCAGGTTGCCCGCCAGCCAGGCCACGAGCGTCGAGAGCGTGGCCAGCTCGAAGAGCTTCGGCGCCTCGTCGAGCGTCGTCTTGCGCAGCAGCGTCTCGTCACGGTCATACAGGCCCAGCAGCTTCGCGCCCACGAGCAGCAGCGGCACGCCCGCCAGGCTCAGCCAGGTCAGGTGCAGCGGCACCCGCCTGGAGGAAAGCACGACCGTCAGGACCAGCGCGACGACGATCGCGACGACGTCCGCGGACAGCAGCGCGCGGCGATACAGCGCGTCGCGGCGCATGCATGCAGCCGGCCCCCGCGCCTCGGCCATCTCGCCGTTCGCCAAGCGGCGCCGGCGGGCTCGGGTGGCGCTCGCCTGGGAGCCACCCAGCGTGGACCCCCACTGCAGGCCCGCCTCCGTCCGATTCCCCGTCTCAACACTCATAAGCGCTCCCCGCCTCCTTGCTGCCATCTCGCATCCCCACACGATGGCTACGCCGACTCGAACAAATGTCGAGATCCCGTGATCTGGTGCTCAAGGCCTGCATCATGCACTTAAGTCGGCCATAAAGTCAAGCCTGGCACCGAGATCTTTAGCTCGCGGCGGTCATGTACGCGGGCCGGAAAGGCAGCGCGCGGCCTCGTGTGGCGCGGCTAGCGGCCTCGACCGCGCCGCTTGAGCGTGATTCCCTCCAGCACATGAGCGACCGTCTCGCAGGCGTCCACGGCGGCCTCGAGCGACTCGAAGATGTCCTTCCAGCGGATCACCACCATCGGGTCGATGCCGCCGGCGAACAGCGAGGCGACGCCGTCGCGCTGCAACCGATCCCCCTCGTTCTCCAAGCGGTGAATCTCGACCAGGTACGGGCTCATCCCAGTTCCGGTGCGCAGGCAGCGCAGCGCCTGGGCGATCTGCTCGCCTGCGCACACGAGCACGTCGGCGAGCTCGACGGCCTGCTCCATCGGCGCCTCGACGCGGTACAGGCCGAGCTGCGCGGCGGTCTGCTCGGAGTGGTCGACGATGTCATCGAGCGCCGTCGCCAGGGCGTAGCCGTCGCCGGCAGCAAACGGGGCTCGCACGCGGCCGCCGGCCAGCCGATGGATGATGTCGTGGGTGATGCGGTCGCCTTCCTGCTCGCACACCTTCAGGTCCTGAGCGAGCGTGGCGTGCTCGGGGTAGTCCACGAGCAGGTCGCGGAGCAGCAGCCCCGAGCGCTGAACGTTGCGCCCGGCCTCCTCCACGAGGGACATAAGGAGCGGGTCGACGCCGCGGCGCAGGAAGCTCATCGGCGCGAGGATATTGAGCGATGCGAGCCGATGCCGGCACTTCACTTTCTACCGCCCGAGATCATCACGAAATGTTCACATCGGGACCACGGGCCGTTCACGAGACTGCAGCTAACACGTACCAGGAGGGCAGAAGCGGCCCACCGGCTCTCTACACGTAATCCAGCCAGAGGAGACGTAGTGATCAAGAACAAGATCGGCGCGCTCGCGGGCGTAGCACTGCTCGCGTTCGGACTAGCCGCGTGCGGCAGCTCCAGTTCGTCAAGCAGCTCCAGCTCGGCGGGCGCGACGCCCTCGAGCGGTTCGGGGACGATCTCTGGAGCCGGCTCGACGTTCGCGGCCCCCGTCTACGAACAGTGGGCCTCGTCGCAGTCTGGCCTGACGGTGAACTACCAGGCGGTCGGCTCGGGAGCGGGCATCACCTCGCTCGCTGCCAAGACCGTCGACTTCGGCGCTAGCGACCCGCCGCTGAAGCCCGAAGACGAAGAATCGATCGCCAAGAACGGCAGCCCCGCGGTGGAGATCCCGATGTTCCTGGGCGCGATCACCGTCTCCTACAACCTGCCGGGCGTGCAGACCGGCCTGAAGCTCGACGGCAAGACGATCGCCGACATCTACCTCGGCAAGGTGAAGACCTGGGACGACGCCGAGATCAAGGGCTTGAACTCCGGCGTCTCGCTGCCGAGCACCGCGATCACGGTCATCCACCGCTCGGACTCCTCGGGCACCACGTCGGGATTCACGAGCTTCCTGGCCGCCGTCGACCCCGAATTCAAGAGCAAGGTCGGCGAAGGCAAGGACGTGCAGTGGCCGACCGGGACGGGCGCGAAGGGCAACGCCGGCGTGGCGGGCGCCGTGCAGCAGACGGCCGGCTCCGTCGGCTACGTCGAGCAGGCCTACGCGCTGCAGCACAAATTCACCTACGCGTCGGTGAAGAACAAGACGGGCCAGTTCGTGGCCCCGAGCCTCGCCTCGACGACGGCGGCGGCGCAGGGCGTGAAGGTGCCGGCCAACCTCGGAATCAAGATCTCAAACCCGGCCGGCGCGGGCGCCTACCCGATCACCTCGCAGACGTTCATCGTCGTGAACAAGGATCTCTGCAAGGCCGGCCTGCCCGGTGGCGAAACAGCCGCAAAGGCCGTCGTCAAGTTCATCTCCTACGGTCTCGGCGAAGGGCAGTCGATCCTTTCTCAGGCCGACTACGCCGGCCTGCCGGCGTCGATCCTGGCCAAGTCCAAGGCGGCGGCCGAAGGTCTGGAGTGCAACGGCTCGCCAATCGGCGCCTGAGCGCGCAAGCCGTCCTTCGGATGCGGTAGACAAGGAGACGATGAGCACAGCAGCCATGCCAGGCGGTGACCGCTCGATCCTTCAGCGGTCACCGCTTGCGCGGCTTCCCGATCGAGCATTGAAGTACGGGCTGACGGCGCTCTCCGCGCTGATCCTAGCGCTGATCGTGTACTTCTTCGTGCGCCTCGTGGGCGAGGCGCACCCGGCGTTCGCCCACGAGGGCGTGTTCGGGTTCGCCTTCAACAACGACTGGGACGTCAGCGGCGAAAAATTCGGGGCGCTGCCGCTCGTCGTGGGCACGCTGATCACCTCGGCGCTGGCGCTCTTGATCGGCGTTCCAGTGGCGGTCGCCAGCGCGATCTACGCCAACGAGCTGTGCCCGCTGCGGCTGCGCACCGCGCTGACCGTGCTGGTCGAGCTGCTGGCCGCCGTGCCCTCGGTCGTCTATGGCCTGTGGGGTATCTTCTTCCTCGCGCCCAAGCTCCAGCCGATCGAGCAGTGGGTGGCCGACCGCCTGTCGTTCGTCCCCTTCATCGGCGGTGGGACGGTGACGATCCCCAACTACTTCATCGCCGGGCTGATCCTGGCGATCATGATCCTGCCGATCGTCAGCGCGATCAGCCGCGAGGTGATGGCGACGGTGCCCGCCGATCAGAAGGAAGCGGCGCTCGGGCTCGGCGCGACCCGCTGGGAGATGATCCGCACCGCCGTGTTGCCCTATTGCCGCGCGGGAATCGTCGGCGGGGCGATGCTCGGCCTCGGTCGCGCGATCGGCGAGACGATCGCGGTGACGATCGTGATCGGCGACGCGCCACAGCTCGGCAGCCACCTGTTCGGGCAGGGCTACAGCCTCGCCGCCGTGATCGCCAACGAGTTCGGCGAGGCGCAGGGGCTGCACCGCTCGGCGCTGTTCGCAGCCGGCCTCGTGCTGTTCGTCCTGACGCTGCTCGTCAACGGTGTCGCCCGAGTGCTCGTGAGCAGGGCCTCGCGTGCCGGCAAGAGCACGCCCCTGGCGGCGGTCGGACCGCAGCCGATCGCCGGAGCGATGGCCGGCGCATGAGCGTGCAGGGACCACCCGGCGCCCGCCTCGCGCGCTTCGCAGTCAGCCCCGCGCGGCGGCGCAAGGACAGGCTCGCGCGCGGAACGGTCACGGCGGGCGCCGTGATCGCGCTGATACCGCTGGCCCTGGTCCTCTTCTACCTGCTGCGCAAGGGCCTCGGCTCGTGGAGCCCAAGCTTCTTCGACACCGATCCGACCGGCAACACGTTCTTCAAGGCCTCGAGCATCGGCGGGATCAAGAGCGCGATCCTCGGCACCGTCGAGATCGTCGCGCTGGCCTCCGCGATCGCGATCCCGATTGGCATCGGCACCGCCGTGTGGCTGGTCGAGTACGGCCGCACCAGCCGGTTCGCGAGCCTCGTACGCTTCTTCGTCGACGTGCTCACCGGTGTGCCGTCGATCGTCTTCGGGCTGTTCATCTACATCGTGCTCGTCGTCGGCACGGGCAGCTCCTACGCGGGCTACAAGGGCTCGCTCGCGCTGTCGCTGCTGATGCTCCCGGTCGTCATCCGCTCCGCCGAGGTGATCCTGATGCTGGTCCCGAGCGGGCTGCGCGAATCGGCCCTCGCGCTCGGGGCGCCGCGCTGGCGCGTGATCTTCAGCATCGTCCTGCCGACCGCCCTGCCGGGCATGGTGACGGGCGTCCTGCTGGCGATCGCGCGCGCGGCCGGCGAGACCGCGCCGCTGCTGTTCACGGCCGCCGCGACCGACAGGACCAATCTCAACCTCGGTCAATTCATGAACTCGCTGCCCGTGCAAATCTACAAGGACGTCACCTCGCCGACCACGGCCGTGGTAAACCGTGCGTGGGGCGCCGCGCTTACCCTGGTCGTGATGATCCTGCTGCTCAACGTAATCGCCCGCCTCGTATCGCGAAGGAGTCGCCTTGCATGAGCTCGGACGGACCACCCCCACAGGTAGCTGACGTGGAGCCCGAGAGCCGAGCCGAGGGAGAGCGACGGCGGATCGCACCGCGCGCCGGTGCCCCCGTGGCGCCGGCGCGCGATGTCAACGGTGCGACGGCGGCCGCGGGCGAGCAGGAGCCCAAGCAGGGTCTGAGCGTCACGCTCCAGCAGCTGCGGGCCTTCTACGGCGACGCCGAACAGGTCAAGGGCATCGACCTCGACTTCCGCGCCAACGAGGTGACGGCGATCATCGGCCCATCGGGCAGCGGCAAGTCGACGGTCGTGCGCTGCATCAACCGCATGCACGAGGAGATCCCCGGCGCGCGCGCGGAGGGCAGGGTGATGCTCGACGACCTCGACGTGTACGACCGCTCAGTGGACGTCGTCGCGGTGCGACGGGCGATCGGGATGGTCTTCCAGAAGCCGAACCCCTTCCCGACGATGTCGGTGTTCGACAACGTGGCCGCCGGCCTGCGCCTCAGCTCGAGCGGTCGCGGCGCCCAGGGCAAGCACGACCTGCGGTCGAAGGTCGAGGAGGCGTTGCGCGCGGCTGGCCTGTGGGACGAGGTCGCCGAGCGACTCGGCGAGCCGGGGGCCGCGCTGTCCGGCGGGCAGCAGCAACGACTGTGCATCGCGCGCTCGCTGGCGGTGCAGCCCGAGGTGATCCTGATGGACGAGCCCTGTTCGGCGCTCGACCCGATCGCCACGCTCAAGATCGAGGAGCTGATCGAGGAGCTCAAGCAGCGCGTGACGATCGTGATCGTGACCCACAACATGCAACAGGCCGCGCGCGTGGCCGATCGCACGGCGTTCCTGCTCAGCGGCCAACTCGTCGAGGTCGGACCGACGCAGGAGATCTTCACGAAACCCAACGACCCGCGAACAGAAGAATATGTCACCGGCAAGTTCGGCTAGCGGCGACGAGCGGCGAGGCGCAGCGGCGGAGTCGGCCGGATCGACCGTCAGCGCCACCGCGGCGAGCGCAGGGGCCTCCGGCGGCGCCGCGCAGGGTCGCGCGCACTTTCAGCAGCAGTTGCAGGCGCTGGAAAACAACGCCCTGGGCGGCCTCGACCTGATCGTGGAGCAGCTCGACCGGGTGCTCGAGGCGCTCCTCCACCAGGACGTCGAGCTCGCGCAGATGGTGATCGCCGACGACGACCGCGTCGACGGCCGCTATCTGGAGGTCCATCAGGGCATCCTCTCGCTGCTCGCGCTGCAGGCGCCCGTCGCCGGGGACCTGCGCCTGGTCGCCGCGCTGCTGCACCTGATCAAGCACATCGAGCGCATGGGCGATCAGTGCGTGAACATCGCCAAGATGATCCCACTCTCAGGCTACGAGCCGCCGGTGCGCTCGGAGGTGCTCGAGTCGCTCGCGAAGATGGGCGCGCACGCGCGCTCGGAGGTGGCCCAGTCGAAGGCCGCCTTCGCGGGTCGCGACGTGGGTCTGGCCGAGGATCTTGTGCGGCAGGATCGCGAGATCAACCGCCTCAACCGCGAGATCTTCCGCACCGCGATCGAAATCGGCGACGATCCGGACACGCGCGAGTGGGCGATGCATATGACGCTCGTCGCGCGCGCTCTGGAGCGGATCGGCGACAACGCCGTGGACATCGGCGAGCAGGTGGCGTTCGTCGTGACTGGCCTGTTCCGCGAGTTCTCGGACTCCTCGCGTCCCGAGGGCGAGTGACCGGATTCCGCGCCGGACGCTTCGTCTGAGCAGCCTTGATTGCGTCGCTGGTGAATCGCCCGCCCCTAAACAGCGCTCTTTCCTTGTAAACATCCTGTGACGCTTCGCTCGGACTCCGATTGGGTCCGTGCCGTCGCCTAGAATCCCAGCCAATGACGGAGAGCATCACCGCCAGGGACGAGGCGACGCCGTCGGGCGCGGGGGGCGCTACCTCAGCGTTGCGCATAGCCGTTCTGGACCGTGACAGCGGATTCATCCAGGTGCTGAGCAAGCGCCTCGACCGCCTCGGCTGGGAGCATCGCGTGCTGGCCAGCCCGGTTCCCGCCGATGCAGCGGTGTCGATGCGCCTCAGCGCGCTGGTTGTCGATCTTGCGGTGCTCGGTCCACAGGCGTGGGAGTGGCTCGAGCGTCTTTGCGGGGCGCTGCCCGACCTGGGGATCGTCGTCTGCACGGGGCCCTCGACGGTCGCGCAGCGGGTGCGCGGGCTGCGGCTCGGGGCCGACGACTGGATCACCAAGCCCTGCCACCCCGAGGAGGTCATCGCCCGCGTGCAGAGCGTCGTGCGCCGCCGGCGTCGTCCGAGCGGGCGCACGGAATCCAAGCCGTTGATGGCCGGCGAGGTCGAGATTCGCTCGGACCGCTTCCAGGCCTTCGTGGGCGACGGCAGCCTCGACCTGACCCGCCGCGAGTTCGAGCTGATCGAGCTGCTCGCTGACGCCGAGGGCCGCGTGCTCGAGCGCGAGGAGATCTACTCGCGCTTGTGGGGATACACGATGGTGCGCGGCGACCGTTCCGTCGACGTGTTCGTGCGAAAGCTGCGCCAGAAGCTGGAGAAGGCCTCGCCGCGCTGGCGCTACATCCATACGCACTTCGGCATCGGCTATCGCTTCGCGGCGGAATCGCTCGACGTCGACACGGTCGAGGTCGACGTGCCGGCGTCAGTGCCCGCCGCCTGGGACGCCGGCGAGCAGGGCAAGCTCGCGGGGCCGCATCAGGACCGCGAGCTGACCCCCGACGCCCTCTAGCCGGACGACCGCCAAGCCGCCCTTCTTGAGGTCGACGCGGCCTCCCGTCAGTTCCGCGACGACCTGTGAGAGGTCGGGCTCGTGGCCGACCAGCAGCAAACGCCCGTCGGCGCCGATCGTCGAAAGCGCATCGAGCGACTGCGCGGCGTCGAACCCGGATGTGAGCGGCTCGTGCGCGCGCAGCAGCGTGCGCTGCTCCGCGCTCCACTGCTCGGCGGCCAGCTCGGCGGTCTGACGGGCGCGCGCCTTGGGGCTGAACAGCACAGCCTCGAACGTCGCCTCCATGCGCGCCAGCGCGATACCGGCCGCGCGAGACTGCCCCTCTCCGCGCGGCGTCAGCCGCCGCTCGGCATCCGAGCGCGTCCCGTGGGGCTCGGCCTCGGCATGACGTAGGAACCAAAGCTGACGGGCCATTGCCTTTCGTGCCCCACCCTAGCGGCTGGCATCGCGCGTCCGCTGCCGATTGTGGGGCCAGGACGACCGCGGCCGCGTCCGCCGGGCTCACGTCGGGGTAGAGCACCCGCAGCGCGAATATGGCGCTCACGCCGCGAGCACCAGCTTGTCGGCGAGCTCGCCCGGCAGCCCGGCGTCGCGCACCTCCCGCGCGACGGCCCGCGCGTCGTAGCCGATGCGCTCGATCCTCGCCTCTACGCCATCCGCCGCGGCGGTGAGCACGGCGAACGCGCCGCGTGGATCGCCGTCCTTGGGCTTGCCGACCGAGCCGCAGTTGACGAACAGCATCCCGCCGTACTCGTGGATCCACGGCTTGTGCGTGTGGCCGAGGACGAGCACCGGATCGGCCTCGGCGGCTGCGAGACGTTCATACAGGCGCGCCGGCTTGTCCTCGAACAGGTACTCGTTGACCTTCCGCGGCGATCCGTGGACGAGATGAACGCCCGTCCGGCCGACCGCGAAGCGCAGGTCGAACGGCAGCTCGCGCATGAAGTCCTTGGACTCCCGGCTGGTGTGCGCAAGCGTCCAGTCGACCGACAGCTGACCGATCTCGCGGTCGTGCGGGGTGACGTAGGCGCAGCCGCAATCCTCGAGATCACGCGCGATCGCGTAGTCGTAGTTGCCGTAGATCGTCGGGATCTCTCGCTCGGCGAGCAGCGCGCACACCTCGTTTGGATGCGGCCCGTAACCGACGAGGTCACCACCGCAAAACACACTCTCGATGCCAAGCCGCTCGATGCGATCGAGCGCCGCCAGCAGGCCCGGCAGGTTGCCGTGGATGTCGGTGATCACGACCACCTCGTGCGGAGGATCGACGCTCACGCCCGCATCCGCGCCCGTCACCACGGTCCAGTCCCGATGCGATGCACGCGGTCATGCTATTGCATTGACAACAATCGCTTCAATAGATATATATTTATATATTGATGTCAGTCGATCTGCAGTTGTCCCCCAAGCAGAAGCGCGCGGCCGGCGAGCCGTGCTGCGAGCCCGTCGTGTACCCCGAGGTGGCCCGCGATCACGCGCTGCGCATGGCCGAGATAGCCAAGGCCCTTGGCGATCCCGTCCGCCTGCAGCTCGTCGACGTGTTGCGCAAGCACGCCGGGAAGGTCTGCGTCTGCGAGCTCGTGCCGCTGTTCGACATCTCCCAGCCCACCCTCTCCCACCATCTGAAGAAGCTGCGCGACGCAGGCATCGTGGACTCCGAGCGTCGCGGGCTGTGGGCCTACTACTACGTCATCCCCGACGCACTGAAGGACCTATCCGCATGGCTGAGCTGACCGCGACCGACACGACTGCCGCGAATCCCTGTTGCGCTCCAGAGCAGCAGGCCTCCTGCTGTGAGCCGAGCGCCAAGGCCGACTGCTGCGGGCGCGAGGAGGGCTGTGGCTGCGACGCGGGCAGGCCGGCGTGGAGCCATCGTTCGCGCCCGCAAGCCGCACGGCTGAGGAGCGCCGTGTCGCGTCGAAGCGCACCTTCCAGGGTGTAGCTTGATGGGTATGGATGGCGATCTCGAGCACGCAACGAGGGAGCGTTCGCCGATCGCCGCCGGCCTGGATGGTGCAGCCGGCGGACCGGACCCGCACGATCCAGCGCCGGACCTGCTCGGTCCAGGGCTGTACCTGAATCGCGAGCTCTCCTGGCTGGACTTCAACGACCGCGTGCTGCAGCTCGCCGAGGACGAGCGCCTGCCGCTGCTCGAGCGGGTGAAGTTCTGCGCGATCTACACGACCAACCTCGACGAGTTCTACATGGTGCGGGTGGCCGGCCTGCGCGACCAGATAGACGCCGGCGTCGAGAACCCGGGCCAGGATGGCCGGACCCCCTCGGAGACGATCGCGCTGATCCGCGAGCGTGTGCTCAGCCTCGGCCGGCGGCTGACGGACTGCTTCGAAGGCGAACTGCGCCCGGCGTTGGCCGACCACGACATCCAGCTGGTCGGGGTGCGCGAGCTCGACGAGGATCGCCGGGCGGAGCTCGCCGCGCACTTCCAGAAGAAGATCTTCCCCGCGCTCACCCCGCTGGCCGTCGCGCCGGGCCGGCCGTTCCCGTACATCTCCAACCTCTCGCTGAGCCTCGCGGTGCTCGTGCGCGACCCGATCACCGACCAGACCGTCTTCGCGCGCGTGAAGGTGCCGACCGAGATCCTGCCTCGCTTCGTGACGCTCGAGCAGGCTTCCCCCGCGCCGGCGCTGTTGGTGCCGCTCGAGGACGTGATCGCCCACCACCTCGATGCGCTGTTCCCGGGAATGGAGATCGTCGACTACAACGTGTTCCGCGTCACGCGCGACGCCGATCTGGAGGTCTCCGACGACGCCGCCGACCTGCTGCAGGCGGTCGAGGACGAGCTGCGCCGCCGGCGCTTCGGCGAGATCGTGCGCGTCGAGGTCGGCGCCGGTAGCTCGCAGAAGCTGCTCGCCGAGCTCTCCGGTCTGCTCGGCGTCGACGACGACGAGGTCTATCCCGTCGACGGGCTGCTCGACATGGGCGCGCTGTGGCAGATCGTCAGGCTGCCCGGCCACGCCGAGCTGCGCCAGGACCGATCGGAGATCGGCCAGCACGTCGGGATCACCCACCCCCGGCTGCTGCGCCACGAGGACGAGCGGCCGGACGTGCTCGGGGCGATGCGCGAAGGCGACCTGCTCGTGCATCACCCCTACATCTCCTTCGCGACGTCGGTCGAGCGCTTCGTGGAGCAGGCAGTGGCCGATCCCAACGTGCTGGCGATCAAGCAGACCGTCTATCGCACGAGCGACGACTCGCCGCTCGTGCCGGCGCTGATCGACGCCACCGAGCGGGGCAAGCAGGCGGTCGCGCTGGTCGAGCTGAAGGCGCGCTTCGACGAGGGCATGAACATCCACTGGGCCAAGGCGCTGGAGGAGGCCGGAGTGCACGTCGTGTACGGCCAGCCGTCGCTGAAGACGCACGCCAAGTGCGTGCTCGTCGTGCGCCGCGAGGGCGACGGCGTGCGCAACTACGTGCACATCGGCACCGGCAACTACCACTCGGCGACCGCCCGCCTGTACACGGACTTCGGGCTGTTCACGACCGACGAGCAGATCGGCGCGGACGTCGCCGACATGTTCAACTACCTGACCGGCTACGGCCGCCCGCTGCACTACCGCAAGGTGCTGATGGCGCCCAATCAGCTGCGCGACGGGCTCCTCGCACAGATCGAGCAGACGATCGAGGCGCACTCCGAGGACTCGCCCGCGCGTATCACGATGAAGATGAACTCGCTCGTC
>Ga0193729_1000397_pt1 | contig 22591 bp, 22 predicted proteins | sample U1c2metaG_FD_143036 | JGI IMG/M metagenome (GOLD analysis project Ga0193729, IMG submission 143036) | Soil microbial communities from a riparian zone of the East river system, Colorado, United States - U1c2 | ecosystem: Environmental > Terrestrial > Soil > Riparian zone | place: USA: East River...
CGCACGCTTCGAGCTGCTCGGCGCCGCCGGCTGGGCCGCGCTGGCGGCGGTCGCGGGGCACGCCCGCGAACGCGGGCTGCTGGTGATCGCCGACGGCAAGCGGGGCGACATCGACGTCACGGCGCGCGCTTACGCAGCGGCGTTGATCGGCGGCAGCGACAGCCCATTCGGAAGGCTCGATGGGTTGGGAGCCGACCTGCTGACGGTCAACCCGCTGCTGGGCGTAGACGCTTTGGAGCCGTTCGTGACGGCGGCGCGCGCTGGCGGGGCGGGCGTGCTGGTGCTCGTGCGGACGTCCAATCCGGGCGCGGCGGACATCGAGGATCTGCCTGTGCAGGGCGGCGGCGCCGTATGGGAGCGGATCGCGGCGATCGTCGACGAGCTGGGGGCGCCGGGCGTCGGCACCGCCGGCCTGAGCGACGTGGGCGCGGTGGTCGGCGCGACCGAGCCGGGTCACCTGCAGCGGGCGCGCGAGCTGATGGGCCGGGCGACGTTCCTGCTCCCCGGGGTGGGCGCGCAGGGTGGCCGCGTCGAGGATCTCGCACCCGCCTTTCTGGCCGGTCGTGCGGGCGGCCTGATCAGCGCGTCGCGCAGCATCGTGGGCGCCCACCTGGCCGGCGGGGGCCAACCGGCGGCGGCCGCTCGCGCCGAGGCCGAGCGCCTGCGCGAGGCGGCCTGGGCGCTGTCGGGGCAGGTTCGCGCGAGCGTCTAACGGCGCGCCGCGAGCGAGCCGGCGGCCTGCCCGGTGCAAGCCGGGGGCGGGCCCGCGGGCGCGCCTCGCGCCTGCCGCTGGCCGGCTTTCACCGGTCCGCTAGCCTTGTGGTGCGCTCGAGGAGACGACCGGCGTGCGACCAGCCACAAGGTGGACAAGGAGTCAGGATGATCATCACGGTCACGCTCAACGCGGCGATCGACAAGTCCCTCTCGGTGCCGAACTTCCGCCTTGGAAGGCGTCACCGCACGGTCGAGCAGCGCACGATGGCCGGCGGCAAGGGCGTCAACATCGCGCGCACCTTGAAGGCGCTCGGCCAGCCGGTGATCGCGACGGGCTTCGCGGGCGGCGCCACCGGCACGCACATCGTCGAGCAGCTGACCGAAGAGGCGATCCTCAACGACTTCGTGCGCATCCGCGAGGAGTCGCGCACGAACACCTCCGTGCTCGACCCGACGACCGGTGAGCAGACGGAGATCAACGAACGCGGCCCTGCGGTCTCCGAGCGAGAGGTCGAGCTGTTTCGCGACAAGCTCCTGTACCTCGCACGCGGCGCCGCGATCGTCGTGTTCGCGGGGTCGCTGCCGCGCGGGGTCGAGCCGGACCTGTATGCCGGGCTGATCCGCGACATCGAGCGGATGGAGGTGACGACGGTCATCGACACGGACGGCGAGCCGCTGCGCCAGGCGGTGCGCGCCGAGCCGGACGTCGTCTCGCCCAACGTGCTCGAGGCCGAGGAACTCGTCGGGCACGAGTTCGCAGGCGAGGAGGAGCGCTCGCAGGTGGTTCGCGAGATCGTCGCGCTCGGTCCGCGCGAGGCGATCATGACGCTTCCCGATGGCTGCTTCGCACAGGTGCTCGTGGACGGTCAGCCGCGCATGAAGCGCGCCCGCATCGAGCCGCGCGAGCCGATGATCGCCAGGCGCGGCTCAGGTGACGCCTTCCTGGCCGGCTACGTGGCCGCGCGCTACGAGGGCCGCGCGCCCGACCAGTGCCTGCGCCTGGCCGTCGCGTGCGGCGCGGAGTCGACCGGGCGCCTTGAAGCGGGGCTGATCGACCCGCGCGAGGCGCGCCGCCTGATGGGCGACGTCGAGCTCTCCTCCGTCGAGCTACCGGCCGAGGTGGGCTGAGCTAGCCGCCGGCCACGTCGCGGCGCAGGAACACGAGGTACGCGGCGGCCAGGCACGGGAGGGCGTACAGCGCGCAGACCCACAGCGAATGCAGGATCGGCGCCCAGTCGGTGGGCGTCCGCAACAGGCCGTGCCAGTTGTTGTACTCGGTTGTCAGCAGGTAGGGCCGCGCACCCTCGAGCCCAGGGATCACGGTGACCAGCGCCAGCAGCAGCGTGATCGCGAGCGTGCCCACGACGGCGGCCGCGCTGTTGCGGGTGACTGTCGACAGGAGCACGCCGATGCAGACGACCGCGAGCAGGGGAATCAGATAGCAGGCGTTGGCGGCGAACACGAGCAGCAGGCCCTTGGGTGCCGAGACGATCGAGCTGGAGAAGGTGATCACGTCGTGAAAGCCCCACGCGGCGACTCCTGCGATCGTTGCCGTGGCGGCAGAGATGAGCACGGCGAGCGTCGTATAGGTCATCGCTGCGAGCGTCTTGGCCGTGAACACCTGACCGCGGTCGACCGAGCGCGTAAGGATCGTCTTCAGCGTGCCGTTGGAGTCCTCGTTGGCGACGATGTCCCCGGCTACCAGCGACGCCGCCAGGGGCAGCAAGAATGCGGACTCGAAGAACAAGGTCAACACCGGAGTGGCGAGCCCTGATTGCGTGACGTAGGAGAAGAAGATGTTGCCACTGTCATGTCCGGGGTGGCCGCGTAGGAGCTGCGCCACAACGAAGATCAAGGGGAAGGCGACGTTGATCGAAAGCCCCAGGTAGGTGCGCTTCTGCGAGATCAGCTTGCGCATCTCCCAGCGCCAGATCGTCAGCGTGCTGGGGCGCCTCACGTGCGCCGGCAGCCCGGCGGCGAGCGGCTGTGCGACGGCGGCGCTCATCGGCTCTCCGCGGCGTTGCCCGTCAGAGCCGGCGCTTGCTGCCCGTCCTTACGCTGCTCCGCGTCGCTCGCCGAGCGGTCCTCGGCTGAGCGCGTCGCGGCATGGCCCTCGGTCAGACGGAAGAACAGGTCCTCGAGCGTGGCCAACTCGGGCGTGAGCGCGAGAATGCCGACGCCGGCCTGCGCCAGCGACAGCGACAGCGCGCCCACCTCACGCTCCTCGGCCTGGAAGGCCAGGCCGTGCTCGCCCGTGCTCGCGTGCTCGATCCCGGGCGCTTCGCGCAGGAGACGCAGCGCGAGCGAGTCGTCGGTCGTGCGCAGGCGATAGCCGGCTCCACCTTGGCGGCGTAGGTCGGCGAGCGCGCCCTCGTAGACCACGCGCCCAGAGTCGACGATCGCCACGCGGTCGCACAGCTCCTGCACCTCGGGCAGCTGGTGGCTGGAGAGCAGCACGGTGATGCCCTCGCTCGCCAGGCGGCGGATCAGCAGCCGCATGTCGCGCATCCCCGCGGGGTCCAGCCCGGTCGCCGGCTCATCGAGGATCAACAGCCGAGGGCGGCGCAGCAGAGCCGCGGCGATGCCCAGCCGCTGGCGCATCCCGTGTGAGTAGCCGCCCACGCGATGGCGCGCGCGCGGGAGCAGCTCGACGATCTCCAGCACCTCGTCGATCCGCTCGCGTGCCTCGCCGCCGTCGAGCGCGGCCAGCAGCTCGAGGTTCTTGCGGGCGCTGAGGTATGGGTAGAAGCGCGGCGCCTCGACGAAGCCGGCGACGCCCTCGAGCGCGCGCGCCCCCAAGCGCAGCGGGTCGCGGCCGAACAGCTCGACGCTGCCCTCGGTGGGCGTGATCAGCCCGAGCGCCATGCGCAGGGTGGTCGTCTTGCCTGCGCCGTTCGGTCCGAGAAAGCCGTACACGTCGCCGGTGCGCACGTGCAGGTCGACGTGATCGACCGCGACGACCTCGTCGTAGCGCTTGACGAGCCCCTGCGCGCGGACCGGCGGCGCGTGCTCGCCCTCCGCCGACTGGCCTGCCGGCGGCCGGGGGGCCGGCGCTTGCTCGGCCACCTACAGGCCCCGCGCGACTGCCTCGATCGCCGCGGGGTTGACGGCCCCGGCCAGCAGGTAGCGCACGCCGGAGCGCTCGAAGCTGAGCAGCGTCCCGAGGGCGGTCGGAAGCTCGGTGGCGGTCGTGGAGCCGACGTGCACCTTCGGCAGTCCTTCGGGCAGGTTCAGCGGCTTCTCGCCGCGCTTGGTCTTGCCTTCGACGACGGTCACGCCGGTGATCCCGTGGCCGCGGGTGGTGGCCTTCGGCCGGCTGCCACCGGTGGACGAGGAGCCGCCCGAACCGCTCGTCTGGTGGTCGCCGGACAGCGCGACTTCTTCGATCTTGGCGCCGGGCGGGGGGGTGAAGTCGAACACCGAATCCGCCACCGGACCGTATGAGATTTCGGTCGCCGCCAGTTCGATCACTGGGGAGGAGCTGGTCGAGGAGTACACCGCGGCGCGCAGCGGCACGCCGTGCACCGCATCCCACGAGAGCTCCGCGCCGCCGATCAGGCTGCCGGCTTCCTTTGGCGAGATGCGCGTCGTGTAGGCGGCCTGGCCTGCGACGTCCGTGGGCGCAGCCCCGGAGACCGTCGCGTTCTTGCTCAGCTCGGAGATGGCTTCTTCGATCTTCGCGACGCTCGGGACTTCGTGGGTCTCGTGGCCGGTGGGCTTGCCGCCTTCGGATGGGGGCACTTTGTAGCGATACAGCGTGTTCGACGAGGCGTCGTAGACGGTCAGCGTGTGGCCGTCGTAGAGAACCTGCGTGTCGCCTTTTTCGGCCTGCAGCTCCATTCGGACGCGCCCGTCCTTGGCGATCCACAGTCGTCCGGAGCCGCCGGACAGCAGGGGGCTCGCCGATAGCTGGCTGGCTTCGCCGGAGCCGCTTGCGAGGTTCGAGCCTTCGAGCAGGTGATTGCTCAGCTTGATGCTTGCCGTTACGCCTTCCACCGGCGCCGCGGCGAGCGCGTCGTGCACGGCCTGCGGGAGCGCCTTCGGTGGCGGAGTCGGCCCGGAGCCGACCGCAGAGGCCAGCGCCGTGGCGGACACTCCGATCGCCACGACCAGGCCGCACATCAGCAGCAGGCGCGACAGTGGTAGGCGGCGGAGGATGTTCACGACGGCATATCCATGGTCTTGCCGGTCCACGTCCTCGTGGTTGCCGGATCTCGATCCACCTTAGCGCCGCACCTTGCGCGCGCCTAAAGGTGAGAGGGCTCAAATCCGCGGGCTCCAATCGGCCGCCGCTCGGCGCTCGACGAGCGCCTGGAACGGCTCCTGACCGCCCGGCGCGCAGCGCGCATCGCCGCCGCCGTCATCGTCCGGCGCCGCCAGGCGATATGTTCTCGCGCGCATGGTCATCGCCATCGTCCTGATCTGGGTCGTGCTCGGCCTCGGCGTGTTCTTCGTCGCGATGCGCGGCGGACCGCGGGGCGCGCGGCAAGCGCTGCACACCGACCGATCGGAGATCGGCCAGCAGGCCGGCCAGCGCGGCATCACGCTGGCGGTCATCGTGCTGTTCGCGTTCGGACTCGCCGTCCCGGCCATCGTGCTGGCCTTCAACGGCGATCACAAGGCGAGCGTGGCGGTCGGTGGGCTGCACCTGAATGCCCAGCAGGAGCGCGGTCGGGAGCTGTTCGCACGATCGTGCGCGGTGTGCCACACGCTCGCAGCGACCAAGTCCGTCGGGCGCATCGGACCGAACCTCGACGTGCGCGTCGGCGCTGACATCTCCACGGCCGCCGGGCGCAAGGCGCTCGTGCTGAGCGCGATCACCGAAGGGCGGGCGCGCGGCCTGGGACAGATGCCGGCGGGCCTCTATCAGGGCAAGGAAGCCGAACAGGTGGCCGACTTCGTGGCCGCCGTCGCCGGCCACTGATCCTGAGACGCACGTCTCAGAGGCGCTTGACCAACCCGGATCGCCCCCATGCGCTGGCGAACGAACGGTTTGGCCATCCGTCGATACCGCTGAGCGGAGGCCATCGATAAGGTCAGGCCAGAATGTCGGAGCAGCCGAAGACCGCGGAGGATGTCAAGGCGATCGTCGCCGAGCGCGAGATCCGCTTCATCCGCTTCTGGTTCACCGATATCCTCGGGCAGCTGAAGTCGTTCTCGATCAACGTCGACGAGCTCGACGACGCGTTCGAGGCGGGCATGGGCTTCGACGGCTCGTCGATCACGGGCTTCAACGCGATCGAGGAGTCGGACATGATCGCGATGCCCGACCCGGCGACGTTCGCGGTGCTGCCGTGGCGCCCGGAGGAGCAGGGCGTCGGGCGGATGTTCTGCGACGTGATCACACCAGAGCGCACTCCGTACGAGGGCGACCCACGCCACGTGCTGCGCCGCGCGCTGGAGCGCGCCCACGCGATGGGCTTCGACGTGTTCAACGTCGGCCCGGAGCTGGAGTACTTCCTGTTCAAGGACTCGCGCTCGACGGAGGTGCTCGACGAAGGCGGCTACTTCGACCTGACGACGCTCGACGCCGGCTCGGACGTGCGCCGCGAGACGGTGCTCGCGCTGGAGCAGCTGGGCATCCACGTCGAGTACACCCACCACGAGGTCGGCCCCTCCCAGCACGAGATCGACATGCGCTACGCGGACGCGATGAAGATGGCCGACGACTGCATGACGTACCGCATAACCGTCAAGGAGTACGCGATGAAGTACGGCTGGCATGCGACGTTCATGCCCAAGCCGCTGTACGGCGAGAACGGGTCGGGCATGCACACCCATCAGTCGCTGTTCAGCAAAGGCCAAAACGCCTTCTACGAGGCCGACGACCAGTACTTCCTGTCTGACATCGGCAAGGCGTTCATCGCCGGGCAGCTGAAGCACGCGCGCGAGATCTGCTCGATCTTCGCGCAGTGGGTGAACTCCTACAAGCGTCTCGTGCCGGGGTTCGAGGCGCCCGTGTACGTCGCCTGGTCGCGCCGCAACCGCTCGGCGCTCGTGCGCGTGCCCCTGTATCACCCGGGCAGCGAGAAGGCCACACGCATGGAGCTGCGCTGCCCGGACCCGGCGTGCAACCCCTATCTGACGTTCGCCGTGCTGCTGCAGGCGGGGCTCGAGGGGATCGAGAAGGGCTACGAGCTGCCCGAGCCGATGGAGAAGAACCTCTACCACCTCTCCGGCGAGGACCGCCGGCGACTGGGGGTAGAGCAGCTGCCGGAGAGCCTCGGCGAGGCGATCGAGATCACGGCCCAATCAGAGCTCGTCCTGCGCACGCTCGGCGAGCACATGTTCAACCGCTACGTCGAGATAAAGCGCCAGGAGTGGGATGATTACCGCGTGCAGGTCACGCAGTGGGAGCTCGACCGCTACCTGTCGATCATCTAGCGGCGCGATCTAGCGGCGCTCGGGAATCGCGCAGGCAATCGGCCGGGCGGGGGAGAGCCGCCAGTGCAGCGCCTGCAGCAGGTGGCCGAAGGCGGTGGGGTGTTGGGGGGCGATCTCGTGCAGCAGGCGCAGCACGGACAGGCCGTGGCGCTCGTACCCCTGATCGCCTGTCAGCTGCGCCAGGCGCAGCAGGCCCAGCGCCGCGCTGGAGGCGCCGGAGGGGATCGGCGCGTCATCGAGATCCTTGCGCCGCGCGATCAGCGGCTCCTGGTCTGAGGCGGTCGAGAAGAAGCCGCCCCGCTCCGGGTCCGAGAAGCGCGCGATCAGCTCGTCGGCGAGCGCCGTGGCGTGCTCGAACCAGCGCTCTTCGCAGGTCGTTTCGGACAGCACGATCAGCGCCTCCAGCAGGAACGCGTGATCCTCGAGGTAGGCATCGATCTTGGCGCGGCCGTCGTTGTAGCTGCGCAGCAGCCGCCCGCGCTCGTCGCGCATCTCGCCGAGCACGAACGACGCGCACTCGCGCGCCGCGTCGAGCAACGTCTCGCCGAGCGCGGCATCGAGGCCCTCGATCGGCTCGTCCTGCAGGCGTGCCTGCAGGTGTGCGCCGGTCTCGGCCAGGGCGGCGATCATCAGCGCGTTCCAGGAGGTCAGGCGCTTGTCGTCGAGCGCGGGCCGGACGCGTGCTGCGCGGGCCGCCAGCAGCCGCGCGCGGATTCGCTCGCGCGTCGCCGCGTCCGGCCCGACGCCATCGCGCGCGGGCTCGCGGTCCTGCAGGACGTTGAGACCTGGCTCTGGTTGGTGGGGATCCTTGAAGTTCCCCTGCTCGCTGGCCCCGAACCAGGCGATCGTCGCATCGGCATCCTCGCCGAGCAGCGCCCTGAGCTCGGCCACGGTCCACACGTAGTAGCGGCCCTCGACGCCCTCCGAGTCGGCGTCGAGGGCCGAGTAGAAGCCCCCCTCGGGACCGCGCATCTCGCGCAGCGCCCAGCTGAGCGTGTCGAGGCAGACGTCCAGCAGGCGCCGCTCGCCGAAGGCCTGCCAGCCATGCAGGTAGGCGCGCGCGAGCAGCGCGTTGTCGTAGAGCATCTTCTCGAAGTGCGGCACCGTCCAAGTGCGGTCGACGCTGTAGCGGGCGAACCCGCCGCCGATCTGGTCGTATATGCCTCCGGCCGCCATCGCGCGCAGCGTGGTGAGCGTCATCACGCGCTCTCCACGCAGCAGCAGGAACTCGATGACCGACGCCTGCGGGAACTTCGGCGCTCCGCCGAAGCCGCCATGGGACGCGTCGAAGGACTCGCGCAGCTTGGCCACCGCGGCGTCGAGCGCCTCGACGCGGATCGGCTCGGGCGACGGGGCGAGCAGCGCGCCGCCGGACAGCCGCTCGCGCAGGCGCTCGCCGCCGGCGCGGATCTCCTCGCCCTGCTCGCTCCAGGACTCGGCGATCGCCTGCAGGACCTGCGTCCACGCGGGCATTCCGTGGCGCGGCTCCGGCGGGAAGTAGGTCCCGCCGTAGAACGGCAACTGCTCGGGCGTGAGGAACACGTTGAGCGGCCAGCCGCCGCGGCCTGTCATCCCCTGGACCGCCTCCATGTACAGCGCGTCGACGTCCGGGCGCTCCTCGCGGTCCACCTTCACGCACACGAACGCCTCGTTCATCAGCTCGGCCGTACGCGGATCCTCGAAGGACTCGCGCTCCATCACGTGGCACCAGTGGCAGGAGGAGTAGCCGATCGAGACCAGCAGCGGCTTGTTCTGCTCGCGCGCGCGGCTCAGCGCGACAGGCCCCCACGGCAGCCAATCGACGGGGTTCTCGGCGTGCTGGCGCAGGTACGGCGAGGTCTCGGAGGCGAGCGCGTTGGGCATGGCTCTGCCAGCGTAGTGCCGCGGCGCGTCACGGCGGTAGGTCGCGGCGGTAATCGCGGCGGGCACGAAGCGGCGGTGCGCCGCGACCCGGCCGCAGACCGGTCGGCGCCGCCGCCCGCCTACCGCGGGCCGGCGGGTCGATCTGCGACCAGCCCGGGCAGCGGGAAGGCGATCCGCGCCGGCCATTCGCCACCGCCGCTCGCACCGCTCGCGCCGCCCGCGCGTGAGAGCTTGACCGTCGCGAGGCGGACGTCGAAGCGCTTGCCGCCCAGCGTGCCGGTGACGCGTTTGTTGGTGGACAGGCGGACCGTTCCACGCGCGGCGCTCGCGCCCGAGATGCGAATCGTCGCGGGCTGCAGCTGGTGGTTCTTGACGGGAAACGATCCGCTCAGCGCGACGCCGCTCACGAACGAGAAGCCCCTGAGGATCGCCGCGGAAGAGGTCAGCTTGGCGTAGCCGCCGCGCAGCCCGCCGAAGCTCGAACCGCTGGGCAGTTCCTGCTCGGCCTCCAGCGTCGCCGCTACGACCTGGCGGTCGAGGTCGAGGATCGCGTCGAGCACCGCCGTCAGCGTGCGCCCGGGCTTGCCGCGCAGCCCGGCGGGCGCGTGCACGTGGGCGAGCTTGCGCGGTGCCACCGGCGTGGGGGCGAAGATGTTCGTCGTGGACGTGCACTGGTGGACGGCCGTGCCCGCGAAGAACGCGCCGACAGCCGCTTCGGCGCAGCCGCTGAAGTCGCTGCCGAGCACCGAGTGGCCGGTGTAGGGGACGAGCAGCAGCTGTGCGCCCGGGATCAGGGCCGCAACGGCTTGCGCGCCCGACGGCGGCGTCCGCAGGTCCTGGGCGCCCGACAGGATCAGCGTGGGCACACTGGGCAGTGCTCCGGGCGCAGGCGGCGGCGCGGAGGCGTCCGGCCACGACGCGCACACTCGGAGCAGGCTGTTCGTCCACGCCGTGCTCGTATCGAAGGGGTAGAAGTCGCTGCCCGGCAGCGCGTGCAGCGAGCCGAGCGCTTCGGCAAGACGCGTCGACGCCGTAGAGGTGCGCTGCCACGGAAACGGCGTCTCCTCGCACGAGGTGGCGATGAACAAGGCGTTGTTTTCTTCTTCCTTCGCGGCGCGTTCGGACTCCGTGCTGCCCGGCTTGATCGGCACGTTTGGGATGAAGCCCTCCGCGAGCAGGTTCAGGCGCAGCAGCGGGTCCGGATCGCGATTGAGCGCGGAGTGCACGGCCGCGGGCAGCAAGGCGCGCAGCGTGGGGTTGAGGTCGCCCGCCTCCAGGACGTCGAGCAGTTCGGGCTCGGCCAGCGACACCGAGTGCCGGCGTCCGGCGCCATTATAGGCCGAGCCGCTCAGGCGATGCTTGCGCAGCCGCGCAACGAGCCGCGCGAGGTCGCCGAGTGGATCCGCCGTGATCCCCGCGCACGCGCGGTTCGAGCACAGCTCGCCCAGCATCGATCCGATCGCCTTGAAGGTCGGGATCGAGAACGGTTCGGGGCCGCTGGTGGGCACGACCGAGTCGAGCACCATCGCTTCCACGCGCTGCGGATAGCGTTCGGCGTACTCCATGGCGACCTTCGTTCCGTAGGAGGTCCCATACAGGACGAGCTTCTTGTAGCCGGCGGTGTGGCGCAGCGACTCGATGTCTTCGACGGATTCCTGCGTCGTGAAGGCGCCGCGCGCGGGCCCGATCTGCAGCGCGCACAGTTCGACCAGCGGTCCGAACGTGCTTTCGGTCGCGTTTTCCAGCGTCTTTTCGTTGCCGAACACGGGGCAGCTCAGCGGGTCCGACCGGCCCGTGCCGCGCTGGTCGAGGACGAGCAGGTCGCGTGAGCCCAACGCCGGCGCAATCGCCCTCGCGAGCTGATCGCCGATCGGCTCGGCGGCCTGTCCGGGTCCCCCCGCCAGCGCCAGGACCGCGCTCTGGCTCTCGCTCTGGCTCTGCGTGGCGCCGGCCGCTTTTCGCGCGAGCGTCAACGAGATCGTCCCCGGCGCCTTGCCGCTGCGATCGAGCGGGACGGGGACCACGGCGCAGGAGAAACCGGGTGCGTTCTGGCAGGCGCCGAACGCCAGCGCGGCATCAGCCGGCGCAACGCTCGCGCTCGCCAGCAGGCCGATCAAGAGCGACGCCGCGAGCATCGAGGTCAGCATCGGGCGTGGCATCTCGCGACACGTTAGCGCCAAGCGTGGTCGAGCAGATGCGCCTGGCGCGCCGCGTGGGGCGCAGCCCGCTACGGGCCGATCCGACCGCCCGCCGAGAAAGGTGCGATACGCCTAGCAGCGCGCGCGATAGGGTCACGCGCAGGATGCAAAGCCAGCGCGAGATCGTGCAGGCGCCGGACGCGCCTGCCGCGATCGGCCCCTACAGCCACGCGGTCAGCGCGGCAGGGCTGCTCTTCTGCTCGGGCCAGATCCCGCTGGACCCGGCGAGCGGCGAGCTGGTCGGTCACACGCCCGCCGAGCAGGCGCGGCGCTGCCTGGAGAACTTGCGGGCGGTGTGCGCCGCCGCCGGGACGACGCTCGAGCGCGCGGTGCGCGTCACGATCTACATGACCGACCTGAGCGCCTTCGGCGCGGTCAACGAGGTGTACGGCGCGTTCTTCGGCGAGCAGCCGCCCGCGCGGGCGGCGATCGGCGTCGCTCAGCTGCCGAAGGGCGCCTACGTGGAGATCGACGCGGTCGTGGCGCTGTAGTCCTCGCTACTTAGCGGCTCCGCGCCGTGCAGCGCGCGCGTCAGCAGTCGCCACAGTGTCGCGCGCTCGTCGGCGTCGAGCGCTCCCAGGACGTCGTCCTCGACGGTTTCCTGCGCTCGCTCGGCGCTGAGCAGCGCGTGGCGGCCCCGCTTGGTCAGGTCGACCAGATGGCGTCGGCGGTCGAGCGGGTCGCGGCGGCGGGTGACGTGCCCGAGGTCCTCCAGCTCGTTCAGCAGCAAGACCACGTTGTTGGCATCCATGCAGAGCGCCTCGGCCAGCTCCCCCTGGGGGGCCCCGTCGTGGTCGCGCAGGTAGCTGAGAGCCATCACCAGGCGCATGTGCAGTCCCAGCAGCTCCTCGCTGCTGCGCCGATAGACCTGCTTCGCCAAGCGCGTCAGCAGAACCATCGAGCCCGGATCACAAGCCCTCTCAGAGCCCATCGCCGTTGATCTTATCTCACTTCGCATCACTTGTCACTTTAGCACCGATCATAAATTTTAAATAGATAATAACTGCTCTAGGGATGATCCTTGCTATGGTGTTCCTAACGCCAGATCGGAAGGAGCAAACCTTGAGCACAGTGACCGCAGCCCAACCAGACGTCCAGCAGTCGACTACCAGCGAGGAGAGCGAGCGCAAGCGCGAGCGTCGCCGCTGGATCGCGCTCGCCGTGCTGTGCCTCGGGCAGCTGATGATGGTGCTCGACGCGACGATCGTGAACGTCGCGCTGCCCTCGATCCAGCACGACCTGCACTTCTCGCAGAGCAGCCTCACGTGGGTGATAAACGGATACCTGGTCACGTTCGGCGGCTTCCTGCTGCTCGCCGGGCGGGTAGGAGACCTCGTCGGTCGCAAGAAGGTCTTCCTCGCCGGCCTCGTCATGTTCACAGCCGCATCCGTGCTGTGTGGCATCGCCAACAGCCAGGCGCTGCTGATCGGCGCCCGCCTGCTTCAGGGCGTCGGCGGGGCGGTCGCGTCGAGCGTGATCCTCGCGATCATCGTGACCGAGTTCCCGCGCAAGGTGGAGCAGGCCAAGGCGATGGGCCTGTACGCGTTCGTGTCGGCCGGCGGAGGCTCGATCGGGCTGCTCGCGGGCGGCGCGCTCACGCAGTCGCTCGACTGGCACTGGATCTTCTTCGTCAACGTCCCGATCGGCGTGGTCGCATTCCTGCTCGGCTCGGCGCTGATCGCCGAGAACGAGGGCATCGGCCTGGCCGGCGGCGTGGACGTGCTCGGCTCGATCCTGATCACGCTCGCGACGATGGCCGGAGCCTTCGCGATCGTCAAGTCGACCGAATACGGCCTGCTCTCGGCGCGCACGCTGGGCGTCGGAGGCGGCTCGCTGGTGCTGCTCGGCGCATTCCTCGCGCTCGAGGCGCGTCTGGAGAACCCGATCATGCCGCTGCGGATCCTGCGCCTGCGCATGCTGATGGGCTCGAGCCTCGTACGCGGCCTGCTCATCACGGGCATGTTCTCGGCGTTCTTCCTCGGATCGCTGTATCTCGAGCGCGTGCTCGGCTACAACGCGATCGACACCGGCCTGGCGTTCATGCCCCTGACGGTCTCGATCGCCGTCATGTCGCTGGGTCTGTCCGCGAGAGCCGTCGACCGCTTCGGCGCCGTGAACACCCTTGCGGCCGGCCTGCTCGGGATCATCGGCGGCCTCCTGCTGCTGGTCGGCCAGGGCGTGCACGCCAGCTACTTCCCGGGCCTGTTCTTCGCGTTCCTGCTGCTCGGACTCGGCGCGGGCACTTCGTTCCTGCCGCTGCTGACGATCGGCATGGCCGACGCGCCGCCGCGCGACGCGGGCCTGGCCTCGGGGATCGTGAATGTCTCCGTGCAGCTGTTCGGAGCGATTGGGCTGGCTTCGCTCGGAACCGTCGCGACCGACCACACGAAGTCGCTGAGCGCAAGCGGCCACTCGCTCATCAACGCGCTCACCGGCGGCTACCACCTCGCGTACGTCGTCGCGGCGATCTGCGTCGCGTTCGGAATACTCGCCGCGTTCCTCGTGCTGCGCCCGCCCGCCGGCACCGTGCAGCAGGAGGTCGACGAGCTCGAGCGCGAGCTCGACCGCGAGTACGCGAGCTCCGAGCCCGCAACCCAGCTCGCCTGACCCCGCCGCCCCAGCTCGCCTGACCCCGCCGCCCGCCGCCCACCCCCCGGGGCGGCGGGCGGCTATCGCTCGGCGCGCAGCGCAGCCCGCCTGACCTTGCCGCTGGCGGTCTTCGGCAGCTCCGTCGCGAAGTCGATGATGCGCGGGTACTTGTAGGGCGCTGTTTCGCGCTTGACGTGCTCCTGCAGCTCGCGCACCAGCTCGGGCGAGGGCGCGTGCCGGGCGTCGCGCAGCACGACGATCGCGCGCACGACCGACCCGCGCTCCTCGTCGGGCGCCGCGACGGCCGCCGCCTCGGCGACGGCCGGGTGCGCGACGAGCGCGGACTCGACCTCGAACGGGCCGATGCGGTATCCGGCGGAGATGATCAGGTCGTCGTCGCGCCCCTCGAAGTGCAGCCAGCCGTCCTCGTCCTGCTGCACGAGGTCGCCCGTGCGCCAGGGGGGGCCGCGCCGTCGGTCGTTGACGCTCCAGCTCCCGTCCTCGCCGCGTTGGACGTGCTCGCCGAGGTAGCCGAGGAAGAACGTCGGCACGGTCGCCGGGTTGGCCGTCAACTCGCCGTATTTGACGAGCAGCCCCACGCCGGGAAGAGCGAGTCCCATCGACCCCGGCCGGGCACGCACGCCGGGCGGCGTGCCGGTCATCTGCCCGGTCTCGGTCTGTCCGTAGCCGTCGCGCACGTCCAGGCCGGTCGCCTCGCGCCACGCGCGCAGCACCTCGGGGTTGAGCGCCTCGCCGGCGGCGACCATCCCGCGAACGTCCGGCAGCTCGCGCAGCGTCGTGCGCTTGGCCAGCACGCGATACTCGGTCGGCGCCATGCACAGCACGTTGACGCGCTCGCGCGCGAGCAGCTCGAGGCGCTCGTGAGGGTCGAAGCGCCCGTCGTGCAGCAGCGCCGCGGCGCCCGACAGCCACGGCGCGATGAACACGTTGCGCGCCGACTTCGACCAGCCGCTGGCGGCGGTGCACCACACAAGCTCGCCCGTGTGCGCGCCGAGCCAGTGGGACGACTGCAGTCGCTGCCCGGCGAGATAGCGCTGGGCGTGGACGACGGCCTTCGGCTCGCCCGCCGTGCCGCTGGTGAACGTGATCAGGCAGGGATCCTCGCGCGCCAGCTCGGCGGCGGGCGCCGGCTCGCCCTCGTACAGCTGCTCGTCGGGCACGAGCACGACCGCGCAGTCCGGCCGCGCCGCCTCCAGCTCGGCGCGGTTGCGCTCGTCGGCGGCGATCAGCGCGGGGCGCACCGCATCGATTCGCAGGCGCAGGTCTTTGGCTCGCAGCTGCTCGGTGCACGGCAGCACGACGGCGCCGAGGCGGAAGCACGCGACCATCGCGAACACCCACTCGGGCCGGTTGCCGATCAGCGTCATCACCACGTCGCCCCGGCCGATCCCGAGCCGCGCGAACGCCCCCGCCAGCCGTGCGCTGCGATCGCTCACCTCGCCGAAGCTCCACTCGCGCCGCTCGCCCTCGCGCGTCAGCTCGACGAGCGCCAACCCCGAGGAGGGCAGCTGATCGACGAGCTCGCCGGCGAAGTTCATGCCGGTATTCTCCCTACAGACGCCGAAAAACGAACTTGGAGCCCTGGACAGCATGGCCGTAGCCGCCACCCCGTACACCGAGATGACCGACGAGCAGAAGGCGATCACCGAGATGGTCCGCCAGTTCGCCGACGAGCAGATCCTGCCGAACGCCGAGCACTACGACCACGAGGACTCCTTCCCCGAGCCGATCGTCGAGCAGATGAAGGAGCTCGGCCTGTTCGGCGTGACGATCCCCGAGGAGTACGGCGGCATGGGGCTCGACCTGACGACGTACGCGATGATCGTCGAGGAGCTTTCGCGCGGCTGGATCTCGATCTCGGGCGTGATCAACACGCACTTCATCGGCTCCTACCTGCTGATGAAGTTCGGCTCCGAGGAGCAGCGCCAGAAGTACCTGCCGCGGATGGCCACCGGTGAGATCCGCGCGGCCTTCTCGCTGTCCGAGCCCGAGCTCGGCTCCGACGTGCAGGCGATCAAAACCTCCGCCAAGAAGCTCGACGACGGCGCCTACGAGATCAACGGCCAGAAGAGGTGGGTGACCAACGGGCTGCTCAGCACGCTCGTGTTCGTGCTCGTCAAGACCGATCCCGACGCCAACCCGAGGCACAAGGGCTTCACGTGCTTCATCGCCGAAAAAGAGCCGGGCGTGGGTGAGAACACCGGCGAGTTCGCCGGCCTCGACGTGCCGCCGAAGATCAAGAAGCTCGGCTACAAGGGCGTCGAGTCGACCGAGCTCGTGTTCGACGGCTATCGCTGCCCGGCGGAGAACATCCTCGGCGGCGAGCAGGCGGGCCTGAACAACGGTTTCTCGCAGATGATGGATGCGCTCGAGGTCGGCCGCGTGAACGTCGCCGCCCGCGGCGTCGGCATCGCCCAGCGCGCGCTCGAGCTCGGCCTGCGCTACTCGCAAGAGCGCAAGACGTTCGGCAAGCCGATCGCCGAGCACCAGGCGATCCAGTTCAAGCTCGCCGACATGGCCACGCAGGTCGACGCCGCGCGCCTGCTCACCCTGCGCGCCGCGCGGCTGAAGGACGCCGGAGAGCGCTCGGACCTGGAGGCCGGCATGGCCAAGCTGTTCGCTTCAGAGGCCGGGCGCTTCTGCGTCGAGGAGTGCCTGCGAATCCACGGCGGCTACGGCTACTCCAAGGAGTACGAGATCGAGCGCCTGTACCGCGATGCGCCGCTGCTCTTGATCGGCGAGGGCACCTCGGAGATCCAGCGCATGGTCATCGGCCGCAAGCTCCTGCAACGCCACAAGATCTGATTTCGATGGCCGAGGATGCCAAGGCCCTGATCGAGCTCGCGACGCGTCGGTTTCTCGAGGAGGTGCCGGCGCTCGCGCCGATGAAGCTGGTCGTCGGAGTCGAACTGCGCGGGCGGGGCGACGTCCAGCACTTCCGCCTGGAGATGCCCGAGATCAAGGTCACCAAGGGCCCAGCGGCCGATGCTCGCGTGCGCACCGAAATGCGCCGCGAGTTCTTCAACGTGATGGCGCGCGAAGGCAAGGTGCCCGACTGGATCGAGGCCTTCACCTACGGGCAGGCCAAGGCCACCGGGCCCGACCAGATCCTCAAGCTGATCGTCAACGTGGTCGAGCGCCACGAGGAGCGCCAGCGCACGCGCAAGGCACGCAAGCCCGCGTAGCTCAGCGACCGTCTAGTGGTAGGACGTGAGCTGCTGGGCCAGGAACGCGAGCGAGCCGAGCAGGAAGATGCACATCACGATCAGCGAGAAGTTTTCGTTCATGGCTCTCCGGCGACCATACACGGCGTGCCCGTGGGTTGGTCGCGCACCACCAGGATACGCCTCTCCGCTGCGGGCTGAGCCTGGTAGCTTTTGATGCGACAGGCCCGGTGGCTTGCCGGGCCGCTAGGAAAAGGGGGATCGGCATGGCCGATCGAGTGCTGTTCATCAGCTGGACTACTCCTGTTCGTGGGCGCGAGGAGCGTGGGCTGGAGGTATTCAACGAGTCCATGGGCCTCTATGGGCGGATGCAGCAAGAAGGTCGCATCGAGAAGTTCGATGTCGTCCTGCTCGGGCCCAACGGCGACCTCAATGGCTACATCGAGCTCCACGGCTCGGCGGAGCAGCTCGCCGCCCTCCGCGAGGATGAGGAGTTCGAGCGGAACACCATCGAGGCGAGCCTGATCGTCGACGGCTTCCGCCAGATCGAAGGAGTCACGAACGACGAGATCGCACGGCAGATCGGGCTCTATCAGGAGAGCGTCGCTCGCGTTCCTCAGGTCAGCTGACACCACACACCGGCTTCGCCGGCGCCTGCTCCCAGACGGGCGTGGCGCCGGCGTCCGGATTTGGCATCCGCCCCAGGGGGTATCCCTGTGGGCCATGACAGACGATCCCCGCGATCGGCGCATCGCCGCACACATCAAGTCGATCTCGGCCCGCGTCGAGCTGGATACCGAGCGGCTCTTGGTGCGTATGCTCGACAGCTGCTGGCCCGGTGACATGGGGGATTGCACGGCGCCCGGCGCGCTCGAGTGGGTTCGTCGCTGGGGGCCGCGAAGCGTGGGGTGCCTACCGCCGGCGTGCTCCTGCGCTGCAGGGCGCTGCGGCGTCTGCAACTGAGTAATCACAACGCCGGCGCGAGGCGTTCGCGCGTTTCGTGCTGAGGCTCGCGCGCGAACTTACCCGAGACGCAGACCAATGAGCGCCGATGCCAGGCCGGCACTCGAAAAGGCAATGCCACCGCTCAGATCCGAGTCAACACGTGATCTCGACCGCGCCTCGATCGCCGCCGAGGCGATGTCCGCAACATCTGTGGCCGCGGCGAGCGCCATCGCAGGCCGCCGAAGACCGCCACGAGCCAAGCTAGCGAGGCCGACGAGCGCCACCGCAACTTGATGCGCAGCGAAGCCGCGGACAAACAACCGCGCCTCGGGAAACTGCTCGGTATCAGGCGCAAGCGGGATCTTCCCCAGAAGCGGACGGGACGGATTGGCGAGCGCCGCCGCGCCGTAGGCCAATCGAATCACGGCATTGGCGCAGACGATGCTGAACCCGGTCACGGCCTCAACTCTAGCTCCTGGCCAGACGCGTTCGGCTGCGCCGCGGTTCCAGTCCCCGCCAGCCCGGCGGGTCGACTTATACAGGTGTCAGCTTACCGGAGCTCCAGATCCCGCGCGTCTAGCGCGGCGCGGGGCACCAGGGCACGCGCCAACCCTTCGCATGCGCCCAACGGAGCGCGAGGTTCAACTAGGTTACGTGGCGGCAAACGAGCGATAGGAGGGGTCATGGCCTTCATCATGTCCAGGTTCGACGTCGGGGACTACGACGCCTGGAAGCAAACGTTCGACGCGGACCCCGGCGGGCGCAGACAGAGCGGGAAGGGTCACCGGATCTATCGAAGCGTCTCGAATCCGAATGACGTGTTCGTCGCGACCGAGTTCAACTCGACGGAGGACGCCCAGGCCTTTCGTGACGTCCGGAGCGTTGGACGGCATCCACGTGATCACTGAGCCCACGGTCACGCGGGAGGCCGAGGCTGTTGAGTACTAGCGCCAGCGCCGGGCGATCCATGACCTGGCCGGACGGCACGGTCTTTCGAATCACCCGCTCCTCCGAGGAGACCGACGGCGCATATCTGGAGATGGAGTGGGACCTTCCCGCCCACGGCTGGGCGCCGGGGACGCATGTCCACCGGGGCCTGACGGAGGAGTACGAGGTCCTCGACGGCTCATTGGACGTTCAAATCGCCGGCGAGTGCAAAACGCTGCAGCAGGGCGAGTCCGCCGTCGTGTCTCGGGGCGCCCTCCACACGTTCCGAGGGGGGAGCGCGCCGGCCAGGGTCAGAAACGTCCATAGGCCAGCACTGGATTTTGAGCCGTACATCCGCCTGCTCAACGCCACGTTCAACGAGCGCAGGCTCGGGGACGGCCGCGGACTGCGCGCGCTGCTTTACACGGTGCTCGTCCTGCGTCGGTATCCCGAGTCCTCGCAGGCTCCAAACGCGCTCCTCCAGGGGGCGTTGCCACTGCTGGCCGCGGTCGCACGAGCGTTGCGTATGCGACCCGCGGACACTTGATGTGGGGCTGCATGGAAGCGGCAGCGGCGCAACCCGCGATGGGTCTAAGCCCACGATCGAGGTCCTGCCGCGCCGCGTCCGACTCGCCGCGGTCAGTCGCTGCCGTTGGGGTTGTCGATCACGAATAGCCAGCTGCCGTCTGGCTGGCGGCGGACGACGTCCGCGTACCTGCCGCTGGCGTCTACGTCGTTCCCTTCCGCGTCGCGGCCCTTCAGCGTCCAATTTCCGATGACCAGCGCCGTGTCGCCAGAGAGGAGCGTCTTCTCGGCGTTGACCTTGAGCTCCGGGCTCATCGCCAAGAACCCGCCAAGGGCCTCACGGAGACCGTCAAGGCCGGTCACCGATCCCTCGCCGAACCCTGTTGGCATCGCGAACGTCGCTTCGGGCTCGTAAAGGGAGAGCGCAGCATCCATGTCTCCCGATGTGATCGCTTCCCCGATCAACCGGCTGATGTCCTCCGGTGAGTTCGCCTGCGGCACGTATACCTCCCCGATCGCGGTGCTCCGATCGTATATGAGGAGCAGCCCAAGCCGAATGCCGGGCCTGCCCAGCCTGGGCGTACCGACCGTCTTGTACCAATTTTCCGGAGCTGCGGATCCAGCGGTTCTCGTAGCCGTCGGACTAGCTGCTACCTCGGCGGCCGCGCTATTCGTCGAAATAGAGCTTGAAGCCCTCGGCGACCGCCTCGAGACCCAGGCCTCGGTAGAACTCGTGCGCACCTGCTCGATGCCTGCCTGAGACTAGTTGGAGCTTGCAGCAACCAGCAGCCCGTGCTACCTCGATGAGGTGATCCATCAGGGCCCTTCCGACGCCGATTCGCTGGGCCCTGCTGGCAACGATGACATTCTCGACTATCGCCCAAGGCTCGCCCCGATGGGTCAGGTTGGGTACAACGACGAGATCTGCCGTCCCTACGACCTGGCCATCGAGGACTGCGACCGCCAACTCGCGCCCTGGATCAGCAAGGATCTCCGCGAGCAGTGCCTCAGAGCCGGAGCGATCGGCTGGCGCAGCCGTGACCTTGCTGCCCGCCAGCTCCTTGTACAGCGACAACAAGACGCCGAGATCTGCCGGCAAGGCACGGCGAACGACCACACTTCTCATCCTGGCAGTGTCCCAAAGGCGCTCTCCAGCCGGCGTCGAGGAGGCAGCTACTGGACATGCTGGGCCTGGGCGCTTCCGGCAGATCAGGACTCCCCACTGCCGGTAGGCACGCAATGACTGGGCGCTCCCGGATTGCCCGACTCGCGAGCGCCTCGGGAGCGCGACACCTGCTCATCTGCCACGCGATACTGGGGCGGTGACCGAACGTAACGTGCTCGGTGGCGAGCTTGAGCCGTGTGGCATCGACCCCCTCACCGGCTTTTACCGTGACGGGTGCTGTCGTACCGGTCCGGAGGATCGGGGAAGCCACACGATCTGCGCGGTGGTCACGTCCGCCTTCCTCGAGCACCACCGTCATATCGGCAACGACCTGATCACACCCGTGCCTCAACACCACTTCCCTGGGCTCGCGCCCGGTGACCGCTGGTGCGTGACCGCGTTGAACTGGCTGCGGGCGCATGAGGACGGCGCAGCCGCCTACGTAGTGCTGGCGGCCACCCATGAACGGGCGCTTGAGGTCGTTTCTCTCGTTGCGCTCCAGGAGCACACCGTCGACGTCCCCCCGGATCCGGGACCTTTCGTCGGCTAGGTCGCTGTCGCGGATCAGCGGTACCGCCTCCTCCGGGGCGGGAGCGAGTGGCGCCCAGGGTCGAGACGAACGCATCCACTTGAAAGCGGCAGCGGGAGCACGCCGAGTCGTCGGGCGCGCAAACGTCACGGGTGCCAGCTATCGGTCTGCGCTCACCGCCTGCCAGCGCCCTGTGATCAGGCGGGTGTGACGACGATGACGGGGATCGCTCGGGCCGTCTGCTTCTGGTAGGCGCTGTAGCGATCGCGGTTGTTTTCGTTTACGACACTCCACAGGTGGTCGTAGTCGGGATCCGTCGGCTCGACGACCTTGGCGGTGCCCTTCCGACGTTCGCGGGCGATCTGAATCTCGACGTCCGGGTTCGCGCGGAGGTTATGGAGCCACGCTGGAGGACGATCGGCGCCGCCGTTGGACGCGACGACAAGGTAATCGTCGCCGTCGCGGGCGTAGACGAGGCCGTTCGTCCGAGTCGCGCCCGAGCGACGGCCGGTGGTTGTGAGCAGCAGGGTCGGGACGCCGATCATGCGATGCCCAATGCGCCCGTCGGTTCGCTTATAGAGCTGCTCGTGGATCTGGAGGACCCGGCCCGTTATGCCCATACGCACAGCCTATTGCGCGACCGGCCCACCGTGCAACGCCACGCGGACGTGCGACCTTCCCGCCTCGCTCCCGTTCTGGCGATCAGCAGGCGTTCTGACGCAAGTGATCTCGTGATTTCAGCGCTTGCGTTTAGGGCGAGGATCGAGCGTGAGCGTCGATACGGGTCGCACGCTCGGTCCTCGTCGTCCATTGCGAGCGTCCGAGGGATCCTGATCGAGATGCCGCGCAAAGGGGGAGCGGGCCGCGAAAGCGTAGGCGTCCAGCAGCGAGCTCTCAGGCTATGCCAGCCGCAGCATCGCAGCCGTACAGGTGTTCGCGCAATTCGTCACAGCTCTCGGCCGACCAGCGCTCACTCGCCTCCAAGGACTCGATCAGGTCCTCGGCCGATCGCAGCAACCGCCGGTTCTCAGGCTCGCCGAACAGCAGGGCGTCGGCGGCCTCCAGCAGCTGCGCCCGCTCTCTCCCGTGCAGCTTCGTGGCACCCTGATCGTCAATCGTTTCGAGCAGCGCCGTGTAGTGGGCGCCACGCGCGGTCATCGGCTCGGCGGTGGTCATCATCGCCTCCCAGGTTAGCCACCCCTCACGCAGGGCAAAGCCGGGTCACGTCTGCTCGCGGACGATCGGGCGACGTCGCTGGCGGCCTTTAGCGGCGCGACCGCAAGCTGCCGTCAGCTTGCCGCACGCAGCACTGCGACGATCCGCGGGTGGCCGTCGATCTCCAGCTCGTCGACGACCTCTAGCACGTCGAGGCCGACGATCCGCCCCAGTCGCCGCAGACCCTCCGGGGAGAAGCCCCAATAGACGAAGCCATCGCGCGCGTACACGTCGCCAGGCTCGTGAACCTCGATCGCAGGGGCGTCGGCGGCCAGGCCCGAACCGTAGGTCTCGAGCACGACTTCGCCACCCGGCGCCAGCACGTCCGCGAGCGCCCGCAGCAGCGCGATCG
>Ga0193729_1000398_pt1 | contig 22567 bp, 31 predicted proteins | sample U1c2metaG_FD_143036 | JGI IMG/M metagenome (GOLD analysis project Ga0193729, IMG submission 143036) | Soil microbial communities from a riparian zone of the East river system, Colorado, United States - U1c2 | ecosystem: Environmental > Terrestrial > Soil > Riparian zone | place: USA: East River...
TTCCTCGGCGGGATTCTCCATACGCTGCCCTTCCTGATCCCCCACTACCGGCTCGCGATTATCTCCGCGATCGTCGTCGTGGGGTTCGAGTTGGTGACGCTCGCCTGGCTGCGCTGGCGCTTCTTCGACGTCAGTTTCGTGCGCGCGCTCGCAACCGTCACGTTTGCCGGCGTCGTGATCGCCGCGGTCAGCGCGGGGCTCGGGACCGCCGCCTAAGAGGGTTTGGCGAAATAAAGCCTGTGCCGCAGGGGTGTTCCGCCAAACCCTCCTAGACCTGTTACTCGCCGGCGGAGCCGGCCCGCGGCACGTAGTCGACGAGCTCGAGATAAGCCATCTCAGCCGCGTCGCCCTGCCGAGGGCCGAGCTTGACGATCCGCGAGTAGCCGCCGGGCCGGTCCGAGAAGCGCGGCCCGACCTCACTGAAGAGCTTGTGCACGACATCCTGCGAGCGCAGGAACTTGAGCGCCTGCCGACGAGCCGGCACGCCGCCGCGGCGCCCAAGCGTGATCATCTCCTCGGCGACCGGGCGCACCTCCTTGGCCTTCGCGACGGTCGTCTTGATCCGTCCGTGCTCGATCAGAGACGCGGTCAGGTTCGCGTAGAGCGCCTTGCGATGCGCGGAGTCACGCCCAAGCTTTCTGCCGGCCCTCTGATGCCTCATTAGTGCGTCTTCCGGTGATGCCGCCGAGGTTCTGGGTCGTGAGCACCAAGCCAGAGGCCGCGCTGGCTCGCGGCCAAGGCTGGCAGCCTTGGCAAGAGCGAGGGTGGACTCTGGCGCCGCGTGATCGCGGGCCAGAAGCCGGCAGGTGTTGCCGGAAGGCGCACTATTACGCCGGGACTCCGCCGCCGCCGCCGTTCTCGCCGCGCAGCGTCAGGCCGTGCGTGGCGAGGGTCTCCTTGACCTCCTCGATCGACTTCTTGCCGAAGTTCGGGATCGCGGCCAGCTCGTTCTCGGTCTTCACCACCAGGTCGCCGATCGTCTCGATCCCAACCCGCTTCAGGCAGTTGTAGGAACGGACTCCGAGCTCGAGCTCCTCGATCGGGAAATTCTCCATCCCGTGAGCGAGGGCCGGCTCGGCGCCGCCGCCTCCGTCCGTCGTCGCTGCGGCCTCGCCGAAGCCCTCGATGCGGTCGAGGTCGGTGAAGATCGCGAGCTGGCGGATCAGGATCTCGGCGGCCTGGCCGATCGCGTCGCGTGGATCGAGCGAGCCGTCGGTCGTGACGTCGAGGATCAGCTTGTCGTAGTCGGTGCGCTGGCCGACGCGGGCGGCTTCGACGTCGTACGAAACGCGGCGCACCGGCGAGAAGATCGAGTCGACCGGGATGACCCCGATCGTGTGCTCGGGCCCGCGGTTCAGCTCTGCGGGGACGTAGCCACGGCCGCGGCCGATCGTCAGCGTCACCTCGAGCTTGCCCTTGTCGGAGAGGTTCGCGATCTCGAGCTCCGGGTTGAGGATCTCGAGCTCCGCGGGGGCCTCGATGTCCTTGGCCGTGACGGCACCGGCGCCGCGCTTCGAGAGCCGCACTTCGATCTCGGGCGAGTCGCCGTGCAGGCGTGCGATCAGGTTCTTGAAGTTGAGCAGGATGTCGGTGACGTCCTCACGGACACCCGGCAGGGTCGTGAACTCGTGCGCGACACCCTCGATCTTGACCGAGGTGACTGCCGCGCCCTCGAGCGAGGAGAGCAGCACCCGGCGCAGCGAGTTGCCGAACGTGTAGCCGAAGCCGCGATCGAGCGGCTCGATCTGGAAGACGCCCCGGTTTTCATCGATCTCCTCGTGGACGATCTTCGGGATCTGGAACTCCATCAAACTGGTACGAACTGCCATTTACTTCCCTTCCTTGCGGTTGTACATCTTGGGACGCGTAACGTTTTCTGGTTACTTGCTGTAAAGCTCGACGATCAGGGATTCCTGAACCGGCGTGTCGATCTCCGTGCGCTCCGGAAGCTTCAGGATCTTTCCGGTGAGCCCGTCGTGGTCGGCCTGAAGCCACGGGGCGACCGAGGCCGTCAGGTCGGTGGCGTCGCGGATCACCTGCTCCGCCGAGCTGCCCGGAGCCATCGAGACGATGTCGTCCGGCTTGACCTGGTAGCTCGGGATGTTGACCCGCCGGCCGTTGACGTGGAAATGGCCGTGGCGGACGAGCTGGCGCGCCTGCGCGCGAGAGGCGGCGAAACCGAGGCGGTAGACCACGTTGTCGAGCCGCGTCTCGAGCATCCGCAGCAGCTCCTCGCCGGTGACGCCCGATCCCTTGGCCGCCTTCGTGTAGTAGGTGCGGAACTGCTTCTCGAGCAGGCCGTAGTAGCGACGCGCCTTCTGCTTCTCGCGTAGCTGCAGCAGGTACTCGCTCTGCTTGATCCGGCCGCGGCCGTGCTCGCCCGGCGGGTACGACCGGCGCTCGATCGCGCACTTCTCGGTGAGGCAGCGCTCGCCCTTGAGGAAGAGCTTCATGCCTTCCCGGCGGCAGATGCGGCACTTGGGGCCAGTGTCTCGCGCCACTAGACACGCCTCCGCTTCTTGGGCCGCACGCCGTTGTGTGCCTGCGGGGTGACGTCCTTGATGCCGAGGATCTCGAGCCCCGCGGCCTGGAGCGAGCGAATCGCGGTCTCGCGGCCCGAACCCGGCCCCTTGACGAAGACCTCAACCTTCTGGAGGCCGTGCTCCATTCCCTTGCGCGCGCACGCGTCGGCGGTCACCTGCGCGGCGAACGGCGTCGACTTGCGCGAGCCCTTGAAACCGGCGGAGCCGGCGGACTCCCAGGCGATCACGTTCCCCTCGCCGTCGGTCAGCGAGACGATCGTGTTGTTGAACGACGTCTTGATGTGAGCCTGTCCGATCGCGATGTTCTTGCGAACACGGCGGCGCGTGCGACCACGGGTCGCCGGCTTACGAGGAGGTGCCATCAGGTTCTGGCCGCCGCCTTCTTGCCGCGCCCGACGGTCTTCTTCGGGCCTTTGCGGGTGCGCGCGTTCGTCTTCGTGCGCTGGCCGTGCACGGGCAGGCCGCGGCGGTGGCGCAGGCCTCGATACGCGCCGATCTCCTGCAGCCTCTTGATCGCCTGCTGGCGCTCACGGCGCAGATCGCCCTCGACCTGAAGGTTGCTGTCGATGTACTCGCGGAGCTTGGTCACCTCGTCATCGGTCAGGTCTTTGACCTTTTCGTCGGGCGAGAGGCCCAGCTCGGCGCAGACCTTGCGCGCGCTCGGCTGGCCGATCCCGTAGATGTAGGTCAGCCCAATCTCGAGCCGCTTCTGATTCGGAAGGTTGACTCCGGCGATTCTCGCCACTAGTGGATCTCCTGGTGACATTGGTGGATGCCTGGGTCACGAGCAGCAAGCGATGCAAGGACGCAGGGCGTTGCCAGGGCGGAGCCGGTGCCGGGCGCGACTGAGGACGCGGCAGCGCGCCGCGTGATCGTGGGCCAGGCGCCGCCGGATGTTGCCAGGTGATCCACTTAGCCTTGCCTTTGCTTATGTCGTGGGTTGGTGCAAATGACCATGGTTCGACCGTGCCGCTTGATCACGCGGCAGCGTTCACACATGGCTTTGACTGAAGCTCTGACTTTCATGGTTCTCTTTCTCTTAGCGTTCTCTGTAAGTGATTCGGCCGCGCGTGAGGTCGTAGGGCGATAGCTCAACCTTCACCTTGTCGCCGGGAAGGATGCGGATGTAGTGCTTTCTCATCTTCCCCGAGATCTTCGCCAACACCTCGTGGCCGTCGTCCAACCTGACGCGGAACATCGTGCTGGGAAGCGCCTCGGTGATCTCGCCTTCAACCTCGATCTTGTCGTCTTGCTTTGCCAATTACCTCGCAGAAACCGCGCCTTCAGCGCGGTTGTCGGGACACGGAAAGACACGGCTCTCGCCGCGGCTGGTCATGGTAGCAAACCCGCTTCGGCAGGCCGTTTCGCGGCCGTGAGGACGCGCGGGCCTTCCTCGGTTACCGCGACGGTGTGCTCGAAGTGGGCCGACAGCGAGCCATCCGCCGAGGAAATCGACCACTCGTCCGCGTGCACGACCACATCGGGCCCCCCGGCGGTGATCATCGGCTCGATCGCCAGGGTCATCCCGGGAAGCAGCTCGGGGCCGCGACCCGGAGCTCCGAAGTTCGGGATCTGCGGATCCTCGTGGTAGGCGCGTCCGACGCCGTGGCCGACCAGGCTGCGGACGACGGAAAAGCCGGCGCCTTCGACCACCGTCTGAATCCAGTGGCCGATGTCGGAAACGTGCCGGCCGACCCGCGCCTGCCCGATTCCGGCCGCGAGCGCCTCCTGGCAGACGTCCAACAGTCGCTGCGCGTCCTCCGAGATCTCGCCGACGCCGAACGTGTAGGCACTGTCTGCGATGAGCCCGTCGAGCGTGACGCCGAGATCGACGGAAACCAGATCGCCCTCTCTGGCCCTGTACTCGGTCGGGATGCCGTGGACGATCATCGCGTTCGGCGAGATGCAGAGCGTCGCCGGGTAGCCGCGGTAACCCTTGGACGTCGGAACCCCGCCGCGGTCGCGGATGTACTCCTCGGCCAGGCGATCGAGCTCGAGCATGGAGATCCCCGGCCTGAGCTCCTCGCCGATCATCGTCAGCGTGTCGACGACGACCTCACCCGCGCGGGCCATGCCGTCGATCTCCTCCTGGGACTTCCTAATGATCATCGGACGGCGACCTGCTCCAACGCGGCCTGAATCTCGGCGAAGACCTCGTTCGGCGTACCGTCGGCGTGGATCGGAACGAGGACCCCCAGCGTCCGGTAGTGCTCGATCAGCGGCTCCGTCTCGCGATGGTAGAGCTCGAGGCGCCTGCCGATCGCCTCGGGCGTGTCATCGGGGCGTCGCTCGTCCCGGGCACGCTTCAAGAGCCTTTCGATGCAGATCTCGTCGGAGACCTGGAGCGCGAAGACAACCGTCAGCTCGCGCCCGATCTCGCGCAGCATCGCGTCGAGGGCGTCGGCCTGCGGCATCGTGCGCGGGAAGCCGTCGAGCACGAATCCCTCGGCTGCGTCGGGCTCCTCGAGCCGCTGGCGGATCAGCTCGATGATCAGCTCGTCCGGAACGAGCTCGCCGCCTTCGAGGATCGGCTTCACCTGCTGCCCCAGCGGCGTCCGTTCGGCGATCGCGGCGCGCAGCATGTCGCCGGTGGCGATGTGCGGGATCCCGTATTCGGCCGAGATGCGCCTGGCCTGCGTTCCTTTCCCGGATCCCTGTGGACCCAGAAGCAAGATGTTCACCACGCACTCCTGGCCGGCGACCGCTCCCGCCGGGCAAAGCCCGGCTCCGCGGCCGCCTGGCCCGGCCCCCAGAACCGCGTGGACACGCTTATCTCAGGAAGCCTTCGTAGGAGCGCATCATCATCTGCGACTCCATCTGGCGCATCGTGTCGAGCGCGACGCCGACGACGATCAGCACAGAGGTACCGCCGAGGGCCCGCGAGGTTGCCTGCGAGAAGCCGCCGTAGCGGATGAAGAGGCTCGGAAGCACGGCGACGGCGGCCAGGTAGAGCGAGCCGGGCAGCGTCAGCCGGGTCAGCACACGATCGAGGTACTGCGCAGTCGGCGGGCCGGGCCGGATGCCCGGGATGTAACCGCCGTACTTCCGCAGGTTGTCGGCCTGGTCAACCGGGTTGAACTGGACAGCCGTGTAGAAGTAGGTGAAGACCACGATCAGGACTGCCTCGGTGAGCAGGTACCCCCCGCTCGAGGGCTGGAAGTGCCGGTTGACGAACGACTGCGTCGAGGGCACGAACTGGGCGATCGTCGGCGGGAAGGCCATCACGGCCGCCGCGAAGATGACCGGGATGACTCCCGCCATGTTCACACGTAAAGGCAGGTAGGTCGAGCCGCCGGAGGTCATCCGCCGGCCGACCATCTGCTTGGCGTACTGGATCGGGATCCGGCGCTGGCCCTCCTGGATGAAGACGACCGCGACGACGATCCCGATCGCCACGAGCGGGAAGAACAGCTTCTCCATCGGGCCGCCGTTGTACCAAGCCACCACCCCGGCGGGTGCCGTCGCGAGAATCGAGGCGAAGATCAGCAGCGAGATCCCGTTGCCGATCCCCCGCTTCGTGATCAGCTCACCCATCCACATCAGCAGGGTGCAGCCGGCGGTCAGCGTGACGACGATCAGCACCAGCCGGCCCGAGTTTGCCGCCAAAACGTGCTCGCGCTTGAACAAGAAGGCGTAGCCGGTCGACTGCGCAGCCGCCAGCACGACGGTGAGGTACCGCGTGTACTGGTTGATCTTGGCCATCCCCGCCTCGCCCTCTTTCTGGAGTTCCTCCAGCTTGGGGATCACGACGGTCAGGAGCTGCAGAATGATCGAGGCGGTGACGTAGGGCATGATCCCGAGCGCGAAGATCGAGAAACGCGACAGCGCCGAGCCCGAGAACAGGTTCAGCAGCCCAAGGATCGAGCTACCTCGGCCGCCGGAGCCGAAGAAATCCTGGATCGACTGCGAATTGACGCCCGGAGCGGGCATCCACGAGCCGAGCCGGTAGAGCCCCAGGATGAGGCCTGTGAACAGAACCCTGCGGCGCAACTCGGGGACGCGCCAGGCGTTGGCGAGCCACGAAAACACTATTCCTCCGAGCCCTCGTCGGCTTCGGACGACGACTCAGGCTCCTCCGTCGCTTCCGGCTCGTCCTGCGGGATCTCGCCGACCGGCTCCGGGGTAACCTCCTCGTTCCCGCCATCCTTCTCCACTGGTCCGCTATCGCGGACAGGCGCCTTCGGCGCCGGCCGCCGCTTCGGCTTGCGCGGTTCGGGCTCGCCGCGGAGCCAGGTGATCGAACCGCCTGCCTGTTCGATCTTCTCGCGCGCGCTCTTGGAGAAGTTGTGCGCGCTGACGGCGAGCTTCTTGGACAGATCGCCGTGGCCGAGGATCTTCAGGTCGTACTTCGTGTTGCGGATCAGCCCGGCCTGCGCGAGCGAGTCGGGCGTGATCTCGGTGCCCGCGTCGAAGCGCTCGAGGTCGCGGACATTGACCGCCACCGTATGAGTGCGGTGCGGACCCATGGGCATGGCGTCCTTCGAGTACGGGCCGCGCTGCTTGCCGAGCCGCATGTAGATCGGCATCTGACCGCCCTCGAAGCCGGCACGCATCTTGTGCGAGCCCGAGCGCGACTTCTGGCCCTTGAGGCCACGCGTCGAGTACCGCCCCTTCCCGGAGCCGGGGCCGCGACCGACACGCTTGCGATCCTTGCGCGCCTGGGCAGGCTTCAGATTCGAAAGGTTCAGCTTCTCTGGCATGCGACTAGGCGTCCTCGACCTTCACCAAGTGGCGGACCTTCCTGAGCATACCGGCGAGCTGCGGGCTTTCCGCGTGCTCCGCAGAGCGGCCGATCTTGCCCAGTCCGAGCGCCCGCAACGTGCCGCGGTGACGCTCGCTCTGGCCAATCTGGCTACGCGTCTGAGTTATCAGCAACTTCGCCATCGGTTGCTTCCTCCTCGGGCACCGGTTCTTCGACAGCAGCCGCCTCGACAGCAGGCGCTTCTTCTGCAGCAGGCTCCTCGACGTGTTTAGGAATGGGGAGAACCTGGGAGACCGTCAGTCCCCGAATCTGCGCAACCTCCTCGGGCCGGCGCAGCCGCTGAAGGCCGTTCACCGTCGCCTTGAGCATGTTGATCGGGTTCGTCGTCCCGAGGCTCTTCGCCAGGATGTCGCGGACGCCGCCGAGCTCGAGCACGGCGCGGACGCCGCCGCCGGCGATGACGCCCGTCCCCTCGCTGGCCGGCCGCAGCAGAACCCGCGCCGCACCAAACTCGCCGAGGATCTCGTGCGTGATCGTCGTGCCCTTCTTCGGCACCGTGAACAGGTTCTTCTTCGCGTCGTCGACGGCCTTCGAGATCGCCAGCGGGACCTCGCGAGCCTTGCCGTAGCCGACGCCGACGCGATCGACCTCGTCGCCGATCACGACCAGCGCCGTGAACGAGAAGCGCCGGCCGCCCTTGACCACCTTGGCGACTCGGTTGATCTCGACCACGCGCTCCTTGAGCTCGCGCTCTCGCTCGCGCTCGATGACTTCACGTTCGACCGGAGTCGTGCTCAAAACTTCAGTCCTCCTTCGCGCGCTGCCTCTGCGAGCGCCTTCACGCGTCCGTGGAACAGGTAACCCCCGCGGTCGAAGACGACCGACTCGAAGTTAGCCTGCTTCGCCCTCTCGGCCAGCAGCTTGCCCACCTCGGCCGCTTGCTGGGTCTTGTTGCCCTTGAACGACTTCTTGAGGTGTAGCCACGTTGCGCCGGCGAGGGTCTTCCCCTCGACGTCGTCGATGAGCTGCGCCTCGATCCCCGCATTCGAGCGGAAGACGACCAGGCGTGGCCGCTCGGCCGTCCCGAAGACCTTTCCGCGAACGCGCTTGTGACGGCGGGCGCGAGCTTCTGGCTTGGTCAGAACGGCCATTACGCTCTCTTGCCTACTTTCCTTCGCACGTACTCGCCCTCGTAGCGGATGCCCTTGCCCTTGTAGGGCTCGGGCGGGCGCACCTTGCGCACCTGCGCGGAGATCTCGCCGACCTGCTGCTTGTCGATCCCCTTGACGAGAACGGTGGTCGCGTCCGGCACCTCGAAGGCGATCCCCTGCGGCGGCTTGATCACGACCGGATGCGAAAAACCGACGTTCAGCTCCAGATCGGTGCCGCGCAGGGTGGCCCGGTAGCCGACCCCCTGGATCTCGAGCCGCTTCTGGAAGCCGCTGGTGACGCCCTCGACCATGTTCGCGATCAGGGAGCGCGTCAGCCCGTGAAGGGCGCGGTCGTCGCCCCGGTCGGTGGGCCGCTTGACGACCAGCGTCCCGTCGTCCTGCTCGACCTGCATCCTCACCGGCACGGTCTGGCTGAGCTCGCCCAACGGACCGTTCACCTGAACGCGTCCAGGAGAGATCGCGACGTTGACGCCACTAGGCAATTCGATTGGTTGTTTTCCGATTCGACTCATTTGAATTTCCCCTTGGTGGAAGTGCGCAGCACTTTCACCAAATAAAACAGACGACCTCGCCGCCGACGCCCTTCTCCTGAGCGGTTCGGCTCGTGATCAGGCCGTTCGAGGTGGACAAGATCGCGACGCCCATGCCGCCCAGCACGCGCGGCAGGCGGTCCTTCCGAGCATAGATACGGCGTCCGGGCTTCGAGATGCGCTTGAGATTCGTGATCACGCGCTCCCGGCTGCGGCTGTACTTGAGATCGATGACGAGCCGTTTGTAGGAGCCGCCGTTCTCGACGTGGTAGTCGCGGATATAGCCCTCCTCCTTGAGCAGGCGGGCAATCCCCTCCTTCATCCGCGAGTTCGGCATCTCCACCTGGTCGTGGAGCGCGCGGTTCGCGTTCCGGATTCGGCTCAACATGTCCGCGATCGGGTCGGTCATCATCGCTTCATCACCAACTTGATTTCGTCATGCCGGGGATCGTGCCCTCGTGCGCGAGCTCGCGCAGGCAGATCCGGCAGAGGCCGAATTTGCGGTAGACCGCGCGCGGGCGGCCGCAGCGCCTGCAGCGCGTGTAGTTGCGCACCTTGAACTTCTGCGGGCGCGACGCTTTGACGATCAGGGATTTCTTGGCCACTAGGTCTCTTCTCCTTCTGCTTCTTCATCCTCGCCGGCACCGGCTTCCGCCATGCCCGGGAAAGGCATGCCGAGACCGCGCAGGAGCGCCTCGGCCTGCGCGTTGTCCTCAGCCGTCGTCGTGATCGCGACGTCCAAGCCGCGGATCGTGTCGACGTCGTCGTAGTTGATCTCGGGAAAGATGATCTGCTCGCGGATTCCGAGGGAGAAATTCCCGCGTCCGTCGAAGGAGCGTGGGCTCAAGCCGCGGAAGTCGCGGATCCGCGGCAGCGCGATCGAGATCAGCCGGTCGAGGAACTCCCACATGCGGGCGCCGCGCAGGGTGACGCGGACGCCGACCGGCATCCCTTCGCGCAGCTTGAAGCTCGCGATCGACTTGCGGGCCCGGCGCACCTGCGCACGCTGGCCGGCGATGGTCGTCAGCTGTTCGAGCGCGTTCTCGAGCACCTTGGTCTCTGTCTTCGCGTCGCCGATGCCCATGTTGAGGGTGATCTTCTGGAGGCGAGGGACCTCCATGATCGAGGAGACGGCGAGCCGGTCCTTGAGCTGGCCGCGCAGCTCCTCCTCGTAGCGCTCCTTCAGGCGCGGCTGGTAGCCGTTGCCGTTGGTGCTCGCCTTGCGGGACCGGGCCATTAGCGGCCACCTCCCGTGTGGCTCGTGCCGGCCAGCCGCGAAAAGCCGCTCTGGCAAGGACGCAGGGAGTGTTCGTAGCCAGAGGCTACGGACGCGACTGAGGACGCGGCCAGAGCGAGCTTTGCAGCGCCCTGGCGGGTGCGAGACACGCGGGAGGGGGCCGCAGAACTCACTTGTCGATCTCCTCGCCGCAGTCGGCGCGCTTGCAGACGCGGACGTGCAGCTGCTTGTCCTTGACGGTCTTCGCCTTCATCCCGATCCTGGTCGGCCGGTTGCAGGTCGGACAGACGACCATCACGTTGGCCACCGGCACCGGCGCGGCCTTCTCGATCACACCGCCGGGCGTCATCTGCGTGCCGCCCATCCGGCTCGAATCACGCATCGGCTTCGGGCGCGTGTGGCGCTTGACCACGTTCAGGTTCTCGACGATCACGCGGCGCTCGGCCGGACGCGAGTCGAGGACGCGGCCCTGCTTGCCGCGGTCCTTGCCCTTGATCATGTGGACGAGGTCGCCCTTTTTCACTTTCATCTTCGTAGTCACTTACAACACCTCTGGAGCTAGGGAAACGATCTTCATGAAGTTGCGCTCACGCAGCTCGCGGGCGACGGGCCCGAAGATGCGCGTGCCTCGTGGGTTGTTCGCGTTGTCGATGATCACGGCGGCGTTCTCGTCGAAGGCGATCGACGTGCCGTCGTCGCGGCCGTACGGCTTGCGCGTACGTACGACCACCGCCTGCACGACCTCGCCCTTCTTGATCGCGCCCTGCGGGGTCGCGGTCTTCACGGTAGCGGTGATCACGTCGCCCACGCGCGCGTAGCGGCGCTTCGAGCCGCCCTTCACGCGAATACAGAGGATCTCGCGCGCGCCCGTGTTGTCCGCAACGCGCAATCGGGATTCCTGCTGGATCACAGGCCACCTCCCGTGTGGCTCGTGCTCGCCAGCCGCGAAAAGCCGCTCTGGCAAGGACGCAAACGCATACGCGTTCTAGGATGACGTGAAGCTACGGACGCGACTGCGTAACCAGGGCGGACGCCAGTGGGCTTTGCAGCGCCCTGGCGGGTGCGAGACGCGCGGGAGGGGGCCGTCATTACTGAGCTACCTCGACGATCTCGGCTAGTCGCCAGTTCTTCGTCTTCGAGACAGGGCGCGTCTCGACGATGCGGACGACATCGCCGACCTTCGCCTGGTTCTGCTCGTCGTGGGCATGGAACTTGGTCGAGCGGCGGACGACCTTCTTGTACCTGGGGTGCGCCTTCACGGCGTCAACCCGGACAACGATGGTCTTGTCCATCGCGCTCGAGACGACGACACCGCGGCGCTCCTGACTGCGTCCGCGCGGGTGCTCGGGCTTGGGGAGCCGACTGATCGGCTTGCGCTCGGCCGGGCGCTCGCGTGTTGGCTTCGAATGGCGGTGGCGGAGGGAGCGCGGCAGCCGCTTGCGCTTCTTCTTCGGTGCGGGCACCTCGGCAGCGGGAGCCTCGGCCTCCTCGGCAGGGGCCTCCTCGGTGGGAGCCTCGCCCTCGGGAGCTTCTGCGGCTTCCGCTTCGGCCTCGGCTACCGGCTCGGCCTCAGCTTCCGGAGCTGCCTCGGCAGGTTCTTCCGCAACGGGTTCTTCCGCAACGGGTTCTTCCGCAACGGGTTCTTCCGCGGCAGGTTCCTCCGCAGCCGGCTCTTCCTCGGCGGTTGGCTCTTCCGCCGCAGGCTCCTCGGCGGCGGAAGCGTCGCTTTCAGCCGCAGGAGCGACCGGCTCCTCCGGAGCGGAGACTGTCTCCTCGGAGGTCTCTTCGACCTGCTCGTTCTCTGTTTGCTCGTTCTGTTCTTCGTCAGCCATTTGTCACTCGATTCGCGTTCGCTTCTCGTTCCGTCCGGACAGTCAAGATGCGGGCGATCTCCCGCTTGGCGAGCTTCAGGCGCGTCGTGTTCTCGAGCGCCCCCGCTGCGCCTTGGAAGCGCAGGTTGAAGAGCTCCTGTCGCCTGTCGGCGAGCTGCATGTCCAGCTCCTCGTCAGTCAGATCCCGCAGGTCTCTAGCTCGCAAAGAGATCGGCCTCCCGTTTGACGACTTTCGTCTTGATGGGCAACTTCCGGCCTGCGAGGCGAAGTGCTTCCTTCGCGAGCGGCTCCGGTACGCCGGCCAGCTCGAACATGACCCGGCCGGGCTTGATGACCGCGACCCAGTGCTCGGGCGCGCCCTTGCCCGAGCCCATGCGCGTCTCAGCGGGCTTCTGCGTCACCGGCTTGTCCGGGAAGACGTTGATCCAGACCTTGCCGCCGCGGCGGATCTTCCGCGTCATGGCGATTCGGGCAGCCTCGATCTGGCGATTGGTCACCCAGCCGTTCTCGAGCGCCTTCAGGCCGAAGTCGCCGGCCTGGACCGACGTCTGGCCTTTCGCGAAGCCACGGCGACGGCCGCGTTGGTACTTGCGGTACTTCGTTTTCTTGGGAAGAAGCATCTAGCTCTCGTCTTCCTTCTTCGTCGTGCGCTTGGCCGCCGGCTTCGCTCTCGAGGCCGGAGCCTTCTTCGCAGCGGGCTTTTTGGCCGTCGTGGCCTTGGCGCTCGAGGCCCTCGTCGACGGCTTGGGCTTCTTCTGCTCAGCCGCGTCGTCTGCGGACTGCTCGGACTGCTCGGGCTCGGTCGGGGCCTCCGGGGCCTCCGTCTGGGTCGTTGGCTCGGGCGCCTCGACGACGGCCGACGGGGTCTCCTCGACCTGCGGCTCGATCACGGGTTGGTCGCGACCTTCAGCCGGGACGCCTTGCTCGTCGGTGCGCGGCTGCTCGATGGTCTCCGCCGGTGCTTCCTCGCGGGGGGGGCGCGGCCCGCGGCCCTGGCCGCTGCCGCGGCGCGGGCGCCGCTGGCGCACCGGCCCGAGGCCTTCGCGGTCGGCACCGCGTCCCCGGCCGCCCTGGCGACTCTCGCCCAGGCCCTCGGTGCGGCCGCCTCGACGGCGCGCCTGGTCCTGGTCGCCCAGCCTCGTATCGCCCTGCTGGGCGGAGCTCTCGTAGCCGGACGGCATGATCTCGCCCTTGTTGATCCAGACCTTGACGCCGATCCGGCCGGTCGTCGTCTTCGCCTCGGCGAAGCCGTAGTCGATATCGGCGCGGATCGTGTGCAACGGGACGCGGCCTTCGGAGTAGCTCTCGGACCGGCTCATCTCGCCGCCACCCAGGCGGCCACCGCACTGAACCTTGACGCCCTGCGCGCCGGAACGGATCGCCGAGGCGAGCGATCGCTTCATCGCGCGCCTGAAGCTGACGCGGTTCTCGAGCTGCTCGGCGATCGACTGGGCCACGAGCTTCGCGTCGAGCTCCGGGCGCTTGATCTCGTTGATGTTGATGTGCACGGCCTTGCTGGTCATCCCGTGGATGTCCTTACGGAGCGCGTCGACCTCGACGCCGGACTTGCCGATCACGATCCCCGGCCGCGCCGTGTAGATGTCGATCGTGATCCGCTGCGCGTCCTTGCGGATCAGGATGTCGGACAGGCCGGCGTGCGAGAGCTTGTTGTAGATGTGCTGCCGGATGCGGACGTCCTCCTGGAGGTAGTCAGCGAAGTCCTTGTTGCCCGTATACCAGTTCGACTTCCAGTCGTGGATGACGCCGACGCGCATCCCGCCGGGATGGATTTTCTGGCCCATTTACGAATCCGAAGAAGTCTGCGACTCCTTCGGAGCCTCCTTTCGAGTCCTAGGAGCCCTACGCTTCTCTCCGGTCGAAGTCTTCGACTTCGCCCCGGCGCCGGTTTGTGCCTTCGGCTTCGCCTCGGCAGATTCCGGCTCAGAGGTCGGCCCGGTCTTCTCCTCCGCCGGCAAAGCCGCCGGAGGCGTGGGTGCCGGGCTTGGCGCTTCGACCCCAGGCACGAGTTTCACGGTGATGTGGCAGGTCGGCTTCTTGATCCGGGCGACGCGGCCGCGCGCTCGGGCGCGCCAGCGCTTCATGACCGGGCCTTCGTCGACGTAGGCGGCTGCGACGACGAGGTTGTCGCCGATCAGGCCGTGGTTCGCCTCCGCGTTCGCGACGGCGGAGCGCAGCACCTTCTCGACCTCACGGGCTGCCGCGCGTTGCGTGAACGCGAGCACCGTCCGGGCCTCGGGCACGCTGCGGCCGCGGATGTGATCCGCGACTAGCCGCGCCTTGCGTGGCGACATGTGCACCCACTTGGCGACGGCGCGGACCTCTTGTGTCTCGACAGCACTCACTACGCTCTCTTGACCTCCGTCTTGCGGTCGCCCGAGTGGCCGCGGAACATCCGGGTCGGCGCGAACTCGCCGAGCTTGTGGCCGACCATCTGCTCGCTGATGAAGACGGGCACGTGCTTGCGGCCGTCGTGGACCGCGATCGTGTGCCCGACCATCTCGGGGAAGATCGTCGACGTCCGCGACCAGGTGCGGATCATCTGCTTGCTGCCGGACTCGTTCATCCGGTTGATACGGCCCATCAGCCGCTCCTCGACGAACGGTCCTTTTTTGCTTGATCTAGACACCTAGCGCTTGTCCTTTCCGCGCTTGCGCGCGCGCACGATCAACTTGTCGGATTCCTTGTGCTTGCGGCGGGTGCGCTTGCCGAGCGTCGGCACGCCCCACGGCGTGACCGGGTGGCGGCCGCCCTTCGATTTGCCCTCGCCGCCGCCGTGCGGATGGTCGACGGGGTTCATCGCCGACCCGCGCACGGTCGGGCGCTTGCCGCGCCAGCGGCTCCGGCCCGCCTTGCCGCCGGTGATGTTCTCGTGGTCGACGTTGCCTACCTGACCTATGGTCGCGCGGCACGTGAGCGCAACGCGGCGCATCTCGCCTGAGGGGAGGCGCAGGACGCCGTAGCCCTCGTCCTTCGCCACGAGCTGGACGCCGGATCCCGCCGAGCGGGCCATCTTGCCGCCCTGGCCGGGCTTCAGCTCGACGTTGTGGACGAGCGTGCCGGTCGGGATGTTCGATAGCGGCAGCGCGTTGCCGGGCTTGATGTCCGCGCCGGGGCCGGATTCGACCACCGCGCCGACCCGCAGCCGGGCCGGTGCCAGGATGTAGGCCTTTGCACCGTCTGCGTAGTGGAGCAGCGCGATGCGCGCCGACCGGTTGGGGTCGTACTCGATCGCGGCGACCTTCGCGGGGACGCCGTCCTTGAGCCGCTTGAAGTCGATCTGGCGGTAGAGGCGCTTGTGGCCGCCGCCCTGGTGACGTCGGGTGATGCGACCGTTCGCATTTCGCCCGCCGCTCTTCTTCAGCGCGCCGGTCAGACTCTTCTCGGGCTCGGTCTTCGTGATCTCGTCGAACGACGAGACCGACATGAAGCGTCTGCCAGGAGAAGTCGGCTTGTACCTACGAATCGCCACGGCTACGCCTGCGCTCCTTCGAAGATCTCGATCGACTCGCCGGCCTTGATCTGCACGATCGCCTTCTTCCAGCCGGGCTTGCGGCCCTTGACCAGGCCGCGGCGCTTCGGCTTCGAGCGCACCTTGATCACGTTGACGCGCTCGACGTGGACGTTGAACAGCTCCTCGACCGCCTGCCTGATCTGCGTCTTGTGCGCGTCCGGGTGAACGCGGAACGAGTAGCGGTGATTGGCCTCGATCTGCTCGTAGCTCTTCTCGGAGACCACGGGGGCAAGGAGCACCTCATTCGGATGAAGACTCATGAGGCCCGTCCTTGAACGAGCTCCAGCGCGCCCTCGCTGACCAGCAGCGAGCGCGCCCAGACGATCGCCGAGATCTCGATCTCTGACGGCGTCACGACCTGCACTCCGGGGAGGTTGCGGAAGGACTTGACGATCGACTCTTGGTCCTCCTGGGCGACGACGATCAACGGCGCCTGCTTGCCCCACGCCTCGACGAGCGCAGCGGCGGCCTTTGTCGAGGGCTTATCGAAGGAGTCGTCGGCCAGGATCCCGAAGCTTCCCTCGTCGGCATGGGCCGACAACGCGGCGCGGAAGGCAGCCTTGCGCTCCTTGCGGTTGACCTTCGCGACGAAGTTGCTGCGGACGGCGAAAGCGACGCCCCCACCCGTCCAGTGCGGCGCTCGCGTCGAGCCGGCACGCGCGCGGCCGGTGCCTTTCTGGCGCCAGGGCTTCGAGCGGCCGCCCGCAACGAGCCCACGGCTCTTGACGCCGCGCGTCGCCGCCCTGCTCGCGTTCAGCTCCGCGCGTACGGCCTCGTGGACGAGGTGCGGCTTGACGTCGGCGCCGAAAACGCTCTCGTCGAGCGTCAGGTCTTTCGCCTTCTTGCCCGTACCGTCTAGAACAGGAGCCTTAGGCGCGGGCACGCTTGATCTCCTCTCGTACCTCGACCAGCCCGTTTTTGGGCCCGGGGACGGCCCCCTTGACGAGCAGGAGGTTCAGCTCGGGATCGATCGAGTGGACCGTCAGGCCCACCTGCGTGACGCGCTTGCCGCCGAGGCGGCCCGCCATCTTCATTCCTTTGAAGACCCGCGACGGCGTCGCCGACGCGCCGATGGAGCCCGGCTTGCGGATGTTGTGCGAGCCGTGCGAGGTCGGGCCGCGGCTGAAGTTGTGCCGCTTGATAGTCCCGGCGAAGCCCTTGCCGATCGAGACGCCCGAGACCTTGACCTTGTCGCCGGGCTCGAAGCTCTCGACGGTGACCGCCTCGCCCTCGGTCGCGCCGGTTAGGCCGCGGAGCTCGAGCAGGTGTCTGTGTGGCGCAACGTTGTTCTTCTTCAGGTGGCCGAGCTTCGGCTTCGAGAGCCGGTCCTCCGCGACCTCCCCGTAGGCGACCTGGACGGCGTCGTAGCCGTCGACGTCGGCCTGTTTGACCGAGACGACCGGACAGGGGCCGGCCTCGATCACGGTGACGGAGGTCACCTGACCGGTCTCCTCGTCGAAGACCTGGGTCATTCCGAGCTTCTTCCCCACGATCCCTTTCATCGCTAGAGCTTGATCTCGATGTCGACGCCGGCCGGCAGGTCGAGGCGCATCAGCGAGTCGACCGTTTTCGGTGTGGGCGAGTGAATGTCGATCAGGCGCTTGTGCGTTCGGATCTCGAACGCCTCACGCGAGTCCTTGTCCTTGAAAGGGCTGCGGATCACGGTATAGACGTTCTTCTCCGTCGGAAGGGGCACAGGACCGGTGATCGTGGCCCCGGTTCGCTGGGCCGTCTCGACGATCGACTGCGCCGACCGATCGAGTTGCGTGTGGTCGTACCCCTTCAGACGGATGCGGATCTTCTGCGCCAATTGATTAGTTCTGGATCTCTGTGACGACGCCCGCGCCCACGGTGCGGCCGCCCTCGCGGATTGCGAACCGGAGACCTTGATCCATCGCGATCGGCTGGATCAGCTCGATCTCCATGTTCGTGTTGTCACCCGGCATGACCATCTCCTGGCCCTCCGGGAGCTTGATCGAGCCGGTCACGTCTGTCGTCCGGAAGTAGAACTGCGGCCGGTAGTTGTTGAAGAACGGCGTGTGGCGGCCACCCTCTTCCTTCGAGAGCACGTAGACCTCGGCCTTGAAGTGCGTGTGAGGCGTGATCGACTTCGGCTTCGCAAGCACCTGGCCGCGCTCCACCTCCTCGCGCTTCGTGCCACGGAGCAGCACGCCCGCGTTGTCGCCGGCCTGGGCGAAGTCGAGCGTCTTGTTGAACATCTCGAGCCCGGTGACGACGGTGCTCGCCACCTCCGGGTGGATGCCGACGATCTCGACGGTGTCGCCGGAGTTGATCGTTCCCTGCTCGATCCGGCCGGTGACCACCGTGCCGCGGCCCGTGATCGTGAAGACGTCCTCGATCGGCATCAGGAACGCCTTGTCGACGTCGCGCGTCGGCTCCGGGATGTAGGAGTCGACGTGCCCCATCAGCTCGAGGATCTTGGGAGTCCACTCCGGGTCGCCCTCGAGCGCCTTCAGCGCCGAGACCTGCACGACCGGGATCTCGTCGCCCGGGAACTCGTAGCTCGTGAGCAGCTCGCGGACCTCGATCTCGACGAGCTCGAGCAGCTCGGGGTCGTCGACCATGTCGGCCTTGTTCAGGGCGACGACGATCGACGGCACCTCCACCTGGCGGGCGAGCAGGATGTGCTCGCGGGTCTGCGGCATCGGGCCGTCGGCGGCCGAGACGACCAGGATCGCGCCGTCCATCTGGGCGGCGCCGGTGATCATGTTCTTGATGTAGTCGGCGTGCCCCGGGCAGTCGACGTGCGCGTAGTGACGGTTCTCCGTCTCGTACTCGACGTGCGAGGTGTTGATCGTGATCCCGCGCTGCCGCTCCTCGGGCGCGTTGTCGATCGAGCTGAAGTCGCGCACCTCGGTGCTCGAGACGCCCTGATCGGCGAGGACCTTCGAAATCGCGGCTGTCAGGGTTGTCTTCCCGTGGTCGATGTGACCGATGGTGCCGACGTTGAGATGCGGCTTGTTGCGTTCGAACTTCTGCTTGGACACTGTCCTCCTACCTCCGTTGCGTAATTCCGTTTGCTGATTCCAAAGCGCTAGCTGGACGAGTCGACGAGCTCGCTTGCGATCGACTGAGGAACTTCCTCGTAACGATCGAACTGCATCGTGAACGTGGCCCGCCCCTGCGTCGTCGAGCGCAGGTCGGTGGCGTAGCCGAACATGGTCGCGAGCGGGACGCGGGCTCGGATCGCCTGCGCGTTGCCGCGCGGCTCCAGGCCCTCGACGCGCCCGCGGCGCGAGTTGAGATCGCCCATCACGTCGCCGAGGTACTCCTCGGGCGTCACGACCTCGACGGCCATAACGGGTTCGAGAAGCTTCGGCTTCGCCCGCTGCTCGGCGCTCTTGAACGCCATCGAGCCGGCGATCTTGAAGGCCATCTCGCTCGAGTCGACGTCGTGGAACGAGCCGTCGATCAGCTCGATCCGGACATCGACGACGGGGTAGCCCGACATGACACCGGACTCCATCGCCTCCTGAATGCCGAGGTCGACCGAAGAGATGTATTCCTTGGGAATCTTTCCGCCGACAATCTTGTCGACGAACTCGTAGCCCTCGCCCGGGTCCATAGGGGAAGCGTTGATGACGGCGTGCCCGTACTGGCCTCGGCCGCCCGTCTGGCGGACGAAACGGCCCTCGATCTTCTCGACGGGCTTGCTGATCGTCTCGCGGTACGCGACCTGCGGCCTGCCGACGTTCGCGTCGACGTTGAACTCGCGCGTGAGCCGGTCGACGATGATCTCGAGGTGCAGCTCACCCATGCCTGAGATCAGCGTCTGTCCGGTCTCCTCGTCGGTGCGGACGCGGAAGGTCGGGTCCTCCTCGGTCAGTCGCTGCAGACCGGCGCCGAGCTTGTCCTGGTCGCCCTTCGTCTTCGGCTCGATCGCGACCGAGATCACCGGCTCGGGGAAGTCCATCGACTCGAGCCGGATGGGCGCCGTGTCGGTGGCGAGCGTGTCGCCTGTGGTCGTGTTCTTGAGGCCAACCGTCGCGGCGATCTCGCCAGCCATGATCTGCTCGCGCTCCTCGCGATGGTTCGCGTGCATCTGGAGGATCCGGCCGACACGCTCGGTCTTGCCCGTCGTCGTGTTCAGGACGCGGTCGCCGGCGTTGACCTGCCCTGAGTAGACGCGGATGTACGTCAGCTTCCCGACGTAAGGGTCGGACATGACCTTGAAGGCAAGCGCGGCGAATGGCTCGTCCACGGCCGGGCGTCGTGAGAGCTCGTGCTCCGTGCGGGGGTCGATGCCATGCACGGGTGGCACGTCGAGCGGGCTCGGCAGGTACTCGATGACTGCGTCGAGCAGCGGCTGGACGCCCTTGTTCTTGAAGGCGGAGCCGAGCAGGATGGGCGTCACCGTGATGTCGAGCGTCGCGGCGCGAAGCGCGCGCCTCAGCATTTCCGGCGTCACGGCGTCCTCGTCGAGAAGATAGGTCTCCAGCAGCTCGTCGTCGTGGTCTGCGACCGAGTCGATCAGCTGGTGGTGGTATTCCTGCGCCTGCTCGAGCAGCTCAGCCGGGATTTCCTCGACCTCGTAGTTGGTCCCGAGCTCGTCCTGCCAGACGAGTGCACGCATCTCGACCAGGTCGATGACACCGCGGAAGTGCTCCTCCTGACCGAGTGGCAGCTGCACGGGCACGGGCCGGGCGCCGAGCCGGTCGACCATCGACTGAACCGAGGCGAAGAAATCGGCGCCGGTTCGGTCCATCTTGTTGATGAAGGCGATGCGCGGCACGCGGTAGCGATCGGCCTGACGCCAGACCGTCTCGGACTGGGGCTCGACGCCGGCGACGGCGTCGAAAACGGCGATCGCGCCGTCGAGTACGCGCAGGCTGCGCTCCACCTCGACCGTAAAGTCCACGTGCCCGGGCGTATCGATAATGTTCACCCGAAAGTCGCGCCAGAACGCCGTCGTCGCCGCCGACGTGATCGTGATCCCTCGCTCCTGTTCCTGCGCCATCCAGTCCATCACCGCGGCGCCCTCGTGCACCTCACCCATCTTGTGGGTGCGGCCGGTGTAGTAGAGGATCCGCTCGGTCGTGGTGGTCTTGCCCGCGTCGATGTGCGCCATGATTCCGATATTGCGCACGCGGTCCAGGGCCACTGGGACGCCTTTCGTCTTGTCGATCGTCGCCATCTCGGTTACCAGCGGTAGTGAGCGAAAGCCTTGTTGGCCTGTGCCATCCGGTAGAGGTCGTCCTTGCGCTTGAAGGCGTTGCCCTGCTGATTCAGGGCGTCCAGGATCTCGCCGGCGAGCTTCTCCGACATGTGCTTCTCGCGCCGGTCGCGCGAGAACGTGACGAGCCAGCGCACGGCCAGCGTGCGCGCGCGGCGCTGAGGCACCTCGACGGGTACCTGGTAGTTCGCGCCGCCGACGCGGCGGGAGCGAACCTCGAGCACCGGCGTAATCGTCTTGATCGCCTGCTCGAGCACCTCGACCGGCGGCTTGCCGGTCTGCTCGCCGACCTTGGTCAGTGCGCCGTAGACGATCTGCTCCGCCGTGCTCTTCTTCCCGCGCGTCATCACGCGGTTGATCACCTGGCTGACGAGGCGTGAGTTGTGGACCGGGTCCGGCGTGAGTTCGCGGACCGGAATCTCTGCTCGGCGCGGCATTATGAACCTCTCTTGGCGCCGTACTTCGAGCGGCCCTTGCGGCGGTCGCCGACACCGGCGGCGTCGAGTCCGCCGCGAATGACCTTGTAACGGAAGCCGGGAAGGTCGCGGACGCGGCCGCCGCGGATCAGCACAACCGAGTGCTCCTGGAGGTTGTGGCCTTCCCCCGGGATGTAGGCGCCGACTTCCATCCCGTTCGTCAGCCGGACGCGGGCCACTTTGCGCAGCGCCGAGTTCGGCTTCTTCGGGGTCGTTGTGTACACGCGCGTGCAAACACCGCGCTTCTGCGGGGCGCCGCGGAGCGCAGGGGTCTTCGTCCGCGGCTTCGGCGCGGAGCGGCCCTTACGCACGAGTTGATTGACAGTCGGCATTGCGGTTGCAGCTTCTCCAGGGGAAGGGGGTTACGGCACAACAAAGGCTGGCCAGGGGACTAGCCCCTGCCAACCGGACAGGCATGGTAGCGAATCGCCCCCGGCCCTGCAAACGCCGGAAACCCGCACCGCTGCAGGGAATCGACGGCCCCGGTAGCGTGTGTGCGAAATGCGATTTACGGTTTCAAAACTATAGTCAACTTGCCCAACGCGGATTACAGTGAGATCGGGCCCGCTCTAGCTGCGGCGTCGGCGGGGGACTGGGAAAGTTGCATGGAGGGATGATTGGAGCTGTGGTCGCTGTGACGACGACTACCGTCGTAGCCATAGCCGCCGGCGCGGCGGCAGTTGTCCTGCTGCTGCTCGTGTTCTGGCTGCTCCGCGGCGCCGCGAGAGGTGAGGCCAGCGACGAACGGCTCGCAGAGCTCGTCACCGACATGAATACGCGCATGGAAGGCATGGTCAGCGAGCTCACGGAAGCACTCGAGCGCGCCCAGGAAGAGGGGCGGCGAAACCGAATGCTGGGCGAGCTCGCCGGCACGATCGACCTCGACGAGGTCTTGACGAGGACACTCGACGCCGCCGGCGCTATGCCTGGTGTCGATGCCGCCCTCGCACGGCTGGACGACGCCGACGGGAATGGTGCGGCGCCGATCGTGGCGACGCTCGGTTTGACGACTGAAGAGGCTCAGCGCCAGGCGATCGCCGGACCGCCGGGAGGCACAGAGGCCCGCTCGATCTCGCTCGTCTACCAGTACCCGACCGAGATGGTGTCAACGGACGGCGTGACGACCAACCTGATTCATTCGGGGCTAGCGGTACCGATTCAGGCGGAGAACGGGTCGATCGGCTTCATCGCGGTCTTCTCGCGCTCGCGCTCGCACACGTGGAACGAGGACGAGGTCCGCGAGCTGGAGGAGCTCGCGCTTCGCGCCGGGCCTGCGATCGAGAATGCGAATCGCTTCCGCGAGGCTCGCCAGTTGGCCGACCTCGACGCGCTCACCGGCCTGCACAACC
>Ga0193729_1000401_pt1 | contig 22528 bp, 19 predicted proteins | sample U1c2metaG_FD_143036 | JGI IMG/M metagenome (GOLD analysis project Ga0193729, IMG submission 143036) | Soil microbial communities from a riparian zone of the East river system, Colorado, United States - U1c2 | ecosystem: Environmental > Terrestrial > Soil > Riparian zone | place: USA: East River...
CAAGGCGCGCAAACTGGCCAAGGCCGAAGGGCTAAAGATTCTGGGCAGCGTCGGATTGCTTGAACCTTTTACGACCGCGGCTATTTGACCGACCTTCGCACTCATTTTCGCCGATTGTTGACTCACAACGTCTACATCGATCAGCGACTGTTAGATCGTCGCCTTCGAGCCTTGGGACTCCCTCCGCTTTAAGCCGCTTGTCTAGGGATGCGGATGACCAAGCGCCTCTGCCACTCCCAGCAAAGCGCTCTCTCTTTGACCGGGACTTGGCCTTGATCCGACCCACCTCACCACCTTTCTCGGTGTGTCTCTAATAGTCCACTGCCGGGCGACCTGTACCGCGCCGAAGAGATAGCCGCCTTTCTCTCCGCAATGTTTTTGAGCGGCATCGATGAACCGCACCGCATCAGGAATATTGCCGTTTGCTGCTGCTGCCTTCGCAAACTCGGTCAATCCGAAACAAACGTCCATAGGATCTGAACTGCGCTGGAGTGCTTGTTCCGCTCCAGCGGGATCGCTCGCGTATTGCTTTGTGGCAAGGAAGGAATACCAACATTTTGTGTTCTCGATCAGCGCATACGCGGCACTGAATTCGTGCTTTTCGACGAGAAAATAGCCCTTCTCACAGATATTGGCTTCAATCGTGGGAATATTCCACTTGTCCGCGTACGGCGTTTGAACGTTACTCGGGAAGTTTGGCAACGCCGTCGAAATTGAGAGTAGAATCTTTCTCAATCACGGGAACGACCTGCTGCCTTCTGGTGTCTGATCGGTAGCCCGATGTTTATCTCATCGCACGTCGGTGCTTCCGGTTCCTATGGGCAATGACATGAAAAGATTCGCGAAGGCGATGACCGCCGTTACCGCAAGCGCCTTTCTCGTCCTGGTCGTGCTTCCTGGAATCTATTCGACCGCAAGGGGGTACACAGTCTGGTTCTTCAAGATTTCGAGTCCCATTATTACAGTAGATGGAAAGCCAACAAAAGGATGGCTCCACAAAACACACGATGGGCGCGTAGTCTTCTTCACCCGTAACGACACCGACAGGCCTGAGACCTACGACCTGGTACTCACGGACAATGGCAATGGCTCTGTTCTGAGCTGCGATACGTGGACCGCACCACGATTGCCTGTATTCCCTGTTGGAGACGTGAACCCGCCATGCTTTTTCAAAGGATCGGCTGGGGAGGGCCTAACAAGGGGACCAAACTCAGTTGCCTTCACCTCGATTGACGGCAAAAGGCTCGAGGCCCGCTGGTGAGGTCCCCCACGCAGGATAATTGCGTACCGTCTGAAAACGCACTGGTCGTGAGGTAAGATCTCTGCTTTGGTGGCCTTGATGGGGAAAAGGGACGAGCCTGCGAATGGCGTCTAAAATGTCCTCACGGACACGCTTGGCGGCAAGAGGATTGTCTTTGGCAATAAATTCCCAGATGCTGGTTATGTCCGACGCAGCGCCAGGGTGCAGCTTAAAACCCCCTTCGGCATTCATTTGGGATTGCGCTGCTTGAGCAGTTCATCCTCACGCTGACGCAGGCCGTCAAAGAAAGCCTCGCCGTCGATAGGCTTCACTCGACCGCTCTTAATGTCATCGTAGCGGCCATCAAGCATTTCGCGGACTTCTGCCACTTCTGTCAGATACCCAGCTAGCTAGGGCATCTTCCACGAGGTCGTCGGTCGCGCGGCCACTCTTGGAGGCGAGCTCAGTCAGGCGCGACTCTGTCTCAGGCTTAATGTGCACTTCCATGACTGTCAGTAAGGGACGTGGATTGGCTCTGTCAAAGCAATTGCCGCGAGAAGGAGAAGCCGCCGTTCGTTAGGAAGACGGCTTTTTCCCAACCCACAACCCAACCCACAGAGTGCGATGTCTTGTACGACTTACGCGTAGTTTGGCAGTCCCCCATGTCTTGTAAGTCGTTGTAAAACCTAATAACGCTACGCTGTCACGGCAGAGGTCGCGAGTTCGAGTCTCGTCGTCCCCGCCATTCTTTTTAAAGAACCTGCATCGATTCAGTGAAACCCCTTAGGGTGCAAGAGGACACACCTTCTTGCGCTGTTCGCACCCTTTGTTGGGTCTTCAACGAGTTCCCTTCCCTTTGCTGTCTTTCCCCACGTTGCAGCTGGGGGGCCTCGGGCCGCGAGGAACGGTGCGCCTCCGGTCACCGCTAGCATTTCGATTTGGCCGCGTTTGATTTCTGAAAGAGGCTCACTACTAACGACCATCCGGTTGACCGCGGCATTTTTCTCGCCGGATGATGCTATAATTTATCAATAATGCGACACGTCACGATTGCGCTTCCTGACGAACTCTCAGCGGCCCTGGCTGCTCCTGGTCAAGATTTGTCCCGTGCTGCCTTCGAGGCTTTGGCCCTAGCCGCGTACCGCGAACACAAGATTTCGGCTGCCCAATTGCGCGAGTTGCTGGGTTATGAGACCCGGATGGAAGTCGATGCCTTTCTGAAGAGCCATGGCGTCGAACTGGAATACACACTGGAAGACATTGAGCGGGATCGCGAGACGCACCGGCAACTCGGCTTGTAGATGGAAGCGATCGTAGCTGACACAACTCCCCTGAACTACCTATTACTCATCCAAGCAGGCGATATTCTTCCAAACCTATATCGAAGGGTTCTAATCCCTCCCGCTGTGAAGGCCGAGCTGGCTCATGCAAACACGCCCGCGATCGTGCGCGCGTGGATTTCGCAGCCTCCCCAGTGGTTGGAAGTAGTGAGCCTGAAGCAGCCCGTCGATTCGGCACTGGCACATCTCGACGCAGGGGAGCGCGAAGCGATATCCCTTGCGTCCGAACTCCAAGCCATCCTTTTGTTGATGGATGAACGAGACGGGGTGACTATAGCTCGGCATCGTGGATTGAAGGTGGTCGGCACGCTCGCAGCGTTGGACCTTGCTGCAGCTCATGGACTCGTTGACTTGCAAACCATGTTCGAACGGCTACGCGCGACCACGTTCCGGTCACCGGTTCGCCTCATGGTGAGCATGCTAGAGCACGATGCCGAACGCAAGAAACGTCAATAAGGTCGACAGTAACGGAGTAAATACGATCTGGGTACAATAAGGGGACGATAAGAAGTGACATCCGGTACCTTGTGGTATCAAAAGATGTCCGCCGACACCGTTTAGTATCAATCAGTTGCATCAGCCATGGGCTGTCACGGCAGAGGTCGCGAGTTCGAGTCTCGTCGTCCCCGCCATTCTTTCTAAAAGACTTAACTCCACTCTCGAAAGCATGGCGTGGTACACAAGAAGGTGCACATTACGTTACACCTTTTGTGGCCACCGCTTTTTCCCCCTCAGGCAGAATCATCTCCACAACCTTCTGTTGCGCGCGCCGCTTCTTGCTAGGCTAGACTGCTAACCCAAACGAGCGTGGTACTGTGTTGCTTACGATTCCCTTAGTTTCCTCGGAAAAAGAAAGTATTCCCCTGGCGAGCGGCCTGCTAATTCCATTTACGCGAAGGTTTGCCGTTTCGAGGTCCTGCGGCCGTCAGATTCCATGCAGCTATCACCTCATTCAGCAAACTCGGACTTACCTCACGGAGTAACCTTCCAGACAAAAGGAATCACTCAAGTTCTTTAGTCTGATGGAGATTCCTTTGTAGGAGAAGACCTTGCTTCGTGCGAAGTGTGAATGGGGCAACAGCTTTTTGACATCTCCCACAGGGTGCCGCAGGCGAAGGCATTTGTCAGCGGACAAGCGGTCAGCTGAAGTCCCGGCCAGCACCCCCGCCATAAGTCCCTGTCACTTAGCGTTGCACGAGGACCGGAGAAAATTCGTCCGAAGTGGGGACGGCGGCTTGAGCCCTGACAGTTCTTTCTATATGAATCTGGTACCACAGGTGGCATAGATACATCAGCGGCAACACCAAGAGTCCCGCGATCCTGCCGACGGAGTGGCCCAATGCGCTGACCAGACCGGCCGCAACCGCGCCAACCAGGAAATAAGGAAACGCCCAATAGAAGCAGTGAAGCCATTCCTTCTGAAGAGGCTTTTCTTCTGTCAGCGAAATGACTCCTGCAACCAGGCCTGTGTTCACGAGCAGATAGATTAGAGAAGCAGTGGCAAGAAGCAAGACGAGAGAATCAATATGCAAAAGCCGCAGTATCGCGTGGCCGAGCCAGTCCGCGAATCCGGCGGACAGCACTAACGTCCCCATGTTGAACACGATCTGTTCCGGTCTGGGCGGAGTTTTGGCGTGCCACAGGGTCTGCACGAATGCAGCGGTGCAACCTAGCAAAAGTGTCTCGCCGAAGCCGAAGTCCGCGATCCCGACCAGGATGAACGGGAAGCTCAGCGACATCGTGCCTTTCATTCCGGGGAGGCAAATCTTTTGCGTGGAGAGGATCATCGCCAGAAAAAGGAAAGCAAGAAGACGCGGGAGCCCTGTGGACTGCCAGCGGGACAAGCCTGCGGCCAAGACGATGAGGCCGGCTGCGGCGATCCAGGAAATGTAGAGTTTGGCTTTAGTGGGCATCGTCTCTCCCCCGCCTTCCAACATGTGCCAACGCCCTCACTTCTCGGCGCCAACCAAAATGCTTAGCGCTGTGGAAGTCGCTTGGTTCGATGTGTCGCCCCAGACAACGCCGGTGCCCCACACAACGCTGAAGCCATCGTTGGTACTCGTGCCCCAGCAGACACTGCTCCCCCACAGCACCGCAGTTCCGTTCACGAACACGTTTGTACCCCAAACGAGAGAAGTGGCCCAGGCCGAGGAATCTCCCCAAACGACGCCCTGCCCAGTAACGAGATAGACGCTTTGCGTGGAGGGATCAAAGACTGCGGCCGGAGACACAGCCGAAGCATCGGCCAGATCATTGCTGGAGAGGGCGGCGGCGATATCCAGATAGCCGGCGCCGATCGTGAAAATGTCGTAGTAATCGGTGTAGTTTATGCCCGTGGTCGGGTCCGTGACTGTGCTGTAAGCAGAAAAGTTCTTGGAGGCCGTTTTCATCAAGCGGGCTTTAACTTGATCCGGCGTAAGGTTCGGATTCTGCTGAAACAGAAGTACGGCCGCGCCACTGACCACGGGCGTGGCCATGCTGGTGCCGCTCAGCCGCATATAAGACGGTGAGATCGTGTTCGTGGTCACGGTGGAGAGGCTTGACGTGGAGTTCTTCTTATTGTTCTTGGTGCTGCCGCCCGAGCCTGTGCTGGTAGTCGTCGAGTAAGAGGAATACTCGGTCAGATAAACGTCGGTGGGCGAACTCAGCAGGGACGCATTCGGCGCCAGGGTGGAGATGACCTGATTTCCAGGTGCGACGATGTCTGGTTTCACCACATAGTCGTATGCTGTCGGTCCTTTCGAACTGTAACTGGCGATGGTGTCGTCGCTGCGGGTCGGAGTGCCTGCCGTCTTCATGGCGCCCACAGTAATGGCGTACGGATCGTTCCCTGGAACGGCGATGGTGCCGTAGCCTTCCGTGCCCGCGCTGTCATTGCGGCCCTGGTTGCCAGCTGCGACAACCACGACTATTCCAGCATTCCAAGCAGCTTCGACAGCCTGGCAAAGCGGATCGAGCGTATAGCTCTCGTAGACCTGCCGGCCAAGTGAAAGGTTGATCACTCGAATGTTGTACGTAGATTTCAGACTGATGGCGGTCTGGATCGCCGCAATTACGCTGCTGTCGGTACCGGCACCGTTCTGATCCAGAACTCGCAGGTTAATGATGTTTGCGTTCGGGGCAATCCCTTTGAATGTGTGAGTGAAGTTCGAACCGGTGGAAAACCAACCCGCACCGGCAATGATCCCGGCTACATGCGTTCCGTGACCATATTGGTCCGAGGTATCCGTTGTGCCAGGAACAAAGTTCTGGCTATAGACAACGCGCGAACCGTAGGTCTGATTCGACGGAATCCACCAGTAGAGATCGCCAACGGCTGTGACGCCGCTGTCGATGACGGCCACTCCGACGCCCGTGCCATCCAAACCCCACTGCTGCCACGCGACTTGAGCATTGACGGTTTCACGAGTGAAATCGAGGGTCGAGGTTGAAGTGCCGCTAAGCGGACGATTGGGCGATATGTAAGCAACGTCGGGATCATCCGCCAGACCCGGGAGGGACTCCACCGGTACGGAATAATGAGCGCCCTTAATCACATCCAGCTTCTTCCTTAACAGACCGCCCTTGCCTTCCACCTTGCCATGCTGGGCGTCCGTGGGTGCCTGGTTGAATTGAACGATGACGTCGACGGTTAGGCCTTTGGAGCCGCCTTTCAGAGCGTCAAGATCTTTGGACAACTTGTGCTTCTTTCCGTCAGCAATGGAGGCGCCAGCCGCAAGCAGGCAAATTACAATCGTCACCAGTACCCGAGCGCCCCACGTCGCGGCGCTGAAGATCGGGGGATTGACGAGTTTCTTTTCTCGCTTGAACCGTCTCATGGAAGAACTCCTAGGTTGTGCCAGGTTCGTCGAAACGTAGATTTCGGAATCACTGGTTACATCGAAAAGCGATCCGCAAGCAGCGAGACACTTCAAGGTCGGGGCTATCAGTTTTGCTCTACCGTCCAACTCATTCACAGGCTTGCTCGCCTTTCTGGTGTCGTGCCAACTTGTGTAGGAAGTGCATGTGCAATGCCAACGGCCTCGAACGGCAATCCTTTGTGATTGAAACAGTTAGGGCGATCTGGGCTGCGGAGCCGAGAAGACAATTTGTCCCTTTGGGAGGGCTCAACGGACAACGTGTCTCGGAGCGATTCAGGCTTGTTCTTTGAAGGCATTTTAGTTCTCACCGGTAATCGCCACGTTGATACTCTCCACTGATTGTTGTGTGCTGCTGCCCCAGACCGCACCACTGCCCCAGACCGCGCCAAACGCTTCGTTCGTGCTCGTGCCCCAAACGGCGCCGCTGCCCCAGACCGCACCGGACCCACTGATGAACACATTCGTTCCCCAAACCGCGCCGCTACCCCAAACCGCGCCAGAGCCCCAAACGGCGCCGGAACCAAAGATCAAGTAGACGTTGCCGTTACTCAAGTCATAGGCGGTCGTGGGAGAAAGCGCATTGCCAGTTGCGACGTCGGAATCAGCAAGCGCCGCTGCGACATCCAAGTAGCCCGCGCCGACCGTGAAAATGTCGTACTGACTGGAATAGGTTGTTCCTGTGGCCGCGTCGGTCGCCGTGCTGTGCGCGGGGAAGCTCTTGGAGGCCGTCTTCATCAGCCGGGCCTTCACTTGGTCTGGCGTCAAGTTCGGCTGCGCATGCAGCAGAACTGCCACGCCGCCGCTGACGACTGCGGCAGCCATGCTCGTGCCGCTCAAAATGTAGTAAGGAGATCCACTATTGGAACCATTCTTTTGGTAATAAGACGCTGGAACGTCGTTAGCCGGATAGGCGTATTGCAACGAACCCTTCGCATCAAGAACCGAGACGGTGCGATTGCCGGGAGCGACGATGTCGGGCTTCACTACGTGATCAAGCAGCGTCGGGCCTTTCGAGCTGTAACTCGCGATCAAGTCGTCGTTGCGAGTGGGTGTGCCCATCGTTTTCATGGCGCCGACGGTGATCACGTATGGGTCATTGCCCGGCGACGTGATCGTGGCATAGCCATTCGTACCCTGGGAGTTGTCGCGTCCTGAATTTCCCGCAGCAACAACAACAACGATCCCCGCTTTCCAGGCCGCCTCGACGGCTCGGCAAAGCGGATCGAGTGTGTAGCTCTCAAACACCGGACGACCCAGAGACAAATTCAGCACACGAATGTTGTAGATACTTTTGAGTTGTACGGCCGCCTGGATGGCGGAAATCACGTTGCTGTCTGTACCGACGCCGTTCTGATCGAGGGCACGGAGATTAATAAGATTCACATTGGGGGCAATCCCTTTGAACGTGTAGAAGTATTGCGAACCGGTGGAATTCGCTCCATTGCTCGCGATGATACCCGCGACGTGGGTACCGTGACCGTATTCATCGTACGTTTTAGACCCACCGTAAAACGCTTGGCTGTGCAAGATACGGGATGACGATTTGCCGGAAACCTGGAAGTCCTTACTACTGCTGACACCGCTATCGATCACCGCAACGCCAATGCCCGTTCCGTCCCAGCCTTGGGTCCACGCGATATTGGCATTTACGGCCGGCGCAGTGTTGTTGAGAAGTGAAGCGAGTGGGCGATCTTGTGAGATGTATAAAATGTTGGGATTTTTGGAGAGATGTTCCAATCTGTTCGCCGGGATTGAGTACAGGCCAGCCTTAATCAAACCGAGCTCAGTCTTGAGGACTCCACCCACCTCACGAATCGTTTCATCATCTTCATTCGGCTTATGAAAGTGTTTGAACTGAATGATTACGTCGATCTGATTGGGATTGTGCTCGTTGAGGTCCTTCGTGAGCTGGGCGTTGGCCGCAGAGGGTACCCCTACCAACAGGAAGAGGCTCAATAGGAAGACAACGCCCTGCCACGGTTTTATCATGGTCACTAAGATAGTCTTCCTCGGAGTTCTGAGATTGTGTTAATGCATTTGGATCTCCCAACTGAGATACAGAGGGTACTCCTTTAGAATGAATTCTTTAGAGGAAATTGGGCCTGGCCGCCGTTGCGACAATCTGTCACCGACGGTGACTTGCCGACAAGGTTCGTTCAGCTAATCCCTTTGGGCTTCGCGGGTTACGCAACTTGCGGCGCTAATGGACAAGATGTCAAGATCTCCCTCAAGTCCCTCAAACAAGCTCCAACTTTCGCGGAAGCAAAACCTCGAGGAAGGGAAATGCTAACTATGCGAGCCACAGTGACCTTCAAGGTAAGCGCGGGGGGGAGAGAATCCGTGGGCAGAACTCTTGAGGGCAGCACCTCAGGTCCTTCCGTCTGCTCTTACTCTTTGCGTTTTCCCTGACAAACCAAGAAGCCGCTCTCCACGCTTTGGCCAAGGATGCGAGTCCAGACGACCCTGGCCATGCCTTCCCCTGCGTCGTGACAGAAGGCAACTTCTTGACCGGAACACAGCTCTTTCGAGGTGTGGGACACGCGAAATCCCGACGCACTCAGGTCAATGAGAAAAGCACGAATAGCCGCAGAACGAAAATCTGACTTCAGAATCTTGAGGAAGATCACGCCCTGGACTTCCCGGCGTGGATTTCGCCGACGTTCCTCCTCATGGCCCGGAGGACGTTCAGCCAGCAGCGACTGCTTCAAGTGCATTAGCGACCTCATACTTTTTCAGTTTACGGGTCAGTGTTCTCCGAGAAATCCCGAGCACCTTTGCGGCCTTCTCGTGGCGGCCGGAGGTCTGATCCAACGCCCGGAAAATCATCTGACGTTCCATCTCATCGAGACTTGTGACGACGGATGCCGATTGCAGCGGGATCTTCTGCCTTCCTAGCGGTAAGTCCTCTGGCTGGATATCATTTCCGGACCCCATGATCGCAGCGCGAATCACAGCATTGCGGAGTTCCCGTACATTGCCAGGCCACGGGAAATGACAAAGCTCGTCCAGTGCCGCCGGGGCGATACGCACGTTGTGGTTCTGCTTTCGCAAAAAGAACTCGGCAAGCACGGGAATGTCTTCCGGCCGCTCGCGCAAGGATGGCACGTGAATGTGAATCTGACTTAGCCGATGGAAGAGGTCACCGCGGAACTTTCCCGCTTCAATATCTTTCTCCAAGTCCCGGTTCGTTGCCGCCACGATGCGGACGTCCGGGGAGATCTTTTTTAGCCCACCGAGGCGGTAATATGAGGCGCCATCCAAGACCCGCAGCAGTTTCACTTGCAAACGGGCGTCAAGGTCGCCAATCTCATCCAGGAAGAGTGTGCCGGGGTGAGCGAGTTCGAGCAGACCCTGCTTGGTCTGCATGGCACCGCTGAAGGCGCCTTTCTCATAACCGAATAGCTCACTTTCGACGAGATGCTCCGGGAGTGCCCCGCAGTTGAGGTCCACCCAGGGCGAATTGCAACGAAGGGATTGTTCGTGCAAAGCCCGCGCGACAAGTTCTTTGCCAACCCCGCTTTCGCCGGTGATGAGGACCGAGGCATCGGTTTGGGCGACGCGCTTGACCATCTCCATCACGCGCCGCATGGCTGCGCTGTGGATGACGGCTGGTAACCCAAGAATCGATCCGGGACTACAACTCATATTCGTTGCCCCTAGGAATCCCGCTAAGTGATCTATCGAGCGTCAAAACTTTCCATTCAAAGGATGCTCCGGGAAGGACAAATTGGCTATGGTACTTCCGAGCTGAAAACATGGCCCGAAAGTACTCTCCGACATAGGAGCTAACTCTTTACTTGCGAACTATTTATAAGATAGCCAGGCGCCAAGGGATTCATTGAAGTGGTAGACGAATGAGCGGAGACACTTTGACCTCGGTCCGAGAAGGAAACGACAAGTTGTCACGACTCGAGCCAGCGGCGCAGCTCGCAAACGTGTAGACAGAACGTGAAGTCGTGAACTTGCAACAAGTTGCGGTTGGCCAACCTCCGAGGACGATCATGGCATCCCGGTTGCACTAGTCCTATTCGCTGGTACACGATTAATGCTTGCGATCTCCACGAAAGCTCGGGTCTATATCGGGATTACTCTTCTTGGGGGACTTTTGTCGTTGTCTCTTGGGCTTTTTCATGGTCAGTGGACCGAGCCCTCACGCTACGTTTGCTATCTTGCTCTGGCCCTTCTCGCCTCCGGAATGAAAGTGAGTCTCCCCGGCGTGCATGGGACGATGTCGATCATCTTTCTGTTCGTCCTGATCGGCGTCCGTGAGTTGACCCTGGCACAAACCCTTTTGATGGGCGTTCTGGGCACGGTGATTCAGTGTTACTGGAAACCCAAGACTTGGCCGAAGCCGATCCAGGTTTCTTTCAACATCGCGAGCATGGCGAGTGCCGTCGCGGGCACATATTACTTTTCCCATTCGAGGGTGAGCCAGTTTGTTGCGGATAACCAACTGCTTATGCTGGTCGCGGCGGCATCAACATTCTTCGTCCTGAACACCGCTCCTGTAGCGTGCGTGATCTCGCTTACGGAGCAAAAGCCTCTACGGAAGGTTTGGTCCGAGTGTTACTTTTGGTCGTTTCCCTACTATTTGCTGGGGGCCGCGATTGCGGGAATCGTAGAACTTATCGACAAAAAAGCTGGCTGGCAGTCTTCCGTCCTGATTCTTCCGGTTGTCTATCTGATCTTCCGTTCCTACCGTCTTTACTTGGCCCGGCTGGAAGCGGAACGTAGTCACGCTGAGAACATGGCTGCTCTCCATCTTCGGACCATCGAAGCTCTGGCACTCGCCATCGAGGCCAAGGATCACAGCACGCATGAGCACCTCCAGCGCGTACAGGTCTATGCCATGTCTATTGGAAAGGAAATGGGCCTGTCGGAATCCGAGCTCGAAGCACTTCGCGCCGCCGCGGTTCTTCACGACATCGGCAAGCTGGCCGTCCCTGAGCACATCATCTCCAAGCCCGGGCGGCTGACGCCCGAAGAATTCGAGCGCATGAAGATCCATCCGCTTGTCGGTGCGGAAATCCTCGAGCGCGTGCAATTCCCTTATCCGGTGGTTCCGATTGTGCGTGCTCACCACGAGCGGTGGGATGGGAATGGTTATCCATGCGGCTTGCGGGGGCAAGAAATTCCGACCGGAGCGCGAATCCTCGCAGTGGTTGACTGCCTGGACGGACTTGCCTCGGACCGCCAGTATCGCCCGGCCCTACCACTGGAAAAAGCCATGGAGCATGTCATTGGGGAAGCCGGAAAGAGTTTCGACCCAAAAGTAGTGGAAGTGCTCCAGGGGCGCTACCGCGAACTCGAGCTTCTGGCGAACGTCAAGGCAGGTGAACAGGCGAGAGTGCCCAAAAACATTAAAGTGGATAGGGGAACAGCTCCAGGAGCGGGATTTGAAAAGAGTGATAGCGGGCCGATCACTCCGGGGAGCAGCTCGATTGATTTCCTGACTTGCATTGCTGAGGCGCGGCATGAAGTGCAAGCCCTGTTCGAGCTCACTCGAGAGCTGGGTAACTCCCTGAGCCTGGACGAAACACTCTCGATGCTTGCATCTCGCTTGAAGCACTTAGTTCCTTACGATTCGATCGCAATCTACTCTCTCCGAAACATTCAGCTCGTCCCCGAACACGTCAGCGGCGACAATTTCCGTCTCCTTTCTTCACTTCGGATTCCGATTGGGGAAGGTGTCTCGGGATGGGTTGCCGCGAACCGGAAGCCGATCGTGAACGGAAATCTGGCAGCTGAGTCAGAGCATTTGAATGATCCTACGAACGACCATCCGCTGCGGTCGGTCTTGGCTGTTCCCTTAGAAGGCGTGGATGGCGTCGTGGGCGTTCTTGCTCTTTATCGGACGGAAGCGGATGCCTTTACTCGAGATCATCTCCGTATCCTGCTGGCAATCAGTTCGAAAATCGCGCTCTCGTTTGAAAATGCTTTGAAGTACCGGCAGTCCGAGCGAACGGCAACAACGGACTATTTGACGAGTCTGCCAAACGCTCGCTCCCTCTTTATCCATCTCGATAGCGAACTTGCGCGTTGCCGGCGTCACCGGATGTCTCTCGCGGTACTAGTCTGTGACCTGGACGGCTTCAAACAGATCAATGATCGGTTCGGCCACTTGCAAGGGAACCGACTGCTGACCTCATTTGCGGAAAAATTGAAGCAGACCTGCCGCGAATACGACTACGTTGCCCGGATGGGTGGGGACGAATTCGTTCTGATTCTCTCTGGTTTAAAGCCCGAAGCCCTGGAAGACAAAATACGCCATTTGCAACGGTTGGCCGGCGAGGCTGGCCGCGAGATATCTGGCACGGATATGCTCTCCGTGAGTGTGGGTCACGCTTATTATCCGGAAGAAGGCATGGATGCCGAACAGCTTCTTTCCGAAGCCGACCGGCGGATGTTCGCGCAAAAGAGACGGCACCATAACCAGTTGCATACGAGCCCGGCAGTCCCCGTCGAGGTAAGTCCAGCTAGCACGATACACTAACTCCACAGCGGTTGGATTGCTGCACAAATGTGGACCCGAGTTCTCATCCGACGCATCTGCACTCTTTTGGTTACGGCTCTTCTTGGCGGAATCCTTGGGGCTACTTTGGTCCGCTTCGCGCCTGGATTTGGAGTGGACGAGCGAGAACTTGACACCCGCTTGCGTGAAGACAGCGTTCAAGCCCTTCGCCGATCACACTCGAACGAACGGAATCTCCTCAAATTCTACGGTGCATATCTTGGGGGAGTTCTCCACGGAGATCTCGGTGTCTCCCACTCCTTCGCCCGTCCTATAGCTGGCCTTTTCGCGGAACGTTTGCCGGTCACTCTGCGGACTGTGGCTCTCGGCCTTGCAGGTGGATGGCTATTTGGTATTCTCCTTGCATTACCCGCGGCGACCATCTGGTGGTGGGGTTATGATCTGTCGGCGTGCACCCTGAGCGGGATCTTCTTGTGTCTTCCCTCGGCCGTGGTCGCGATTCTCTTTCTCTATCTTGGCGGGCCAGTGGGGCTCGCCGTTTGTGTGGTCGTGTTTCCGCGTGTGTTCCAGTACACGCGAAACCTGTTTCTTCACACTTTCGCTTTGCCGCACGTCTTGACTGCACGAGCGAAAGGCCTGACGGGAACGAGGATTTTCCTTTGGCATATCGTACCTGTGGCAGCTCCGCAACTGCTCGCTTTGACCGGACTGTCCGTAAGCATCGCCCTCGGGGCGGCGATTCCGATCGAAGTGATTTGTGATTCGCCTGGAATTGGTCAGCTCGCTTGGCAAGCCGCTCTGAGCCGCGATTTGCCTCTCCTCGTGAACGTGACATTGTTCGTGACTTTGGTGACGCTCATAGCAAACTCTGCGTCCGACCTGACTTCGACGGCGCTTGTGAAGCGAGAGTCATGAAAACGATCCGCAGAGTAGCGTCTGGCTTTTTGAGTATCATTTTTTTAGCGACTCTTTTTGCTGGAATCCTTGCCCCCGCTCCCTACGCAAAGCAGTTTAGGGAGTCGCCGAATGCTTCGCCCTCTCGCTCACATCTCCTTGGTACCGACCAGCTCGGGCGAGATCTTTTTTCCAGGCTTCTGTACGGCAGTCGAGTGTCGTTTCTGTTGGCGCCGGCAGCGGCTTTGCTGGCCACGATTATGGCAGCTTCGGTGGGAGGTGCGGCTGGTTATATAGGTGGCTGGATCGAGCGAATCGTAATGACCTGCACGGATCTGGCAATGTCTTTGCCATGGCTGTTTCTCCTGTTAACAGTGCGCGCCATTCTGCCACTTAACGTGCCTCCCCTTGGTTCCTTGCTTATTACATTCATGCTCCTCGGTCTGCTCGGCTGGGCAGCCTCAGCGCGAGTGGTCTGCGCGGGGGCACGGAGCCTACGCAGTTCTGACTTCGTCTTGCAGGCAATGGCCTGTGGTTCTACACCGTTCCGAGTCCTTCTGCGGCACGTGCTGCCAAACCTTCGCCCCATCCTCTTCGCACAGTTTCTGACTTCCGTTCCTGTTTTCATTCTGACGGAGGCAAACCTGGGCGTGCTGGGCCTCGGTGTCTCGGAACCCCTGCCTTCCTGGGGCAGCCTGCTTCGCGGGATCGAGAACTGGAGCACTGTCCAAGCGAATCCTTGGAGGCTCGCCCCGCTGGTCTTATTGCTGCTCGCGGTGAGCAGCTTCCAACTCATCTTGCCTCGGGAGGGCGTTGTGGAATGAGGCGCATCAACTTCGCGTTTCTTGCTGCGGCCGTACTTTTGGGCGCGAGTCTCCCTGCGAGATCCCAGTCTGGCGGAGAGTTGCGCTTCGTCTTGCGCTCGGAACCAAAAACTTTCAACCCCGTGCTGGTCGATGATGAATCCTCGGAGACGATCCGCTACCTCACGGGGGGCGTGTTGATTCGGCTCAACCGGAAAACGCAGGCGCTGGAGCCCGAATTAGCGGTGTCGTGGAAAGTATCCGAAGGCGGGAAAAAGATCACGTTCCGCTTGCGCGACGGCCTGTCCTTCTCCGACGGGACTCCCTTCAACGCCGAAGATGTCGCCTTCACAATGCGGACGTTGATGGATCCCAACCTTCACTCACCGACCGGCGATTCCTTCCGTTCGTCGGAGGGGGCCATCCATGTGGACGTCCTAGGCGCTCGCGACGTAAGCATCGAATTTCCAGCGTCTGTTGCAGCGCTCGAGCGGCTGTTTGATCAAGTGGCCATCGTTTCTTCGCACTCGCCGAAGAAAGAGGCGGCCGTTTTAGGGCCATTTACTGTCGCCGACTATAAATCCGGCTCATACGTTTTGCTGAAGCGGAATCCCTATTATTGGAAGAAGGACGCGCAGGGCCGAAGTCTGCCTTATCTGGATTCGATCCGACTGGACATCCAGCAGAATCGAGATCTCGAACTGTTGCGCTTCAGGCGCGGCGAAATTCAACTGATCAACAGTCTCGACGCTTCGTACTTTGAGAGTCTCGCCAAGGAAGTGCCCGCAGCCGTGCGGGACAGCGGTCCTTCGCTCGACTCCGAACAGATGTGGTTCAATCAGGTTCCGGCTGCGCCGGGCCCCGACTATAAGAAAAAATGGTTCGGTTCTGCCAACTTTCGTTTGGCGATTTCTGAGGCAGTTAGTCGAGAAGACCTCTGCCGGGTCGTGTTCAGTGGCCATGCCCGCCCTGCCGTAGGGCCGGTGTCTCCCGCGAACGCTTTCTGGTTCAACACCTCTCTCCAACCGCATCCGCATAATCCGCAAGGAGCGTTGCGCCGACTGCAACAAGATGGATTCCGTCTTGATGGCCGCGTGTTGCGAGATGCTGGTGGCCATCCCGTCGAGTTCTCACTAATTACAAATTCCGGAAACAAGTCTCGTGAACAAATGGCTGCGATGATCCAGCAGGATCTGGAACAGATCGGCATTCGCCTCAACGTCGTCACATTGGACTTTCCTTCATTGATCGAGCGAATCTCCCGCACCTTCGACTACGAGCTGTGCTTGCTCGGCCTAGTCAATGTGGACTTGGATCCCAACGCGCAGATGAGCGTTTGGCTGACGTCATCCAGCAATCATCAGTGGAACCCGGAGCAGAAAGCGCCAGCGACTCCCTGGGAAGCAGAAATTGACCGTCTGATGAAATCGCAAGCCTCCACGACGGACCAAAACCAGCGCAAGGTCTATTTTGATCAGGTCCAGAAGGTCGTCTGGGAACAGCAGCCCTTCATCTACCTGGTCAACAAGAATGCGCTCTCCGCTGTTTCCCCTTCCCTTAAGAACGCTGTTCCCGTGGTCATTCGACCGCAAACATATTGGAACGCGGAGGACCTGTATCTCGCTCCGGAGAGGCCAGGCGGCCACTAGTGACTCATTTGAATCCTTTGCTCTCTCTAAAACTCTCTGTGGATTACCCGAACAAGCCCGGAGTTCTCCGGGACCTGGTACTGGAAATCGACCGCGGGGAGATCATAGGCTTGGTAGGGCAGAGCGGGTGTGGGAAAAGCACTTTGGCACTGGCCATTCTGAGGCTGCTTCGAACGAAGGGGGCAGTCGCGACAGGTGATCTTCGTTTTGAAGGTCAGGATCTAATGTCGCTCTCGGAACGCCAGATGCGTGAGCTGCGCGGCTCGCGGATCGCGCTAGTCCTGCAAAGCCCGCTTTCGGCCTTGAACCCCGCCTTGAGGATTGGCACGCAATTGAAGGAGGCATGGAGAGCACACGTCCACGGCCACGACGAAGATTGCACTCAGTCGATTCTCTCGGCGCTCCGTAACGTTAGCTTGGAAGATGGAGAAACCTTGCTGTGCCGCTTCCCCTCTCAGTTGAGCGTTGGTCAGGCCCAGCGCGTGCTGATAGCGATCGCGATCCTGCACCGGCCCGCCCTCTTGATTGCCGATGAACCAACGAGTGCGCTCGACTCCATCACTCAATCGGAAATCATGCAATTATTCGGTCGGTTGAATCGAGACCTGGGCACAGCGATCCTTTATACCTCCCACGATTTGCTCTCGGTCGCTTCCCTTTGTCACCGTGTCGTCATTCTTCATGAAGGGCACATCGTCGAATCAGGAAAAATCGCTCAGATCTTCAACAGTGCTGCCCACCCTTACACGCGCCAACTGATAACAGCTCTTCCGAATGCATCCTTTTAGTCGTTGTGAAGGACGGGACGCCCTAGCAGCCAATGTTTCGGTTAAATCGGCTAACATAGTTGTCTCACAAAATGAATGGACTCTTGGTACCGCCGAACAAGTGCTTCGGAGCCGGAGGAGACAAGAGCGTGTGACAATGTTACACGCCCTGCCTTCCTCAGCTCTCAAGTCGATCTGGATGTCGCTGATTCTTAAGCTCTTTGCGTCCGATAGCATTTTCGCGAGTCACAATCTGCGATCGGTGGAACTTCGGACTAAGCCACCTGTGATGCTCATAGCACAGGCAGAACGGGTGTGCCCCGAAACGCCAGACCCGAGAGCAGGGCCGCCGCGTACAAGCCGAGCGCCAGCAGGTAGAGAAAGTGGAAGCCGAAATACATTGAGTTGTATTCGAGGATGCCGCCGCACATCGCACCCATGAGATTCATTGACATGACACTCGAGATCCGGGACTGTGCGGAGAGAAGCGTCGAGAAGACAATGCCGGAGAAAAATAGCGGGCAGGTGAGTATGCCCGCGGTTCCGATTCTCCCGGCGGTTGTCGAGGACAAACCCCCCGAAGTCGCGACCCACCAGCCAACAGCCAGACTCACAAACAACAGGAAATAGAAAAAGAAAGTACCGCTTACGCGGAGGCGCTGGACGATCCCATTCGCCAGAAAGGCCATGACTAGAATACTCGCAATGGCAATTGCGATAACCTGCCAGGTGTTGCCGAATGTGAGGCCCATTTCCGTGATTGCCTTGGTCTCTACGAGCATGAATCCGGCACCCAGAAAAAAGAAAGGAAGATGTGAGAACTTGGGTCGTTCGCGGAAGAAGCTGGCATACAGTACAAATGTGAGCAGCAGGATCAATCCGAGTACGACCAGATAGGAGACCGGATAGACTCGGCGCGGCATGTACAGAAATGGCCAGTCGTCGGTAGACAGATCCACCTTGATGACTGAGTTTCGATAGAATTCAGGCCGTTCAGCAACGTGAGCTTCCCAGAGCACCGCCGGGGGGATCGACAAGTCCCCATTCTTGGATTGCATGAAAACCTGGGCGCCCTCGTATGAGGGAAAGAAGCAGAGCGGTTCTTTTCCGTCGAAGGCTTGCTTCATCATCTGGTAGATTTTGGTCCCGAGAGCATCGTTCAGGACGCTGAATGAGAGCGACAGTACGCCGTTCGGTCTCAGCCGCGACCTTGCTTCGCGCAGCCCTTCGACGGTGTACACAAACGAATCCAATCGAACGCTGGAAGCCTGGCTCAGCAGGGTGTGAGAATCAAGTAGCCCGTATACGATCAAGTCGTAATGACTCGGCGTGGTGCGAAGGAAGGAACGAGCGTCGTTCACTATCGGCCGCACGCGAGGATCGTCGTATGGTCTCTCCGGATGATTGGTCTTGCCGGCAAGCAGGATCGCAGGATCGATCTCTATCGCGTCCACGTGTTGGGCGCCAGAGCGCAGAGCGGCCGCCACATCATTTCCACTGCCTGCCCCAACCACAGCCACTTCGCTTGCACTTGGACGAACCCGGTATGGAAAATCATAGTAATCACGGGTCTCCCGGAGCGTCGGATCGGTACTCACCTCAACGACAGAACTAGATAGATTATGTACCCTCTGGTAATAGTGCCCTGCTGCGCGGATAAGCATGAGTCCATTTGGACTGTAACCGATGTCCAGCGACTGGTAAGGAGAATAGATCTTATTCCAGAGGGGATTCACGGGCCAGGCAAGAGTCATTAGGGCCACCAATGCAATGCCCATACCTAGAAGAAGAGTTCTCGGCTCTGGCACGAAAAAGAAAAGCAATATCAGAAAGCACAGCCCGAACCACACCACAGGCGGCGTCCACAGAAAGCTAACAAAAAACATCAGTGAAACACCAGCCAGGCTGCCCAAGAGGTTGAACCCATATGCCGGAAGTTGGCTCTTACGTTCCATCAGCTTTCCACAGAGCTGGCCGACCGGCACAAAGGCAAGCGCTGTCAAGAGGAAGACAACCGTAAGCAGTAAATAAACTACGCCAATCTGGTCCCATGTGGCCGTCAAGCCCATATTGAGCTGTTCGTGAAACGGAATTGTCTCAAGGCTGTAGGGGCGGTTCGGCAACCCCCACCGGAGAGCGATCAAGAGGCCGAACTGCCAGGTAAGCAGTGGAAGAGTCAAAATCAGGGGTATCCCCTCTTTACTGCGTGACAGAGCATAACCGAGTCCAAGACCTGCAAAGCAAGCAAGAAGTCCGTAGTTTTTGTAAAACGCGAAGAATTCAAAGATGCTTCCTTGCCAGCGAATGACCGCTAACTCCAAGAACAGGCTGAGCGCAGCCGACGCAGCGATCGCGATCGAGAGTGAGCGGTCGGGAATGGTTTCCAGGAACGCGGCTTGGTCAAGCGATTCCTTTAAGAGGTGCGGTTCAAGCTTCAGTAGGAGCAAATACAAGCCAACAATTGCCGCAAGAGCGGGAACGCCATAGAGTCCCTCCTTGAGATAAAATTCACCGGGAGAAGGTATCACCTCACCGCTAGAAGGGCTCGATAGGTACGCCAGGGGCGGCAGAAACACGCTTCCGACAAACGCTAGAACAATAAAATGTCGGAACGAGCGAAGCAGTCGCGGGATTTCTGCATCATCGCTATTTCCTCGATCCACGCCAGGAATGAGTTCTTGGACAGGAGTGACCTCCACGACGGAACTATTTACATCGGTAATCATAGACCGATGATGTCACGAGGCCGGAAACAGCGCGATCTGATTTGAAGGGGGATGTTCCACATTGACATTTCCTCGAATCATGCTTCGGTGCGGGGCTCACTCGTGATGGTCATGGCCGCGATGCCATTGAAGGCTACGGTACCGATGCTCTGCGTAGAACCGAAGCCTGAACCCGCGCTCTTCACAAAAAAGTGAAAGGCTGCGGCATCGAGCCAGAAATGGTGACCGGTGTGTTATAGGCGCCGCGGGCCAGGGAAATGCGAGCCATCGGGGCTGCCTCGATCACATTGAATTGCGCGCCGCTACTTGTCTGCTGAATCGAAGCGCGCGAACGGTCCAGGCTTGATTTCCATGGCTCGTGGCGTCAGGAGTTACCAAACTCAACAACGCCATCCGCGCGCACGCCTGTCCAAAACTCTTCAACGTGTATAGTTTGTTTGAGCAATATGGACCTCAAGCGATGGATAACTCCTGACCATGCGGTGCGGTTAGGGTCAATGCTGGCGTTAGCTGCGTATTGCCGCGATCTTCGATACGACTTTATTCTAGATGATGAAGTGCTCATTCTCCTAAATGGGACGATTGATTCCTGGCATAACTGGAAGCTACTCTTTCTCACGGATATCATGGAATCATCCCACAGCGTGATCATCAACGCGATTCATTACCGTCCCGTGTACATGATGTGGTTGATGATGAACAGCCAGCTATTCGGGAAGATCACACCCTGGTGGCATCTAACGTCCCTGCTCTTACACCTCGGGGTGACTTTGCTGGTTTATCGCCTGGGTGCCGCAGTGCTGAGAGAGAAATGGACGGCTGCTTTGGGCGCTCTGTTCTTTGTGTTGCATCCTATCCACGTCGAATCGGTCGCTTACGTATCCGCCTCCGCGGACCTACTGGTTGCTTGTTTTGCGCTCGTCTCATTACTTGCTTACCATCGCTTCCGCCAGGAGGACCGGCACTTCGGTTGGCTTATCGTGTCGTTGATTGCCAGTGCGCTGGCGATGTTTTCCAAGGAAAATGGCCTGATGCTTCCCTGGCTGGTTGTCGCATACGAGGTTTTTCAGGGCAGCCCGGAGAATACCCTTCTCAGTTATAGACGATTTCTCTGGTCGGTTCCCTACTTCGGGCTGGTTGGGGCTTATTTAGCTGTCAGGACTTTCTTATTTGGTCTTAATCTAGGACCTGGACCTGACATTCAGGGCATTAGCCGGCTTGCTGCCTTCCTGAGGGCGCCGCTTGTGCTGCTCCTGTACTTCCGAAATCTTCTTTGGCCATTGCACTTGAGCTTCTATTATCCCGTCGAATGGACCTCACAGTGGACCGTGGTGAAAAGCTGCGCGTTTGTTCTTGTCCTTCTGGCCGTATGGATTCTTTGGAGGCGGCAGCGAAACCTGCCAGCCGTTCGATTGCTATTGATTTGGACGGCAATTTTATTCCTGACTCCGGTCGCGGGAGTTTCCATATTCCGGAATGGAGACTGGGTTCACGATCGGCATATGTACATAGTGTCCATTCCGTTTTGCCTCCTGGCCGCAATCTTGCTGACCCATTCAGGAATTACACTTCGGGGTTCTCTTTTTGCGGGGTCATTAGTTTCTCTGACCTTGCTCGTACTAACTGTCGGTTCCGTGGCTCGCTTCGAAGACTCCAATTCTATTTATCGTAGCGCACTTCGAGCAGCGCCTGACAATTGGATTGCACACCACTTTTATGCAATTGCGCTGGGGAATCAGCGAAGACACGAGGAATCCTTACGTGAACACCTTCTGGCTTTGCAACTCGCGCCGAAATCACCCATGACTCACGAAGCCTACGCAGCAGCCCTCCTTGAAGTTGGAAGGGATGACGAGGCCATGACGGAATTTCGGAGTGCGTTGATCCTCCTTCCGAAACAGCCGCGCTTTCGGGCGTTAATCTTATTTCAGCTGGCAGACCTGGAAGTGAAAAACGGAAACTATGCACAGGCCATTGAACGTCTGCGTGAAGCAGTGAACCTTGATTCTCAAGCCATCAACTATCATCTTTTATTGGCACGAGCATTAGCTCACGAAGGGCACGCGCAGGAGGCTGAAGAAGAGATACGCAAAGAGAATGCCCTTCGGAAACGAACGCTTCATCAATCCGTCAAACCACTGTTTGATACGTCGCAACACATCGATGAGCTTGATTCCAATGAAGGGAGCAATGACCCCGCAAAGACCATAAATCAGCAAATTGCGCCGAAGCAGCGCTGCCGCTCCCACCGGCCGATACTTGCCTGACCAGAAGAGACTAGGATGAAAGAACCACGTTCCGGGCTTCACCTGTTGGCCGGTTTTGACACGACCACCATTGGCCGCTTTTGACACGACCACTGAGGTTCGGAGTTCGTGGACTTTTTCCAACCCACAACCCAACCCACAAGAACCTACGTCTTACATGACTTCCGCGTAGTTTGGCAGTCCCCGCGGTCTTGTTATGTTAGTTGTCCTAAAACTGTCAGGGCAGAGGTCGCGAGTTCGAGTCTCGTTGTCCCCGCCATTCTTTTCAACATCAATACAAAAATATAAAACGGCTTTGCGCTAATAATTGCGTTTACCCACAAATTGCAAAGGGCCGGACATCCAGGCGATTGCCGGGATGTCCGGGGGAATAGGGTATTTGCCTTCAGCGGAAGTCGGGGCGAATTGAGAGCGGAGCTAAGTTACAGGTCGAACCTCCGCCGTAGCCTACTTGGTATTCGGGGCGACCGCGATTTCTGGTTTCGAAAAGTGGTTTTCATCGAGCTTGGG
>Ga0193729_1000402_pt1 | contig 22512 bp, 21 predicted proteins | sample U1c2metaG_FD_143036 | JGI IMG/M metagenome (GOLD analysis project Ga0193729, IMG submission 143036) | Soil microbial communities from a riparian zone of the East river system, Colorado, United States - U1c2 | ecosystem: Environmental > Terrestrial > Soil > Riparian zone | place: USA: East River...
ACGCATTCTTGAAGCTTAGTGCGGAATTCGCGCGGGGGGGGCATCATGAACGTCTTTCGCCATCTCACGGCCGGACTGAAAGAACTGGTTAGAAGAGACAAGACCGAGAGCGAACTCAGCGAGGAACTGAACGCCTACCTGCACAACGCTGCTGCTGCAAAGGTACAAGCGGGTGCGACACCGGAAGAGGCATTGCGGTCTGCGAGGCTGGAACTGGGCGGAATGGAAACGGTGAAGTACGAAGTACGAGCGGTAGGGTGGGAGTTTGCACTTGAAGTTTTTATGCAGGACATTCGCTATGGCCTGCGCATGCTGCGTAAGGCGCCACTCTTCACAGCCGTCGCCGTGACGACCATTGCCATCGGGATTGGCGCCAACACGGCCATCTTCAGCCTGGTCGACGCGATTTTACTTCGTCCTTTGCCCTATCCTGAATCCCAGCGGCTCATTGTCGGGGGGACACAGCAGCGCGGCGCTTCGGGAATGGACCTTATGGGTGCTGCGGACTTTCTGGCGTGGCGTGACCGCCAGCAGAGTTTCGAACAGGTCGCGGTTCTCGATCAGGCGGGCAAAAGCTTTGCACTGAGCGGAATGGGGGCGCCGGAACGGATTCCCGGCGTCCGCGTGAGCGCGAATTTCTTTTCGATCTTTGGCGTTGCGCCGCTCAAAGGACGTGGATTTCAGCCCGGAGAAGACCGCCCGGGCACGTCCGGAGTTGTCGTAATCAGCGAGCAATTCTGGCGAGACCATCTGGGTTCCGATCCCGAGGTGCTGAACCGCGCCCTTACGCTCGACGGCAAGTTGCATACGATCGTCGGCGTAATGCCAGCCGGTTTCCGCTTCCCATCGCGCAGCCCGGTCGATGTCTGGGCCATTCGCACGTTGAATCCGCCAGCCTCGCGGCCTCCCTACGGTTTGGTTGGCCTCGGGAGACTCAAGCCCGGTGTCAGTATTCGCAAGGCTGTAGCAGAATTGAACGACATCGCCGCCCAAGTCACGGCGCAATACCCGAGTTCTCCGGATCTGGTCGGCGTGATGATGCCTATGAAGGAGTGGATGGTCAGCGACATCTCCACAGCTTTGCTGGTATTACTGGGCGCGATCGCGCTGGTGCTTTTGATCGTTGTCGTCAATGTAGCCAACCTGCTGCTGGCGCGCGCTACGGTGCGGCAGCGCGAGGTGGCCGTGCGCATGGCATTGGGCGCCAGCCGCAAACGGGTTGTGCGCCAGCTCCTGACCGAGAGCGCCGTGCTTTCACTGCTGGGAGGCGTCATTGGATTGTTTCTTGCCTACATAGCCGTTCGAGCCTTTCTGGCATTTGGCCCGGGACAGATGCCACGGTTAGAGGAAGTCGGCATCAACTCTGGAGTGCTGCTGTTTACGTTTGTGGTCTGCGTCGGCAGCGGCATACTGTTTGGACTGGCGCCTGCGCTTGAAACTTCGCGTCCATCGCTCATTGAACCTTTGAAAGATGCGAACCGCTCGTCGTCGTCGGCTTCTGCTTATCGGACGCATCGCGCTCTGTTGGTTTTTGAAGTCGCGCTCGCCTTGATTGTAATGATCGGCTCGGGCCTGCTCGTACGAAGCTTTGTCCGCCTGAGCGATGTGAATCCCGGGATTCAGACCGATTACGTGATCACTGCGGCAATCTCTCTCCCCAATAAATATGCCGATCCGCCACAGATCACGCAATTCTGGCAGCAGTTCCTGGAAAAAGTGCAGACCCTGCCCGGCGTGAAAGCAGCGGGCATCACCATGAGCCTGCCTCCCAATCTGCTAGCGATCACCAATCCCTTTACAGTGGAAGGGCAGGCCTACGATCGCAACCACCCATTACAGCTTGCGGAAGAGATGACCGTGAGCCCGGGCTACTTTCGTTCACTCGGGATTCCACTAGTGAAAGGGCGCTTTTTCTCTCCGTCAGACAAGGTGGAAAGCATCAAGGATCCCATGATCGTGATCATCAACGAGACCATGGCGAAACAGTATTTCGGCAGCAAAGACCCGATTGGGTTCCGAATTCAGACGGGCGACCCTGATCCAAACTCTCCGTGGGAGACCATCGTAGGTGTAGTCGGAGACGTGAAATATTCTGGACTGGATTCCGGATCCGGCCCGACTCTCTACGTTCCCTACAATGAAAATGGCTGGGCGATGTGGGCACGCGAGATGTATTTAGTGGTCCGCAGCAGTGGAAGTGCGCCAGGAATTGTGCCCGCAATCCGCACCCAACTTGCAGGCATGGACAGTACAATACCGCTGGCGCAGATACGGACGATGGATGAACTGCTCGATGAATCCTTAGTGCAGCAGCGCTTTCGCACCTGGCTGGTTACCGGATTCGCCGCACTAGCCCTGCTTCTGTCGGCGATTGGCATTTACGGACTTATTTCCTACTCTGTGAGCCAACGCACGCGCGAGATCGGTGTGCGTATCGCCCTTGGCGCCCAGCGGAGCAACGTGTTGGGCTTGGTGCTCCGAGATGTTCTGCAGGTGCTGGCGTTTGGTTTGCTGTTGGGATTGGTTGGAGCGTTGTCGGCAACGCGCATCATGCGGTCGCTGCTCTACTCCACAAGCGCAACTGATCCCCTTAGCTTCGCAGCCACTTCATTTACGCTGATCGCCGTGGCGCTGCTAGCGTGCTATATTCCAGCGCACCGCGCCACGAAAGTGGACCCGATGGTCGCATTGCGATACGAGTAGGTTTAGGGGCTTATGGTGGAGAAGCATCACCCCCACCGATTTCGGGCGTACAGCCGTCCAAGCGGAAGGTATGCGGATTTTACGGCAGATTAGTCCTGTGAAGTTGGCTTGGGGGAAGTGATCGCGATCGCTTCCCGTTGACGGCCAACTCGCAAGCAATCCACATGGCTGATAAACGTTAGTGCTCTATCGGAGGCGCGTTTTCGCAAGAGCGTGAAGACCGAGCGAGGTGCTCTGCGCGCGTTCGATAGAGCCGTTTGAAGGTGGGCGCTGGCGGTTGCAGCGGATGCGGGCTAGTGGCTGCACCGATCTAACGGCTATGGGAATTGAATCTTTTTTCGTTTGCAGCCTATTGATTTTGCTTGGCTTAGGAAAACCAGAGAAAACCGGAAATCGCAGTTAAAAGCTCTACCTTGCGGCATGACGTGAAGAGCATAGCACGCGAAGCGTCCGTCGCGCCAGCGACTACGTTCAAACGCCGAAACCGGACAAGTAGAACTGAGACGAATCCCCTTTTCTCCAAGCAACCTTCTCTCTCCTCCGCCAGTCTGATTGACGGAAGCCAAAGGATCCGCATGCCTTCGCCTTCGAGGGCTTATCGAATCGCACACCAAAGGAAGTCCGCCTTTCAGCGAATCCTACGCAGCGCAATCCTCCTGCTTTGCGCCGCCACTCCGTGTGTCGCGCAACAAGGCCAAATGCATCCGCCGACTGTCTCTGTCCGCTCGACCCTGGTTATGGTTCCAGTTCTCGCCACCAATGCAGAAGGAAACGTCGTCTTCGGCCTGCACGCTGATGATTTCTATCTCACAGATAACGGGCTTCCCCAGGAAGTCTCAATCGAAGACGACACGGACTCCCAGCCATTGGCGCTGGCCATCGTGACCGAAACGGGTGGCGCCGGCGCGCAGCACCTCGCTGACTATCAGGGACTGGACGCCATGCTCGACGCCCTCGTCGGCAACGTCGACCACCAGGCTGCTCTAATAAGCTTTGACAGCGCGCCGCACCTAGTCGTTCCGTTTACGCCCGACACCGAAACCACCTCGCGCGGCCTCGCGACTCTGTCCGAAGGCGACAACGGCGCGGCGATCTTGGATGCCATTGAATTTGCCGTCGAACAATTGCGGGCACAGCCCCCAAAATACCGCCGTGCCATCCTGTTGCTCAGCGAGACCGTTGATCAGGGGAGCAAATCCAGTCTTAACGATGCGCTGCGGCTCGTCAGCGACACGAACACAACGATTTATAGCCTGGCTTTTTCCAGCACGCGCTCAGCGGTTTCGCACGAGGTCTCAAAGATCAGCAGCAAGGATCCTGGTCCCGCGCACGGCTGTTTCAGCAAGAAGGGCGCCGACGCCGAGTACGAAGGTCACTACAGCAAGCAGATGCTCGACTGTATCAGCCAGCTCGCTCCTCCCCTTCGCCTGGTCTCCATGACCTTCCTAGCTGCACGCAGCTCACTGCGAAAAAACACCGCCGAATCGGTCACTGAACTCACCGGAGGCGAATTTCGCCGCTTTCACGACGCCAAAGATCTAAGAGCGGGCCTCTTCGCCGTCTCCAATGACGTCCCCAACTACTACGTCCTCAGCTTTCGGCCCACCAACCCCGCCCCGGGCTTGCACGCGCTTCAGGTCGTCGCCAGAAACTCATCTCGGATCGCTGTAAAATCCCGCACTCAATACTGGGTTGACGATACTCAACCCTTACCGGCCAAGTGAAATTGCCTGACCTCGCCATCTTGAAACAATCCCCTGCCCGATTGACGCAATCTCGGAAATGAAAAAGTCGGCTTTTCGTACCGGTTTCACTGAGAGGGTTTCCGTTGATTGATCGGATGGTTTGGGCTAGAAGCTCTTATCCTTCGCACTTCCTCTGTGGCCTCGTTCTCCTAGGCGACTCCGAGAAAAACGTACTGGTACCAAGATTTTTTCTCCTTTTTTGCCTTCTCAATGTTCCTTAAATAAGTATGGGGCTGCGGTTGGGATTTCTCCACCGGCCTGGGAACTTTCCGGCGGATAAAAAATAGTTTCTTACTTTTTCCCGTCTGGATGTTCCTTACATAAGTAGAGGCCTTTGATAGGAGGTTCTCTTCCAGCCCGGGCCCCATCCGAGGGATTAGAGTTTTTTTCTTACTTTTTCCCGTTTGGATGTTCCCTAGTAAGTAGAGGACGAAGGCGGACTTTCTAGGACAAGGAACTCGCTACAATTTCTTGTAGGTCGGGCGACAAATATTGCGATCGAACTTTTTTCGGTTTTCGAGGCCTCTTAATGGTGTGGGCCACGACTTTATCGATGAGCATCGATCTCTATTTTCAGCGAGCCAAGGTGAACCGAAAGGAGTCTCATCATGGACCGTCCCTATGGCATTTCCGACTTCGCATTCCCATCCCGATGGGACCGGGAATCTGGCCCCGACTTGGTGGAGAGGGCCGGTCAGGATTCTCTCGCAGACAGAGAGCAGAGCGAAACCGGACGGGGAAAGGGATCGAATTCCTCTCGGTCTCGTGGCGCTTTCGACCGCCCGGTTACGACCTATCGCGATCGAGACCGGGAATACTCGCTGCGCGAATCTGAGGTTCGTACACTCACAGACTTGGGCAAGTTCCGCGTCGTGCCGGAAGATGATCTCGCCCGCTTTGGATACCAAGGCAACGATACGCAGATGGAAAGCGACATTCGCAGCCTCACTCGGCAGGGCCTCATCGAACAGCGCACCATCGAAGGCCATGCATCGTATTCGACGAAGGTTTTAACTCTAACAAAGGACGGCCATCGACTCGTTGAGCGTCCGCAGCTTGTCTCCAGTCGGCAGGCTACCTACTATGGCCTTGTGAAGCCGAAGGAGGTCCGACACGACGCCGATCTCTACCGGCTCTACCACAAAGTCGCCAGAGAAATCGAGCGCTCGGGTGGCAAGGTTCGTCGGGTCGTCCTCGACTTCGAGCTTAAGAAGGACCTCTACCAAGCCCTTTCCCGGATGCGGCCCGACAAAGACGCTCGATACGAAAGAATCTTCATAGCGAATCAGTTCGATCTCAAAGTGGTGGATGGCAAAATCCCCATCCCAGATATGCGCATCGAGTATGAAGACGATTGCCGCGATGTTCGCCGTCTCGACCTCGAAATCGCTACACGCGACTATCGGCCCCAGGGCCTCGGCGAAAAGGCCAAGGCCGGATTTCACATGTTCGCCCGGCAGCAAGACCACGCCAAATTGCGCCGCGTTCTCGACACCCAAGAAATCAGCGCGAGGATCTTTGCCCTATGAAAATCCTCCCCATCCACACGGAAGCGCTCCGCTATTTCGGCTATACGGAAGAGGAGTCCCGTTTCCTCTACCTTGTGGCTACGCATTCCGGGTATTTCACCTGCCAGCAGTTTCTTCAGTTCATCAAGACGAAACCCGGCAAACGCAGCGTCGTCTTTGCCAAGAAGGTCGTGGAAAAGAAACACGCCAGCTCAAAGGAATACCTTCGGCATGGCCGGGTGTTTCATCTCTTCTCGCGGAATCTCTATGAAGCGATTGGCAGGGAGAATGTTCGTTTTCGGCGCGCGCACTCGACCGAATACATCCGCACCCGGCTCATTGCTCTCGACTTCATTCTTCGAAATCAAGGCTTTACTTATCTAGAATCCGAGGAGCAGAAGCTCTCTTTCTTCTGCGACCAACTGGGAATCGACAAGAAACTCCTACCCCACAAACGCTACTCCGGGGCTATCAAGGGCGACTTCACAGACCGGTACTTCGTCGACAAATTCCCAATGTTCTACATTCCTGGCGTTTCTTTCCCCCCTGTCATGACGTTCAGTTTCATCGATCCAGGGTTTGAGAGCATGGACAGTTTCAGGACGCATTTGGACGCGCACTTGACACTTTTCACGAAGCTTTCGCAGCTCCGTTTCTACTACGTGGCAACCCGCGACACTAATTTCGAGCGCGCCAAGAAGTTGTTCCATGGGACGTTCCAGAGGCTTTGGAATCCGACAGCCCCCCGTGGATTGTTCGACTATTTCCGCACGCGGCGAACGTGGGACGAGAAGAACTATGGAAAACTCAGCGAACACGACGTCCTGTTCATGAATCAGGGAAAAGATAGATTTGGCAATCCAGGCTTAGAGAATCTATATCAGAGATGGCGTACCGGGGAGATTACCGAGAACACGGTGCGGTCTGAATCGGTGAAGTTTCAGATGCCTTCGCAGGCGACCTTCATTTCAGCAACCGTGAACGGACAGGCGGCGTTGTTCGAGCGGCACCCGCATCAGCCAGTAAACGCAGCTGTGAATAGTTCCGAGGAGACATCTTTCCCAGGAGATTTCACCTCCGGCGTCACCCTGGCATGGAGATAAGAAACAGAAAGAGAAGACAGATGCGACAGAGACGGCAAGAAAACGGAGCGCGGCCAAAACACGATCAGAGGCGGGAGCGACCCCATCGTGCCGCAAAATCGCGGCCCGATCCCTTCGGGCTTCGGGGGTCACTCCCGCCTCTTGCTGCTGGAACACGAAGCTCGTGTTTTGGCCGCGCAGGATGAAGGAATCGGAGAAGTCGTAAGACAGGATATAAGACAAAACCGTAAAGGAGGAACAACAAGAAAGCATGGCAATCATCAAGGCACCACCCAAACAACCAAAGTCGGTAACAATTCAGGCGCGTGTCGAAGAGTCCGTGAAAACGCAGCTCGATCAATATGCAAAGTTCATCGATTCCACTCCGTCATACGTCATCACGGAGGCGCTGAAAGTCCTGTTTAAACGCGATGATGAATTCAAAGCCTGGCTGGGCCAACAGTCGAGCAATGGAAAAATTCACGAGCTCACAGGAGGCGGACTCAAAGAGACCGCGTAACACAAATGAAGGACGCACCAACACAACTCGACACTCGCGAGAACACAGCGTCGTCAAGACGGCATGCCTCGCGCCTGGTGGAACGTATGAGTGAGCGTCCGCAACCAGCCTCAACTGAAGCGGAAGGCCATTCGGAATCGAACGCATTTCGGCGGAAGCGCAATGGGGCCACTGCGGAGAGAGACAACGAAAAGCTCATAACGATCCAACAAGTAGCCGACCTATTGCATGTTCCGGTTTCTTGGGTCTATGGGAGGACGCGCAAGCGTTCGATAGAGCGCCTGCCGGGGATTCGCCTGGGCAAATACTGGCGCTTTCGCGAAGAAGAAATTCACGCCTGGGTGGAGAGTCAACGCGGAGGCCATCGTGCCGCTTGACACCGGGACTACACTCAGAATTGACGCAAGGAAATGCGGACGGGCCAACCGAAAGGAAAGTATGGCACGACCGCGTTATCAAGATGGAAGTCTGTTCATTCGTGGCAAGCGCATCAAAGTTTGGGCCGCACGATGGAGGGAAGACGTGATCCGAGAAGATGGAACGCTGCACCGCACACAGCCGACCGTCGTCCTCGGTGCGTTAAGCGAACTCTCACGCCGTGAGGCCCGCTCGCTTCTTCAGAGGCGAGTCTCTGAAATCAACCAAGGACGGCACCGAGCTCGACCCATGATGACCTTTGAGAAGTTTTCAATCGAACATTGGGAAGCGGGTGCATTGCTTGCTCTAAAACCGAGCAGCAGTCGAATTTACAAATTCAATCTGGATAGCTACATCATACCTGCCATCGGGGCACATCGGCTTTGTGATGTGAACCGGGCAACGATCCAACAACTACTCATTTCGATGAGAAGCAAGGGATACGCGGGATCGACCTTACACAGTATCCGGGTCACCGTTGCAAAGGTGCTCCAAACTGCGGTCGATAACGGTTTTCTCGAACGCAACCCCGCTCATGGCATAAAGATTGGCGAGCGGGAGTCCACAAAGCAACGCGCGATTCTGGAGCCGCCACTCGTCAAACAACTATTGGCCGAGCTTTCAGAACCATGCCGTGTGATTGTCCTTACCGCCGTCTTGACCGGCCTAAGAATCGGGGAAATCCTTGCACTAAGATGGAGCCGGCTGGATTTTGTACACAGATCCATTGAGGTGTCGGAAACTTACTCCGATGGCAAATTCGGCAGCCCGAAAACACGTAGTAGCCGGCGCGTGATTCCCATGAGCCAGACATTATGCGAGGCTCTCAAAACGCACCGAGCATCCTGCATTAACTCGGGGCCACAAGACCTGGTTTACTCCACGACAAAAGGCACTCCCCTAAGCCCGAAGAACCTCTATAACCGTGCTTTGGCACCAGCATGCGACAAGTTGAACTTGCCGCGTGTCTCCTGGCATTCGTTCCGCCACGGCAACGCCACGTTGTTAGGCGAGGTCGGGGAATCTGTAAAAACGGCTCAGGCAATCCTGGGACACTCGGACATAGAAACAACGCTAAATACTTATATGCATGCAATCCCGGACTCGCAACGGCGTGCGGTCGAGCGAGTGGCGGGGGTTTTGTTCCCAGATGTGCCTAAATTGGCTGAAGCGGAACAAAACCAAAATTGTGGAAGTAATCATGGAGAAAGAAGTTAGCTAAAAGCAGTGGTGAACCGGGCAGGACTCGAACCTGCAACCCGCTGATTAAGAGTCAGCTGCTCTACCATTGAGCTACCGGTCCACGTTAACTTTGGAATTTTAGCACGCCGCGCCAATTTGTCGACAAACCGGGAAGCTAATTGCGCGATTCAGCGGATTTCGCGAACAACTTTGTGGACGAATTCTCTTGCCAGACGGCCGCTCGCTACCCGTCGTCTACTTAAGACTCTCCACGTAAGCGATCAATGAGTTCATATCGTCGGGGGGCAGATTGATCGGAGGCATGCCTCCGGCTGCCATCTTGACGGTTGGGTGCTTGAATAAATCCGCCAGTTGCTCCGTTGAAAATTTTGCGCTGATGCCCAGCAGCGCGGGCGCCGCGGCCGTACCGACCCCACTATCTCCATGGCAAGCATTGCAGGATTGCGATTCGAAGATGGCTTTGCCTTTGGCGGTTTGAGGATCCGCCAGAGCCGCGTTTGCGGCAGCCAAGGTAGCCGAGGATAGCTCGGGCTCAAATGGCTTGCGCATGTATTCCTGTTCTTCTGATTTTTGCTTGGCGAGTTGTTGAGCAATGCTGGGGTCGTGGCTATCGAGATACTGGCTGCGCAGGCCGAGACCCACGAGTGCGAACAAAACAAAGCCGTACGATCCCATAGCGATGGGGCGCTTCCATGGGCGGCGTTCGACGCTGCGATCGAAAAACGGAAGCGCGACGATGGCAACTGCGAGAACCATGGGGATTATCAGGATGCCGACGACGGAAGCTGCTCCGTGCCAGTATTTCAGCCACTGAAAAATGGGCAGGTAATACCACTCCGGGCGCGGGACGTATTGCGCGTCAATGGGATTCGCCGGAGGGCCCAATTGCAGTGGAGCAAAAAAGCACAGCGAACCGAGCCCGATGATGAGCAACGCGGTGAGGGACAAATCCATGAGGACCTGGCGGGGATAAAAAAGTTCTGTCTTTTTCTTGGGTTCGTAAGGATCTTCATCCGGCGGCCCGGCGGCTCCAGCCTTACGAAACCAAAGAATGTGCGCTGCCACCAACGCAAAGACGCATGCGGGTATCAAGAAAACGTGGGCGACGAAAAATCGCGAAATGGTTAGAGTCCCCATCTCGGTGCCGCCACGCATCATGCGCTTGAGCGTTTCGCCGATGATGGGGACTTCGCTGGCTGCGTTCGTTCCGACCGCGGTGGCAAAGTATGCCCGCTGGTCCCAAGGAAGCAGATAGCCGGTGAAGGCCATTCCTAGAACGAGCGCAAATAGCACACAGCCGGAAACCCAGAGAATTTCGCGTGGACCTTTGTAAGACCCATAAATATAAGTCTGCGAGAGGTGCAGGAGCAGCACGATGATCATGGCGCTGGCGCCGTAAGCGTGCAGGCTACGCAGAAAGGAGCCAGCAGTAACCGCTTTGGTGATGTACGAGACGGTGGTGTGCGCGTGATCCGCGGACGGAACGTAATAGAGCGCCAGAAAAATGCCGGTGATCACCTGAGAAATAAAAATGAATAAGAGACCGGACCCAAAAACGTAAGCGAAACGGGCGCCGCCGGGGATCGGTTCGTAGAGCGCGGAACGAAGAGCCGCGTCCAGGCCCGTGCGGCGATCAAGCCAACCCCATAAACCCGCTTTGGGCGCTGCAACATTACCGCGTTCGATTTTCGTCTCCGGCATCCGGAATGTTCCTTGCTCAACCGACGACTTCCTTATCGGACACTAGCTGCCGGAAATATTGGAAGCGCACCAGCAGTTGGCCGTCCTGAACGGAAGTCTCAAGAGTGTCCATGCCTCGTTGTGATGGCCCGCCAACGCGAGATCCATCCGCAGAAAAGGTTCCGCCGTGGCACGGGCAAATGAACTGTTTCTTTTCTTTGTTCCACGGCACTGTGCAACCGAGATGCGGACATATGGAAGTCAGAACAGAAAGTTGGTTTCGCTGATCCTTGGTGATGTACACAACCTTTTCGGATACGGTCTTACGCCAGCCGTCGATTTGTTCAATCTGAATGGTGCGTAGGGCCGGTTCGGTCAACGAACTGAATTCCCTTAAGGATCCGACCCGCGAGCTTTTGAGGTCGGTGGTTCGGCGTATGATCGGAAAAATCGCGAAGCGAATTAAAGGCACCGAAAGCAGGGCGCCCACGAATACGGAGCCAAGCGCCACCAGCGCACCAAGAAAAGAACGCCGGTTTTGCGGTGATGGTTCGCCGGTTGCGGAGATTTGAGTCACGCCTTCAGAATCTTCTGCGCACATCAGGACGCCTCCGCCCATGGATGTCCACGAACACCTGTATCGCGACGATTCCTCAGGACCTTTCGCATCTCTTATTTATTTTTTGGCAAAGCACGGATGTACGCCACCAATTGCGCAATCTGATCGGGTTTCAATTTTTTTCCGAAAGCGGGCATCTTGCCCTTGCCGTTGGTGATCGCCGCCGCAAGCTGCGCGTCCGTCTTCTTTTGTATTAGTTCTGATCGCAGATCCTCGGCCTTCAACGCTTTACCTGTAGGAGAACTGCCACGCCCGTCCGGCGCATGGCACAGCACGCAGTGAATTTTGTATAGTTTTTCGGCGTCGTTTTGCGCTCGAACAAAGCGAGGCAGCGTAAGCGTGAGGAAGGCGATGGATATGGTGGCTGCCACCAATCGCGAGTTCTGTCTCATAAGTCCTCAGAAGGAAGATGCGCAAACCAATTTGACCATTCGCCCGCATAACAGGGATGTCCCATTTCGCACAGTCCGAGGCCGGCGAGAACTTAGGAACTTACGCGGATTATTTCTGCAGTAGCTTTTCGACTTTGGGTATGTCTTCGGGGACGTCTACGCTTACGGAGTCGTGGTCTACTTCGGCGATGCGGATTTTCCAGCCATTTTCGAGCCAGCGGAGCTGCTCGAGTTGCTCGATTTTTTCAAGCGTGCCCTGGGGGAGGGTGGGGTATTCGAGAAGGGCGTCGCGCTGGAAGACGTAGAGGCCGAGGTGTTTGAGATGGCGAACTTCCATTTTGGCGGCGGCATCGCGGACCCAGGGGATGGGGGCGCGAGAGAAGTACAGCGCGTTCTCGTCGAAGTCGAGGACGGTTTTTACGATGTTGGGATCCAGGATGTCGGTCTTGTTTTTTATTGGGGTGGCGACGCTGGCGACCGAGGTGGCGGCGTCTTCGAGCAGGGCGTTAATGGCGGCGTCAACGACTTCGGGATTGAGGAGGGGTTCGTCGCCCTGCACATTTACAAAGATCTGGCCATCGATGTGAGCGGCGACTTCCGCTACGCGTTCCGTGCCGGTGCGGTGCTCGGAACGGGTCATGCGGGCCTCGCCACCGAAGGCTTCGACGGCTTTGATGATGCGGTCGTCATCGGTGGCGACGATGACGCGGGTGGCGAGCTTGGAAAGTTTGGCGCGTTCGTAGACGCGCTGGATCATGGCAGTACCAGCCAAAGATACTAAGGGTTTGCCGGGCAGGCGGGTCGAACCGTAGCGGGCCGGAATTACGATGACGATGTCGGTTGGACTCATAAAATTCCCACTTACATAAATTGACAGTACCAAATCGGACTTTGTTCGCAATAAATTCGCATGAGAGGGATGCTATCACGCACAAAGCCTGCACTATCTATAGCAAATAATTTACAAGTCTGAGACTTTGGAGGACTCCTTCGTGCTTGTATTCATTACCGCGAGTGGTAGACTCGACCTTTCGTCCCACCGCGCGGCCGTCCCGGCAGGCCCGGGATGATTTAGGGGGTGCCGTGAAACGCGAACTTTGCGTTGTTAACCGATTCTTTATACTGCTGCTACTTGCTTGCTTCTTCGTCACGCACGCCTCCCGCCTAGCTGCGCAAACCAGATTCGATGGAAGCGATGAAAATAAAGCCAAAGACGACGGCGCTGCTGCCGCCAAAGAAGGCAGCAATCCCACCAAAGAGGACGGCGCTGCTGCCGCTGTGAAAGATGGCAATGCTGCCGGTGCCGCCAAAGACCCTAATGCCGCAAAAGACGACAGCAAGGCCAAAGAAGATGTAAAGCGCGACACGCCTGGGTCAGTGCTTAAGCCTGGGCAAACGATGCACATGGATGTGGACTTGGCGCTAGTCAATGTTACGGTGACCGATCCTTATAACCGGCTGGTGACTGGGTTGGACACGGATAACTTCCGCGTGTTTGAAGATAACATCGAGCAGGAGTTGGTGACGTTTTCGTCGGAAGACGTGCCCATTTCCATTGGGGTGATATTTGATTTTAGCGGCAGCATGGCTAACAAAGTTTCCAAGGCCCGTGAAGCGGCGATCCAGTTCTTCAAGACCGCCAATCCGCAGGACGAATTTTTTCTGGTTAGCTTTAACGAACGCGCCGAGTTGACTAGTTCGTTCACCAACAGCATCGAGGATTTGCAAAGCCGAATGATGTTGACGGTGCCCAAGGGACGTACGGCGCTGCTGGACGCTATTTATCTGGGTCTGAGTCAGATGAGGGGTGCACGTAACGCCAAGCGCGCCTTGCTCATTTTATCGGACGGAGGCGATAATCATAGTAGATACAGTGAGAACGATATCAAGCGGCTGGTAAAAGAAGCGGACACCCAGCTCTATGCCGTCGGCATTTTTGACCCGCTCGGATATCGCAACCGTACACCGGAAGAACTAAACGGCCCGTCGCTCCTGGGAGAAGTTACGGAGATGACTGGCGGGCGAGTCTTCGCTGTTGAGAAACTTGAAGAGCTTCCGGACATCGCGACAAAAATCGGCATGGAGCTGCGAAACCAATATGTCATCGGATACCGGCCAAGCAACAAAACACACGATGCGCGGTGGCGCAAAGTTAAAGTTAAATTACGCGCGCCTAAGGGGCTACCTCCGCTCAGCGTATATGCCAAGACAGGATACTACGCGCCGAGCCACTAGCTTTTTTTTAACGCGTCATCTTACGAAGCATTTCCCTCGACAATTTCACTATGCATTCTTCGCTGCGATACTCGCGTTTGCTTTGGGGCTGGCATCGTTCGCGCAGATTCCTATTCCCAATGCGCAGCCTGCGCCTCCGGGACAGACAGCCAATAGTGGGCAAGGGCAGAGCATCAAGGTGGACGTTAACCTGGTGGTGTTGCACACCACGGTGCTGGACGATCGCGGGCGCTTTGCGGAAGGATTGAAGCAGGACAATTTTCGCGTGCTGGAAGATAAAGTTGAACAGAAGCTGGCGGTGTTCAAGCGCGAGGACGTTCCGGTGAGCATGGGGCTGGTGATTGATAATAGCGGAAGTATGCGGGACAAGCGGCCGCGGGTGAATGAAGCGGCTCTGACTCTGGTGCAGACCAGCAATCCGCAGGATGAAGCGTTCGTCGTGAATTTTAACGACGATTTTTACCTCGATCTGGATAAGGACTTCAGTAACAGCATCCCGGAATTGAAAGAGGCGCTCGAGCGTATCGATTCGCGCGGGAGTACGGCACTTTATGATGCCATTATCGGGTCGCTGGATCATTTGAAGAAGGCTTCGAAGGATAAGCGAGTTTTATTAATTGTGACCGATGGGGAAGACAATACCAGCCACAATTCGCTGGATAAGACCGTTCGGGAAATACAGAAGACCGATACCGTGATTTATACAATTGGACTGCTGAGCGAAGAGAGTAAGAAAAATTCTAAGCGGGCAAAGAAAGCTCTGGAGCAGATTGCGCAGGCTTCCGGCGGGTTGGCGTTTTTTCCGGAAAATGTGGATGACGTACACAATATTTGTGAGCAGGTGGCACGCGATATCCGGAATCAATACACCCTGGCTTACTACCCGTCGAATACTAAGCGGGATGCGACTTACCGGACGGTGCAGGTGGAAGTTATTCCTCCGCGCGGACGAGGGAAGCTGGTGGCACGCACTCGGAATGGGTATTACGCGCCGAGTGGCGGTGGGACGGCTTCGGGAAAGTGACAGCAGTCGATTTTGTTTCATTGGCGGAAGAGACAGTTCAAAAATCCATCCAAATTCGTTGCTGCGAGAGCTCGACCTGAGCAACCCCAGACCCACGCTGAAAATCGAGCGTGGGGCACCCTCCGCGTTTTGTGACGGTTAGTTCGGCCTAGTTTTGCAAATCGTTTAAAAAACTTTTTCCGTGCGGGATGGTGGCACCGAAATTTTCGGCGACGGTTTGGCCCATGTCGGAGAGCGTCGCGCGCGTGCCCAACGGCGGAGCTTTTTGTTTTGCGGGTGTGTACGCCAGGATAGGCACGTATTCCCGAGAATGATCCGTGGTTGGCCAGCGGGGGTCGGGGTCGCAGCCGTGGTCCGCGGTAATCATCAGCAAATCAGATTTGTTCAAAGTGGGGAGAAATTTGGCGAGCCAATCGTCGAATTCTTCGAGGGATTGGGCGAAACCTTCCACGTCTTTACGATGGCCGTACAGCATGTCGAAATCGACTAGGTTGCAGAAGATCAATCCAGCCGGGCGTTGGCGAATGGATTCGGTTAATTTTTCCATGCCGTCGGCGTTAGTTTTCGTGGTGGTGTAGTGCTCGACGCCGCGTCCGTTATAGATGTCGTGGATTTTGCCAATGCCAAAAATTGGGATGTGCTTTTCGGCGAGGACATCGAGGAGCATAGGCCTGGGCGGGTCAACGGCATAGTCGTGACGTCGCGGCGTTCTAGCAAAATGCCCTGGTGTTCCGGCGAATGGGCGGGCGATCACGCGGCCTACCCGGTTAGGGCCGTCCAGCAATTTGCGAGCGATTTCGCACATGCGGTAGAGCTCGGCGATGGGGATGACCTCTTCGTGGGCAGCGATCTGGAACACGCTGTCGCCAGAGGTGTAGACGATGGGCTTGCCGGTGCGAACATGTTCTGCGCCTAGTTCCTTGATTATTTCGGTGCCGGAGGCGGGCTTGTTGCCTAGTGTTTCGCGGCCGATTTGTTTTTCGAACGCGGCGATAATTTCCGGAGGGAAACCTTGCGGATAGACGGGGAAGGCTTGCTGCAGCCATATGCCAGCCATTTCCCAGTGACCGGTGGTGGTGTCTTTGCCCGGGGAATGGGTGGCGCCTTTGCCGTAGGCGGCGAGAGGCGCTGCGACGGGCGAAAGATTTTCTAGCGGTGCGATGTTGGCGAGGCCTAGGTTTACTAGCGTGGGCAGATTTAAGGGGCGAGATTCGGCGATGTGCCCGAGAGTGTTGCGACCGACGTCACCGTAGTCGGCAGCGTCCGGGAGTTCACCGATGCCTACGCTGTCGAGAACGATCCAGATTATGCGGTTGAAGACGTGCACGTGACCTCGCTGTGCGAATCTGTTGAAACATAGCATGGAAATGTGTGAGAGACAGTTGTGCGCGGAGCACTTCATCTAGCGACGCAACGATTGGTGAGGAAAAATCGGGCGTTATTTTGGCGGCAAGTTTTTTGGGTATTTTGTTTTGCGTTTTTTTTTCGACCATCTAGGATTTTGGCGTGAAAGAATAACCGTCCGCGAGAACAGGAGACGGCACGGTTCTGACACCTCCCGTAGTGGTACTATGACGTATATACCACAATATGCAGTAGGGCATGCCTGCAATACCCTTTAACTACCTGAAACTACCCCCATTCTTAGGACAACTCCGGCAGAGAATTCCTTGACGCTGCGCGCAACGGGGTGGGATAACGAATTCACGAAGCGCACTCGGCAATTTTGTAGCGCGATGCGGAGTGCTCCAAAAAATGATTTCAAGTTTGGGTGTTCGTTCGGATGGCGGGGTGGCTTTCCTCGTGAATGAATCGCGAGAAGTGATGAACGTAAGGCAGGCGTCGCAGTATCTGGGGATCTCTCCGGATACTTTGTACCGTTACATCACCGAAGGCGAAATACCCGCATTCAAGTTGGGCAACCGTTGGAAACTTCGTAAAACGATTTTGGACCGCTGGATGGAGCGGAAGATGAGCCAGGCGCACGCGAGGCGCCGGTAGTTCGGGATTAAGCAGGGACGGGGAAAGAGGCCGCAAATATGTTTGCACTGGGCGGACGAAAAGGCAGGCAGTTGGTGGGACTGGACATCGGTTCCAGCTCGATAAAAGCAGTCGAGCTGAAATCGACGAAAGCGGGATACGAGCTGGTGAGCTTTGGAATGGAGCCGCTGGCGCAGGATACCGTGGTGGACGGCGCGATTATGGATGCGCCACAAGTTGCCAACGCCATTTCGAAGATTTTTGATACGCAAAAGATAAAAACAAAGAATGTAGGCAGTTCGGTTTCAGGGCACTCCGTGATTGTGAAGCGAGTTCCGCTGCCGCTGATGACCGAAGAGGAGCTGTATGACCGCATCCCGTCGGAAGCCAGCCAACATATCCCATTCGATATCGCGGACGTGAACTTGAGCTATCAGCTGCTGGAATCGATGGATTCGCAGATGGATGTGCTGCTGGTGGCGGTCAAGAAAGACAAAATTTTGAATCACACCAACGTGCTGGCGCAGGCTGGGAAGACGCCGGTGGTCGTGGATATAGATGCTTTCGGGCTGCAAAACTGCTTTGAAATGAATTATGAGCCGGACGCGGGACAAACGGTGGCGCTGCTGAATATTGGCGCCAGCGTGATGAACATCAACATTGTGCGCGGGGGAATTCCGTTGTTTACGCGCGATGTGAGCGTGGGCGGCAATCAGTATACGGATGCGTTGCAAAAGGAATTGGACCTAAGCTTCGAAGACGCCGAAAGACTGAAAATGGGCGAGAGCCTGCCGAGCGTAACGGACGATCAGAAACAACAGATTTTGCGCAGCGTGTCCGATATTTTGACGCTGGAGATTCAGAAAACGTTTGACTTTTTCCGGGCTACCGCGAGCGGCGAAAACATTCAGCGCATCGTGGTGGCTGGCGGCACCGCAAGAGTGCCAGGCCTGGTGGATTTGTTGCGCGAAGAGTTCGCGATGCCGGTGGAAGAGTTAAACCCATTCCGGAAAGTGGTCATCAATCCGAGCCGGCACAGTGACGATCAGATTCGCGCGCTGGCACCGCGACTGGCCATCGCCGTGGGTCTGGCGCTGAGGAGCTTCGATTAGCCATGATTCGAATAAACCTTCTCGGACAAACCAGACCGAAAGCCGGCCGCCGCCAGGTGGTGGATACCGGGTCAGCGATGCCCGCGATCTTCCTGTTTTCGGGCGTGGTGCTTGGACTAGCGTTCCTTACTTTTCTGTACCTCACCTGGCAGAAACAGGTGAATGAAGAGAACACCCGTATCGCGCAATTGAGCGCGGAAAAAACGCAACTGGAACAAATCAAACAGCAGGTGGACTCGTTCCAGAAACAGAAAGGCGTTTTGCAGCAGCGGGTTTCCACCATCGAGCAGTTGCAGCGGGATCGCACCGGCGGGCAGGAATTGCTGGACATGGTGGCGAACACTGTTTCGCGGACAGAAAACCTGTGGTTGACGAATGTTACGCGCAAGGGCAACAACCTGACGTTGCAAGGTTCGTCGGCTTCGATCAATGCGGTGGCAAATTTCATCACCGCGTTGAAGCGCTCGGGATATTTCCAAAAAGTGGAAATCAAGGAATCGAAGCAGGACGACAGAAACACCGCGGTACAGACGTACAACTTCGAGATTTCCGCTGAAATTACTCCGCCGCAAGCGGTACAGACCAAGCCGGCGACTGGGCCGGCTCAAGCGGCGCCACCCGCGAGGAAAGGGTAAGCGATGGAGAATCCATTACGCGACATGTCCGTAATCGTGCAGGCGCTGGTAGCCGCGGCACTTGCGGTGGTCATCGTGCTGATCGGGGTATATCTGCCGTTTTCTCCAGTGGCTCAGGAGCGCAGCGCGGTGGACAAGGCGGTAGACCAGCGAAAGACTTTGAGCGATGAAGTGACGCAATTGCAGGTTTACAAACAGCGCTACGGCGAATTGAAACAGCAGATGGACGCCCTTTCAAAGCAATTGGAGACTTTGAAGGCCATCGTGCCGGAAGAGAAAGAAGTGGATGAGTTCATAAGACTGGTACAGGGCGCGGCTGCGGCCTCCAACGTGACCATCCGGCGATTCACGGCGCAAGCGGTGGTACCCCGCGAATTTCACTACGAGATGCCGTTCGAGATGCAAGCGGACGGGCCGTATTTCAACCTGCTGGATTTTTTCGGCCGCATGAGCCGGTTGTCGCGAATCATCAACGTGGGAGATTTGAAATTTGAGGACCCAGAGAAAGCGAGCGGAACGAAATACCCGTTGCGTCCGGGGACGACGGTGTCCGCAGTATTCACGGCTACAACCTTTTTCACCAAGCCTGCTGATGCGAGTGCAGCTCCCGCAACTGGAGCCAAAACTCAGCCTGCAGCGGCTGGAAAGCCCTGAGCGGGAATGAGCGAACTATGCGTTCAGTGATCACAGTAGTAACGGCGATTTTACTGACAGCGGCCGCGACGTGCTCGCACGCGCAAGGACAACCGCCCGCTACGGCGCCCGCGCCGAGACCGGCTGCTGCACGACCGGCGGGGACACCCGCGGCAAAGCCTGCAGCAAAGCCCGCGTCAAAACCAGTCGAGAAGAAGCACGCGGCGGCAAATTCTCCTGAAGGTACCAGTGGAAAATCGACGGCCGAGCAAGCCAGGCTTCCGCGGCGGGATCCGTTTGAGTCCCTGCTGTCACGGCAAAAAGCAGGCGGAGAAGCGAAAAATCTTCCTCCCGGAAAGGGCGGACTGCAAGTGAGCACGCTAAAGATAGACGGGATTGTTCATGGACCTAACGGGATGATTGCGGTAGTCAGCAATCCTCAACAGCGTACGTACTTCCTGCACGAAGGTGATCAGTTGTACGACGGGCGCGTGGACAAAATTGCTATGGATGGAGTGTCGTTCCATGAAACCGGCAAAGACGCGTTTGGCAAACCAGTGGAACGCTCAGTGAATAAGAGAATTTACTCGACAGCAGGAGAAGAGCAATGAAGACGAATTGGCCGGTGTTACGGTCTGGTTTCATGATCCTCACCAGCTTGGCCGTGGGCACGACGGTGATGCCTGCGCGCGCGCAGGAAGCCGCCGGGGTGATGACCACGCCGACAGTGATCTCCAGCGTTGCCATCCTGCAAAGCGCATCGCAGCGAGCCAGCGTGCGGGTGAAGGGCGAAGGAAGGTTGGAGGCCCGTGCGGAGCGTTTGCAAAATCCGGAGCGGCTAGTGCTGGACTTCAACGGCGCCCGGCTAGGATCACAGAAAACGGTGATCGCGGGCGCGATGGCTCCGATATTGGGGGTGCGCCTGGGACAGTTTCGCGATGACGTGGTGCGCGTGGTAATCGATCTGACGGAAGCGTCGCATTTTCAGCTTTCGCATGACGGCGGGGCCATCGTCGTACTTTTCAACGAAGCGTCAGGCGCTCCAGACATTACTGCAGCTAACAATTCGGCGAGCAATACCGCGAAGCGGACGCTGAGCGCGAATAGCAGCAAGAAATCAGGGATTAACTCTCCTCGGTTTGCGTTGCCAGGCGAACTGACCCAGCCTTCAGTCAGGCTGGCCTCTTTTGGGGGGAAGAGCGAAGCGTCGCGGCCGACGACGACCGGGGCTCAGGCAGCGCAACAAGCTGCTCAACAGGCCAACACCGCTGCTGGAACGATGGCGCAATCGATGCAGGTTTCTCCGATGGCGGCACCTGCCGGTCGATACACGGGCGAGCCGATCTCAGTAAACCTGAAGGATGTGGACTTGCGGGATTTCTTTCGGCTGATTCACGAAATCAGCGGATTGAATGTGGTGCTGGACCCGGCGGTCAAAGGCACGTTGACGATTGTGCTGGATGAAGTGCCCTGGGACCAGGCGCTGGACATCGTGTTGCAGAATAATGGACTCGACAAACAATTGAATGGCAATGTCTTGCGCATCGCGACGCGCGACACGCTCAAGAAAGAAGCGGAGACAGAGCGCGACCTGGAAAAGGCGCAGGCCGAAGCGGTGGCTCCAGTTACCGTGACGCGCGTGCTTAGCTATGGCAAGGCCGCGACAATGAAGGATACCCTTAAGAAGTTCCTGAGCGCGCGGGGAGACATTCTTTCCGATGACCGCTCAAACCAGCTGATTATTCGCGACATTCCTTCGGTGATTCCGACAATCGACAATTTGATCCGGCAGCTGGACCGCAAGTCGCAGCAGGTGGAGATCGAAGCAAGAGTGGTGTCCGCTTCGCGCTCCTTTGCGCAGGACATCGGCACGGAACTTGGTTTCGCAGGCTCGACGACGAGCGGGCGTTCGCTTTTTAGCGGTACGCCAGCGGTGGGCGGTAGCGGTGTGACCACCGGCGCAGGCATCCCGCCATCGCCAGTCTCGATCGGCACAGGGTCTACGTCGGGCAATGGCATCACTTCCGGTATCCCCCTGGTTACTAGCTTAAGCGCGGGAACCCCGACCAGTGGATTCGGGTTCAGTCATCGTTCGCCTAACTTCGCGGTGGATTTCTTCATCACCGCGGCGGAAGCCAAGGGCGTAGGCAAATTGCTCTCGAAACCTAAGGTCATCACGCAGAACAACGAAAAAGCGATCATCAAACAGGGAACCAAGATTCCCATACAGACGACCATTAACAACACAATATCGGTGCAGTTCATTGACGCGGTGCTGAAACTGGAAGTCACGCCGCAGATAACGGCCGAAGGCACGGTGTTTATGGACGTGCTGGTGGAAAACACCTCAATAGACCCCGGTATTCCACGGGTGCAGGGAGTTCCTGCGCTGGACACGCAATCGGCGGAAACCAAGGTGACCGTTGCCGATGGTGGCACGGTAGTCATCGGTGGAATCATTATCACTAACCAGCGCGTGGACATCACACAGGTGCCGGTGGTGGGAAGCATTCCGTTGATCGGAAACCTGTTCAAGCGCACTAACGTAACGGTGACGTCACAGGAACTGCTTTTCTTCCTAACGCCGCGCATCATACCTGGGTAAGGCCTGGGTAATGGCCTCGGTAATTGTCGGTGTAATCCGGGCGGGTTCGCTCAATGGAGCTAGCTGACTAAATTCAACCGGGCAAGGGACACCTTCCCGAAAGGGAGTTCATCGAGGAGACTACGGTCTCCTCGATTCGTTTTTATGAATACCGGCTTTGCAGCGAGACGAGGGGCGCTAGTCCAGAAATTCGGAGCGCTACAACTCGACAGCCTGCTAGTCACGCACCCTGCTGATTGGTATTACCTGACGGGATTTACGGGGGAGTCAGGCGCGCTGGTGGTTACCCTAAGGGGAACGACGCTCATCACGGATGGAAGATTCGTCGGTCAAGCCAAAGCGGAGACGACGGGCATCGCGGTGGTGCAGCAAAAGGCTTCGCTGTTCGAGTCCACTGGGGAATTTCTTACCGGCAGCAA
>Ga0193729_1000403_pt1 | contig 22505 bp, 22 predicted proteins | sample U1c2metaG_FD_143036 | JGI IMG/M metagenome (GOLD analysis project Ga0193729, IMG submission 143036) | Soil microbial communities from a riparian zone of the East river system, Colorado, United States - U1c2 | ecosystem: Environmental > Terrestrial > Soil > Riparian zone | place: USA: East River...
TTGCTTGACGAGCAGCCCCGACCAAGTGGGCAAATCTACCGCGACATTACCGAAGTGCCCCCGATGATTGCTGCCATGCTCGGTACCGACTACCGACATGGCAATTCGCTGGCCACGCGTCTCATGCAGTCAAGCGTCAAATTGCGCTTCGGCACATTGGTGTGGGACGTCGCGGGGGGCACGTATCCAAGTGAAGGCACGGTTTGCCAGCAGGCCACCATGTCTAATCGGCATGGAGGCCTGCGTCGGTGCTCATCATCTCAGTCGCAAGCTGAACGCGCCGGGCACGACGCGCGGCTCGTCCTTCAGCGAATCTTCTTTCCCGTGAGTTGAAGCTCACAGGCACAAGGCGTTTGTTGTGTCCGTTGCAAGAATAGGGAAGCGTGTCCTGAAATAACTTCCATATCTATCCCCCGAACTATGCCTTGCCAAATTTCGCGATAATTACCGCCGTGAGATACGAAAACTCGGTGCAGACAACCTCGCGATGAGCACCGTGCGCCACTGTTGCAGTGAAATTCATCAAAGTCGATCGCTGCGACTTCATCACCGCTAGGATCCGTTAGATATCGCAGAAAGCCATTGCGAACTCTTATATCTTCTTCGCCACACAGGTGCTGTGCGTTTTCCAAGGACGCGCGAACGGGCGACGGAAAACTGTCTAAGCGTCGGAGAGAAAGGACCGACCAGTTATTTTGGGTAAAGCCGGCGCTTCGCCCATGCGCGTCCGCTGCGATAAAAGCAAGAATGATCATTAGAATGTAGCGCAGCATGACCATTCTCCTCGGTGGCTTAGAAGGTCCGGGCCGCGAACCCTTTTGAGGGTCGCCCCCCGCACTAGTCTTGCGAGTACAAACGCATACCGGGATACTCGCCGCCATGCTTCAGCGTTTCGAAGCGAAGGCCGGGGCCATCCATATGTGGGTCCTGCGGGCGCCTTTCCGGCGTCTTGTCTCCAAATCTGTGAATCAGTTTCATCACAAGTCCTCTGGCGGGCCTTTGAAGAACGGATAGGAGCGAAGCTAGCTAGCGGGCGAAGTTCACCGGCGCGATGTAGGTATCCTGCGCGCCCGGTTTGGCGGCAGGGAAGCCAGGAAAGGGGCTGGCGCGGCGGTGGATTGCGAGCGCCTCGCGATCGAGTACGTCGTTGCCCGATGATCTTGTCACCGCGCTATCGATCACATCGCCCGCGCGGTTCAGCACAAATTGCACCATCACGACGCCGGACGCCCCGCGCGCGGCCGACGGATAGCGCTTGAATTTTTGCAGATGTCCGAACACCAGCGCGTTGTAAGTGTTCGAGCCGGCCTCGGAGAACTGTCCGATGTGGTCGCTCTTCGGCGGCGCGCGCGTTTCGGGCGCGGGCGGCTGAACGACCGGCTTCGGCTTCTCCACGTCCTTCGGCTCATCCTGCGGCAGCGTGACGTCGGCCTGCTGGAGGATCCGGGCAGCTTTAAGGCTCTCGCCGAGCGCATCGCCGCCGGGCCCGGCAAGCTCGACATCCTGGTGAATTCCGCCGGCTTTACGCGGGCGATACCGCATGGCGATTTCGACCCACTCACCGATGAATTGTTCGAACTGATTCTGATTGCCAACGTGCGCGGGCCTTATTCTGCGATCCGCGCGCTGCGTCCGCTGCTGCGGGCATCGGGCGATGCGGTCGTCGTCAACGTCTCATCGATCTCGGGCTTCACTGCTTCGGGCAGCAACGTGGCCTACTGCGCCGCCAAGGCCGCGCTCGACAATATCAGTATGTCGCTTGGGCGCGCGCTTGGTCCGGAAATCCGCGTATTGAGTGTCTCACCGGGCGCGGTGGCCACCGATTTCGTGCAGGGCCGCGACCGCGCGGCGCTCGAATCTGGCGCCAAGTCGACCCCGCTGAAGCGCGCGGTCGAACCCGACGACGTTGCCGCCGCGGTCCTCGCCTGTGTCACCCATCTCACGGTCAGCACCGGCACCACCATCGTGGTCGATGGCGGCCGCCATCTCTAGCTCGTCGGCACGGCGTCGGGCAATCGTGGTTAGAACGACAAGTTCTGGTGCAAATGCCGTTGTTTCGCGGGTCGTGGGCCGCTCTATGCGCGCGCCTGCCATTGACGCTCGCTGCGAGCGCGGCGCGCGACGGCAGGCCCAAATGAGGTCTCCGACAGGGACGCGTGCCTCTCTACGCGCTCGCCATAAGGAAACGGTATAGCGGCAGATTGCAGTTGTGGTTCCCTCGGTTCGGCACACGAACATACTCTTCTGGTCATCGGTCAGAGAAAAAATCTCCGGGCCGAAATGAAAACCACGAAACCCGGGATGCGCCTGAACGCAAAGCGACGATGTGGCAACAGGCCAGAGTCTAGAACGGAGTTTGCATCATGATGAGCGCACTTGATCGCAGGGCATTCTGTATCGCTATGGGCTTGATTGGGCTCGGGGCGGCATCGACCGATGCCCGAGCAGCCGAGGACGGGGCGGTCCGGCTCGGCATCGTTGCTCCGATGAGTGGACCTAATTCCCGCTACGGTTCCTTCTCGCTACGCGGCGCTCAACTGGCCGCCGAGGAAATCAACAATGCCGGCGGCGTTGGTGGCCGCAAGATCGCGATCACGTCGGGCGACAGCCAGGGCACGCCGGTCGAGGGCGTTTCGGCGACGCGCCGCCTGATCGATTTGGACAAAGTCGATTTCATCATCGGCGACGTATCGAGCTCGGTGACGCTCGCCATGCAGCCCGTTGCCGAGGATGCCGGCGTATTGCTGCTGAATGCCGCCTCGTCCAATCCGAAGATTACCTATGGTGCGGGCGTCGGCGGTTTTAAATGGACGTTCCGCAACTATCCGACCGACGAGAACCGCGCGCTGGTCGTCATCCAATATGCCGCCGAGAAGCGGGGCTTTACGAAGTTTTCCGTTCTCTCCGTCGATACCGACTACGGTCGCGCGGCAGTCGAATTCACGAAGAAATACCTTCCCGGTTTCAAGGGAGAAGTCCTGACGGAAGACTACTACAAGGAAGGGGAAGTTGATTTTCGGAGCGTGCTTGCCAAGATTCGTGACTCCGGCGCTCAGGCCATCATCATGTACGGCCTTGCGGACACGACACCGATCATCGCACGCCAAATGATCGAGGTCGGCTTGGCCGGCAAGATACCGCTAATTGGCAACGCCGAATTCAATACGGAATCCACTATCAAGGCAGCACCGAAGGCACTCGAAGGCGCCGTTGAGGCCGCCGCATGGCTGCCGGCATGGGACGCTCCGAAGAGCCTCGCTTTCGTAGAAAAGTTCAAAGCCAAATATCGCGAGACTCCCAACAATCACGCCTACGTGCATTGGGAAACGGTTCATCTTCTGGCTAAGGCCATCGAGGCAGCCGGCAGTGCCGACCGTGCCAAGGTTCGCGACGCCCTGTCCAGGATCAAGTATGATAGCGCCATGGGCGAGGTGACCTTCGATGATCATAATCAGGCTCGCCTGCCAATGATCCTGCTTCAGATCGAAAACGGAAAGCCGGCCATCAAGGGCGCCTACTCAGCCGAAATCAAGTATCCCGCCAAGTGAACACGAGAGAGGGGTAACCGAAATGTTGTCCGCGATCTTCGAGCAGATCGTTAACGGCATCGTTTCCGGCTCCGTCTACGCCATCGTCGCCGTCGGAATGACGATGATCTTCGGTGTTCTTCGCGCCATCAATTTCGCGCATGGCGAATATTATATGCTGGGCACCTTCGGCGCCTGGTTCGCGATCGAGTATTTCGATCTGCCTTATCCGGTTGCACTTGTGATCGGCGTGATCGCGACGGCGGTCATCGCCGTGGTAGTCGGCAGGTTCGTGATGCAGCGCATTGTGGGTGCGCCGCCGGAAACCGGAGTGCTGGCGACGCTCGGCATCGCGCTAGTCCTGCAAAATACCGTGATCCTCGTCTTTGGCGGTGGCTACAAATTCTTCAACGGCGGCTACATCGAGCCGGTTTCGATCTTCGGCTTCACGTTGGCTGAGCAGCGCGTCCTGATCATCATCGTGTGCATTCTGGTCTTCGTTGGGCTGGAATTGATGGTCACCTACAGCCGCATGGGCAAGGCCATGCGCGCGGTGTCGCAAAACATCGAGTGTTGCGCGGTCGTCGGCATCGACGTGCCTCAAGTGGCGCTTCGGACGTTCATTCTCGGGGCTTGCCTGGCTGCGCTGTCTGGCGTGCTGACGGCGCCAGTGAATGTCAGCGTCTACGGCGGCATGGGCGAGATCATCACCTTCAAGACCTTGCCGGTCATTATCATGGGAGGGCTCGGCAATGTCCGCGGCACGTTCTTCGCGGCAATGATCCTTGGCATCGCCGAAAGCCTGGTGGCGACCTATGTCGGCCTTCAGTTCCGCGACACCGTCGGATTCGCAACCTTGATGCTCGTACTGATGTGGCGCCCCCACGGCCTTTTCTCTGCGCAAGCCCGGTTCTGATTGTTCGAGGACAGAATGTCACCCAGAGATCTCTCACTGCCGGCGCCGAGATGGGATCTACGTTTGCCGTTTGGCATTGCGCTGGCGGCCGCCGCTTGCCTCGCCCCATTGTTCCTCGGCAATTATGCCTTGCACGCGATCATTATCGCGCTGATCTTTCTCCTGCCGGCCCACGGTCTCAATCTGCTTGTCGGCTATACCGGCCTGTTGTCCCTGGCCCAGGCGGCGTTCTTTGGCATCGGCGCCTATACCTCCGCGCTGATGGCAGTCCATTTCGGCACGCCCTTCTATCTGAATCTCATTGCGGCCGGCGCCGTTGCCGGCGCGATTGCGCTGCCCCTTGGCATTCCGGCGCTCAGGTTGCGCGCCACCTCGTTCGTGATGTGCACGCTGGGCTTCGTCATCATCGGGCAGGCGATTGCCAAGAACTGGATCGGCCTCACTCGCGGCGACATGGGGCTGTCGGGCATTCCAAAACCCTATTTCGCGCTTGGGCCGGCATCGTTCACCATCTCGGGAACGACGAGTTTCTATTATCTGGTGCTGGTCATTGCTGTGATCGCCACGCTCGCGGCGAATCTGATCGTGCGGTCGGCGGCCGGGCGCAACATGGTAGCAATTCGCGAGAACGAGACCCTGGCCGAATCCGTCGGCATCCCGACCTGGCGCTATAAGCTGGTGGTGTTCATGATCAGCGCCGTCTTCGCGGGCCTCGGCGGAAGCGTTTACGCGCATTACCTGACGGTGGTCAGTCCGCTCACCTTCCAGATGTACTATTCGACGACGATGCTCATCATAGTTCTGGGCGGCGGCGCGGGAACGATTTCGGGGGTCGTGTTCGGCAGCTTGTTGTTCGTCGGACTCTCCGAGGCTCTTCGCGTCGCACCCGAGGTTCGAATGATCGCCTACGGGCTCTGCCTGCTGGCGCTCGTGTTCTGGTTTCCAAAGGGTTTTGCACCGCTCATCGACCGCTTCTGGTCCTTTCTCAAGGAGCGAAAATGACCGGCCTGCCTGTTCTTGAAATCTCCGGATTGAACAAGTCCTACGGCGCGGTCCGCGCGGTCGATGACGTCAGTCTGCATGTCAATCGCGGAGAGATCTGCGGGCTCATCGGTCCGAACGGATCGGGCAAGTCGACCTTTTTCGACTGCGCGACCGGCCTCACCAGGCCGAATGCCGGTACGGTGAAACTCGACGGTCAGGATATCACGGGATGGTCGCTCAACCGCATCGCCCGCGAGGGCCGCATGCTGCGTTCGTTCCAGAAGACGGTGGTGTTCAGCGCCCTCGACGTTGAGGAGAATCTCGTCACTGCTGGCCAGATGTTCACCTTTCCGGGGCTCTGGTCCACCTTCGGTATCGGTGCCATGGCGCGTGCTCGCGTCGAGGCACTGCAGGAACGTGCGCGCGAATTCATCAAGATTGCCGGGCTCTGGGATGTGCGTCATCAGCCCGCCGGGAAATTGTCGGGCGGCCAGCAGAAGCTGATCCAGTTCGCGTCCATGCTGATGCCGGAGCCCAAGCTGATCCTGCTCGACGAGCCGATGGCCGGCATCAATCCCAAGCTGATCGAGCGTGTCGTCGAGAGCATCCGCTTCGCCAATCAGAAATTCGGCGTCAGCTTCCTGGTAATCGAGCACAACATCGACGTCGTGACCGACATTTGCGAGCGCATTGTCGTGCTCGATCAGGGACGCAAGCTGGCGGAGGGGACACCCGACGAAATCGTTCGCAACCAGGCGGTGCGGGAGGCCTATCTCGGTGGTTGATCCCAGTCTCTCGATTAAGAACCTTCGCGCAGGCTACGGTTCGCTCGATATCCTCAACGGTGTCGATCTCGACGTGCCGCAGGGACAGTTCGTCGCTCTGATGGGACCGAACGGCGCCGGCAAGTCGACGCTGTTGAAATCGCTTTACGGAATGACGACGATCAAAGGCGGCAGCATCGAATGGCAGGGCAAGAATATCGCCGGCTACAGGTCGAAGGCGATCCTGGCGGAAGGTATCGCCTTCGTACCGCAGGGCCGCTGCAATTTTCCGGTCATGACCATCGACGAAAATCTGCAAATGGCCGCCTATACGCTGCGCGATGCCAGGGTGAGGGCCGACCGGGACTATGTCTATGACCTGTTTCCGATCCTCAAGGCGCGACGCAACACGCTGGCGGGCAACATGTCCGGCGGCGAGCAGCAATTGCTGGAGGTGGCGATGGCCGTCTTGCAGCGGCCGAAGATCTTGCTCGTTGACGAACCTTCGGTCGGCCTGTCTCCTGCGGCCATTGGAATCGTCTTCAACGAGCTGCTGCGCATCAACGCCGGTGGACAAACCATCCTGCTCGTCGAGCAGAACACCAAGAAGGCGATGGAAGTCGCGCACCGAGCGGTCATCCTGCGTCTCGGCAAGGTGATCTGGGATGGCAAGCCCGCGGACATCACCCATGACGAACTCGGCGAACTCTTCCTCACCGGTAGGATGCGGGGCGAGGCCAAAGCCGAACACTGATCATCATCGTCGCATTCGCCGTTCGGGTTAAGTGAACCCGACACCGTTCGCAATTCAAAGGAAAATACAGTGACCGCCTTCATACCCGCTGCGCGCGTGTCGCGCATCAAGATTTCTCCGACCACCGCCGCCGCCGCCCGCGTTCGCGAGTTGAAGGCCGCCGGACACGACATCGTTGATATGACGATCGGTGAGCCGGATTTCGACACTCCTGACCACGTCAAAGCAGCCGCCCATGCCGCGATCGATAGGGGCGAGACGAAGTATACTGCGGTCAACGGAACTCCGGCGCTGCGGCAAGCGATCCTGGCGGATTTCAAGCGCCGGCTTGGACTCGAATACACGGAACATGAAGTCTGTGTCGGCGGCGGCGCCAAGCAGATCCTTTTTCTGGCATTGATGGCGAGCGTTGAGGAGGGGGCGGAAGTCATCATTCCCGCACCCTATTGGGTATCTTATCCCGACATGGTGGTCGCCAACGACGGCAAGCCCGTCATCGTTGCGTGCTCCGAGAACGTCGCCTTCAAACTCACTCCGGCGGCGCTGGAGGCTGCGATCACGTCGCGGACGCGGTGGGTGATCCTGAATACGCCCTCGAACCCGACGGGCGCCGCTTATGATCGGGCCGAACTTCAGGCCCTGGGCGAGGTGTTGCTCCGCCATCCGCATGTCATGGTGCTGTCCGACGACATCTACGATCAGATCTGGTTCCGCGACGAGCCGATGACGACGCTCGCGGCAGCCGTGCCGACGTTAAAGGATCGCATCCTTCTCACCAATGGCGTCTCGAAATCATACGCGATGACCGGCTGGCGCATCGGCTATGCGGCCGGTCCCGCCGGGCTGATCGCGGCTATCAACAAGCTGCAATCGCAGATGTCGTCCTGTCCATCGTCGATCAGCCAGGCCGCCGCAGCACACGCGCTTGCCGCCGAGCAGACTTTCGTCGGCGAAAGCGTCAAGCTCTACAGGGAGCGCCGCGACTATGCCTGCGCGCGCCTGAACGCCGTGCCTCACCTGCGCTGCCTCGTGCCGGACGGTGCGTTCTATCTCTATCCGAGCTGCGCGGGCGCCATCGGCAAGGTCACCCCGGAAGGGAAGACGATCGACAGCGATCTCGACTTCGTCCTCTATCTCCTCGACAAGGGTGGGGTCGCGTCGGTCCATGGAGCGGCCTATGGACTTTCTCCCTATTTCCGGCTTTCGACCGCGACATCGATGGAGATGATCAAAGAGGCGTGCGACCGCATCGAGAAGGCCTGCTCCGATCTGCGCTGAGGCAGCCGGAGCGTCCTGGCCGACAGCGTCTTGGCCGAGAGCGCCTTGTGGCCGACAGTGCCTTGTTCTCTTGCCGTGATCGCCCTAGTGTTTCGGTTCACACGGCGATACGGCGAGCCATGAGCGTTGATTTCACTAAACTGAAGAGCTTCGTGAAGATTGTCGATGCTGGTAGCGTATCTCGCGCCGCCAGCATTTTACGTACTGCGCAGCCAGCACTGTCTCAGCAGATCGCCGCGCTTGAGAGCCATTTCAAGCACAAGCTTCTCACGCGCAGCAATACCGGCATCACGCCGACCGAGGCCGGTCTCGTTCTTTATCGGCACGCCCAGTTGTTGCTGAAGCAGATCGAGCAGGCGAAGATCGACATCGATAACTCTTCGAAATCGCTGGCCGGGCGGGTTTCGATCGGCCTTGCGACCTACTCGACGTCGAGTGCGCTGTCGCTGCCGATCCTGAAGGAGATGAAGGCGCTTCATCCCCAGATCATCGTCCATATCAACGATAGCTTCGGCCATGTGCTGAGCGAGTTGATCATGACCGGCAGGATGGACATGGCTATCATCTATGGCTCAGAACCGATCAAGGGGGTGACGTTACGACCCTTGTTTCGGGAAGAACTGTTTCTGGTATCGCCCCCCGGCACTGCATTCGACAAGCCGTCAACCGAAGCACTGCCGCTTTCCGCCCTCGCCGATATGCCGCTCCTTTTGCCGAGCAGGGGCCACTTCCTGCGCCGCCTGATCGACGAGTCCCTGGCCCGGGCGCGAGTCGTCCCCAACGTGGTCTCCGAAATCGAGTCGGTTTCGTCGCTCGGCGCGGCCGTTATGGACGGCCTTGGTTCGACGATACTTCCTGCTTCCGTTGCCGCCGGCGCCTCGAGTTTTGCCGGCGCGGATATCAGGCGTCTGGTACGCCCGGTGATCGAGGCAACGGTCTCACTTTGCACCTCGGATCATCTTCCGCTGTCGGAACCCGCAGTGGCGGTCCGATCGGTGCTTCTCGACGTGGTCGAGAAGCTCATGCGCAAGCACCCGCAAGGAATTCGGTCCGCGCCATAAGCAAAGTCTATAGCGGCAGACCGCACTTGTGTTGGCTGGCTCCGGCTGCATCTCGTAGCCTTCAACGATAACGGGATTCCGGTAGCCGGGCTCGATGATTCATCGGGTCGTCAGGACTATTCCCACCAGAACTGTCGCGGCGAGGAAACAATGGCCAAGCTCGCATTTGATACCGGGGGCACCTTCACCGATTTTGCCCTGCTCGACGACGACGGCGAGTTGCATCTGCACAAGGTTTTGAGCACGCCGATGAACCCGGCGGAGGCGGTGGTGCAGGGCGCGACCGAACTGCTCGACCGCTTTGGTAGCGCTGTCGATCTGGAAAAACTCCAGGTGCTCGGCGCCACGACTGTCGTCACCAATGCCGTTCTCGAACGGAAGGGCGTGGAAACCGGCTTCATCTCGACGGCCGGCTTTCAGGACATGCTGCGCATCCGCAATGAGGGCCGCTACGATCTCTATGACCTGAACCTCAGATATCCCGATCCGCTGGTCACGCGCGCCAACAGTTTCGGCGCCGAGGAGCGCGTGACCGCCGACGGCGCGGTCGTCACAGAACTAAAGGAAGATACCATCCGACAGATCGCCGGGCGTTTGCGCAGCAGGGGTATCAAATCCGTCGCGGTCTGCCTGCTGCACGCTTACAAATACCCCAAGCACGAGCAGCGCATTGCCGCGCTGCTGCGGGAAGAGAGCCCGGATATCTTTGTGTCGCTTTCCTCGGAAGTCTGTCCGGAGGTGCGCGAGTTCGACCGCGCCTCGACGACCGTCGTCAATGCCTATACCCGCCCACAGATGGCCGGGCATGTTGCCCACCTGCAGCGCGAATTCGCCAACAAGGGTATCGACCGGCAGGTCTTGTGGATGACTTCCTCCGGCGGCCTCGTTCCGAGCCCCCGCGCGGCCGAATTGCCGGTGCGTCTGATTGAATCGGGGCCGGCCGCCGGTGCGGTCGCCGCCGCCGAGTTCGGTAGAACGGCGGGCGAGGCGAGCGTACTGTCCTTCGACATGGGCGGCACAACGGCCAAGCTCTGCCTGATCCCGAATGGCGAGCCGACCGTCGGCACCGATCTCGAGGTGGCCCACTATCAGCGCTTCCGCAAGGGGTCCGGCTTCCCACTCAAGATTCAGTCGATCCAGATGATCGAGATCGGCGCGGGTGGTGGGTCCATTGCGGCAAAGAATCCGCTCGGCCTTCTCGATGTCGGCCCGCGTTCCGCCGGCGCGCTTCCGGGTCCGGCAGCGTACCAGCGCGGCGGCACGGAGCCGACCGTCACCGACGCCGATATCCTGCTTGGCTACATGGGCGTTGAATCCTTTGTCGGCGGCTCGTTCAAGGTCTCAAAGGATGCGGCTCTGCAAGCGATGGCCGGGCTCGCCGCCTCGCTGGACGTCAGCGTCGACCGCTGCGCCTGGGGCATCCACGACCTCGTCAACGAGTCCATGAGCAAGGCGGCGGCCATGCATGCGACCGACCTTGGTGTCGATCCTCGCACGCTGCCGATGGTGGCGTTCGGCGGTGCCGGTCCGGTTCACGCCTACGGCATTGCCCGCAAGCTCGGCATCAAGCGTATCATCTGTCCGACCGGTGCCGGGGTCACCTCGGCGATCGGGCTCCTCATCGCGCCGGTTGCGGTGGATCTGTCCGCCAGTTTCCCAATGGGCGTGGACAATTGGAATTTTGACCAGATGTGGCGGCTGCTCGACGATCTGGCCGCACAAGGTGCCGAGGTCGTCAGCGCCGCTGGCGTTGCGAAAGAGGCGATCACCAATCGCTACACCGTCGACATGCGCTATGTCGGACAGGGTCATGAGATCACGGTTGGTTTGCCCGATCGTAATTTGCCGAAGAACGAATTCCTCCAGCAGCTAATGGACAATTTCACCAAGCTCTACCGCGAGCTGTTTGGTCGAACCGTATCGGCGTCCCTCGAGGTCATTACCTGGCGGCTTCGTTCCAGCGGCGGCAAGGATCAGGTTACGCGCCCGCATCAGGCCCAGGTCGCGGTCGCTCTCAAGGGCAAGAGGTCGGTCTATTTCAACGAACTGGGCTCCTACGTTGAGACGCCCGTCTACGATCATTACAAGCTGCCGCTCGATCAGCCGATAAAGGGTCCGGCCATTATTGAACAGCGCGAGTCGACGGCTGTCGTCGGCCCGAGCGGCACGGCTCATGTCGACGGACACGGCAATCTCGTGATCAACATTCTCTGAGGACACCGCGCGATGTCGAAAAACACTCCCGATTTCAATGATCCGATCAATCTGCAGGTGATGTGGAATCGCCTGATCTTCATTGCCGATCAGGCCGACAATGTGCTCGGTCGCACCGCCTTTTCGCCGATCGTGCGCGAGAACCACGACTATGTCACCGTGCTGCTCGACAGCCGCGGCCGGGCGCTTGCGCAGTGCACCTGGTCGATCCCGGTGTTCATCACCTCGCTGCCGGTCGCGGCGCAGAAATATTTCCTGCCGAAGTTTCCTGCTGAAACCCTTCGGGAGGGTGACGTGCTCGCCACCAACGACCCTGAAATCGGCACCGGTCATCTGCCTGACGTCACCATGATCACGCCGATCTTCAAGAAGGGCAAGGTCGTTGCCTATGCCGGCTCGATCGCCCATCTGCCCGATGTCGGCGGAAGGCCGCTGCATTCGGAGGCCAGCGATATCTTCGAGGAAGGCATTCGCTTCCCGATCGTCAAGCTGCACAAGGCCGGCGTTCCCAACCAGGACGTTCTTGATATCATCGCCGCTTCCGTGCGCCTGCCGACCGAAGTGCTCGGCGATCTCGAGTCGATGGTTGCGGCGAATAATGTCATGGGACGGGAACTACTGAAATTCCTCGACGAATACGAACTCAACGAGATCGACGACCTCGCCGACGCCATCCATTCGCGGTCGGAGGCGCAGACCCGCAAGGCGATCCGCCAATGGCCGAATGGCACCTACACGGCAGAGGTGCTGCTCGACGGCTACGATATCGACGTCAAGCTGAAGGCGGCGGTGATCGTGCGGGACGATTCCATTCATGTGGACTATGCCGGCTCTTCGGATCAGGTGCTGCACTCGATCAATTGCCGGACCAACTACCGTTACGCCCATTCGGTCTACGCCTTAAAGTGTCTGCTGGACCCGGAGACGCCCAACAACGAAGGCTGCATCACTCCGATCACCGACGAAGCGCCGGAGGGCTCGATCCTCAATCCGAACGCGTGGACTGCGGGCAATTCGCGCAACCTGATCGGTCACGTCATTCCCTCGCTGATTTTCAAGGCGCTTGACAAAGTGGTTCCCGAGAAGGTCATGGGCGACAGCGGCGGCGCGCCGATATGGGCCGCCAATTGCGTCGGTCAGCGCGACGATGGCACGCAGTATGGTTCCGTGCAGAATTTCCATGGCGGGCAGGGCGCGCGCTCGGAGATCGACGGCCTTGACACGCTGAGTTTTCCTTCGAACTGCAAGGTGACCGCGATCGAGATGTTCGAGATCGCCGTGCCCGTTCTGACCGAGTGCAAGGAGCTGATTGCGGACTCGGGCGGTGCCGGCAAATATCGCGGTGGGCTCGGCCAGCGCGTCATCCTGCGCAATCTCGGCAAGGGCCCCATGAGCATCTACCTGGCCTCCGAGCGGGTACGGCATCCCTGCTTTGGGGTTGTGGACGGCCAGTCCGGGACCGCCGGGAAGGTGCAGAAAAACGGCCAGCCGCAATTCCCGAAGGGTAAGGTCGTGCTGAAGACGGGCGATCGGCTGGAGGTCGAAACGCCGGGCGGTGGTGGATGGGGTAGGACGTCCGAGCGCAGCGGTGAACTGATTGCATCAGATCTTGCCGAGGGACTGATCACGCCGGAAGCGGCGCGGGAGGTCTACCGCCATACGCGCTCGACGGCGACGGCTGCCGAATAGGAGACATGATGGGTCTGATCGATGGGAAAGTAGCGCTCGTCACGGGCGCAGGAACCGGCATCGGTCGGGAAGCTTCCATCCTGCTGGCGCGGGAAGGTGCGACCGTCGTTCTCGCCGGCCGACGGATCGAGCCACTTGAAGACGTAACGGCGGAGATCAAGAAGCAAGGCGGCAAGGCGATCAGCCGATCGCTCGACATCGAGTCTCGCACGGCGATCCTTGAAGTTGTTGGCTGGGTCGGCGCCAATGTCGGCGCGATCGATATTCTGGTGAACAATGCCGGCAGCGCCAGCAAGGTGTTGAACGCCCGGTTCATCGGCGAGGCGGAATGGAATTCCACCGTCAACGTCAACCTCACCGCGGTGTTCAACCTCACCCAGGCGGTTCTGCCCGGCATGATTGCAAAAGGCGAGGGCACGATCATCACCGTCTCGTCGCTGGCGGCGCTCAATCCGAACCTGTTGGGCGGTGCCGCCTATGGCGCGGCGAAGGCAGGCGTGAAAAACTTCATGGCCTTCCTGCACAACACCTACCGCAACCAGGGCATCCGCGCGACGACGATCCTGCCCGGTGAGACCAACACGCCGATCATGGACAATCGTGCCCGCCCGCCGCTGGAAAGCGAGCGCGCCGTCATGCTCGATCCGCATGACGTGGCCCGGGCGGTGCTGCTGTGCGCCAGCCTGCAGAAGGGCGCGATGATCCCCGAACTGCAGATCTGCCCGACCTTCATGCGCGACACCTCGGCCGATATCGAGACCGCGCGGTGGGTCGGCGCACCGGACGACACCCCCGACAAGCCAAAGAAATAGACCGGAAGGAACGGCCATGAATGGAGCGAAACTGCGCGAGCGCCTCTCGAAAGGCGAAGCGGTCACGATGTTCAATCCGCATCACGTGTCGCCTGGCCTTTCGGCCCGGCTGGTCGAGCTCGGCGCGGACTCGATCTTCGTCGATTGCGAGCATGGTGCGTGGGGTTTTGAGGACGTGCGCAATGCGGCGCAGGTTATTCGCGGCGCCGGTGGTGCTGCGATCGTGCGGCCGGATTCCCATCAGCGTTCACTGCTGATCCGCTATCTGAATGCCGGCGCAGATGGCTTGATGGTGCCGATGGTCGACACCGCGGAGCAGGCACGCGCCGTCGTCGATGCGATTCGCTACGCCTGTCCGGCCGATCACGAAAAACGGCTGATGGTCTCGATGATCGAGACGCTGGAGGCGATTGGCAATATCGACGAGCTGGCCGCGGTCGAGGGGATCGACGTGTTCTTCATCGGACCCGGCGACCTGTCACAAAACATGGGATATCCGCCGGCGCCAGCCTTCGGCCAGCCCCGGCCGCAGGCCGTCATCGACAAGGTCGGTTTTGCAGTCGACAAGATCCGCGCCGCCGGCAAGATCGCTGGCACGCTGGTGACCGCCGACGAGTTGCCATACTGGCTCGAAAAGGGTGTGAAATTCTTCTACGTCCATTCCGACCCCTTCCTGCGGCTCGGGCTCAACGGTATCAAGAAGTCGCTTGGGCGATGAGCCCTCGCGGCTTGAGGCAGCACAGGATCGTCCCATGGCATCTGAACTTTTCGACCTGACGGGCAAGAGGGCGCTCATCACCGGCTCTTCGCAGGGCATTGGCTTTGCGCTCGCGCAAGGCCTTGCCGAACATGGCGCCGAGATCGTCCTCAACGGCCGCGACGCCAGCAAGCTTGATGCGGCCGCGGCGAAATTGGCAACGGCCGGGCACAAGGTATCGGTGGTCGGATTCGACGTGACGCAGGCGCAAGCCGCCAAGGACGGTGTCGAGGCGATCGAGAAGAATTCCGGTGCGATCGATATCCTGGTCAACAATGCCGGCATGCAGTTCCGGTCACCGCTGGAGGACTTCCCGGTCGAGAAGTGGGAGCAATTGCTCGCCACCAATATTTCGAGCACGTTCTATGTCGGTCAGGCCGTCGCCCGTCACATGATCCCGCGCGGCAGGGGCAAGATCATCAACATTGCATCGGTGTAGAGCGAACTCGCGCGTCCGGGCATAGCGCCTTACACGGCCACGAAGGGGGCGGTGAAGAACCTGACCCGTGGCATGTGCGCCGATTGGGCCAAATATGGCCTCCAGATCAATGCGATCGCGCCGGGCTACTTCAAGACCCCGCTTAACCAGGCGCTGGTCGACAATCCGGAATTCTCGAGCTGGCTCGAAAAGCGAACACCGGCCGCCCGCTGGGGTAATGTCGAGGAGTTGGTTGGGGCGGCCGTGTTCCTGTCCGGCAAGGCGTCGTCCTTCGTCAATGGCCATACGCTCTATGTCGATGGTGGGATCACCACCAGTCTCTGAGATTGCGTCGCTTCAAGACCTGTTGAACTGCGCGGGATAAATCGCCGCCCGACCACATCCGGCGTATCTGGAGTGCAACAATGAAAGCTGTCGTCATTCATGCTGCTCGCGATCTGCGGGTCGAGGAACGCGAACCCGAGGCAGCCGGTGCGGGACAGGTCGAGATCGCCGTCGAGGCCGGCGGCATCTGCGGATCGGATCTGCATTATTTCAACCATGGCGGCTTCGGCACGGTGCGGGTGCGCGAGCCGATGATCCTCGGTCACGAGGTCGCTGGGACCATCAAGACGCTGGGTACGGCCGTATCCGGGCTCGTGGTCGGCGACCGCGTCGCGGTGTCCCCCAGCCGACCCTGCAATAGCTGCGACTATTGCTTGAAGGGCCAGCAAAACCAGTGCCTGAACATGCGCTTTTACGGCAGCGCGATGCCGATGCCGCACATTCAGGGAGCGTTTCGTCAGCGCCTCGTCGCTGAAGCCTGGCAATGCCACAAGGTCGCCGACGGTGTCTCGATCAACGAGGCGGCCTTTGCGGAGCCGTTCGCGGTCGTCCTGCATGCCGTCAACCGTGCCGGATCGTTGCTCGGCAAACGGGTTCTCGTGACGGGATGCGGACCGATCGGAGCCCTGGCGATCATGGCGGCCTGTCTCCACGGCGCTCGGGAAATCGTCGCGACTGATGTCGTGGCCGCGGTTCTGGAGAAGGCGCTCAGCCTCGGTGCCGATCGGGTGATCAATGTCGCTGATGGCCCCGATCAACTCGGCGCCTATACCGCCAGCAAAGGCTATTTCGATGTCCAGTTCGAAGCGTCCGGCAACGAACGGGCCGTTCGCTCGGGGCTGGAGGTGCTCAAGCCGCGCGGAATCCTGGTTCAGCTCGGCCTTGGCGGCGACGTCTCGATCCCGCAGAACATGGTGGTGGCCAAGGAAATCGAAATGCGCGGGACCTTTCGCTTCCACGAGGAGTTCAGCCTGGCGGTCGATCTCATCAACCAGAGAAGAGTGGATCTGACGCCGCTGCTGACGGGCGTCTTTGGATTGGAAGAGGCTATACACGCCTTCGAGATCGCGGGAGATCGCAATCGATCCATGAAGGTTCAGCTAAGTTTCTGAAGTGCATGCGATTCTGAAATGCCACATGCCTGTTAGGCCGTTAATCACGCCTCAAATGGCCACCATCAGTGAATCGGTATCGGTGGTTGCGCCTCCCCGCAACCACTTTTATTATAACGGGTCTTCAGGGACAATCGCAACTCAAGGCGCCAACACTCAAGGCGCCAACAGAATTTGCCGACAAGCGGCAGGCAACTGCGAGAGGGTTATCGGCGGTGTCGGCTTCGGCGGCGTCGTTGGTTGCTGCGGATGAATGACAGGATCGGTGAACCAATAGGTGAGATCGGCAGGTGAGCAGCCTTCACCGTCCGGCGGTGACGGCTGTGGCGTGCAACTGTTGTCATCATGGGGACAGGTTATCCGCACATGGAAATGATAGTCATGACCGTACATCGGCCGCACCTTCGCAAGCCAACTGCGATCCCCCTTGGCTTCGCGGCATAGCGCCTTCTTGATCGCGGCGTTCACGAAGATACGCTCCACTCGCGGCTCCTGGGCGGCTGCGCGGATCACCAAGAGATGGCTCGGCGTCCAAGCTGCGGGATCAATGTCGAGCCGGTCGGCCCGGACCATATTCGTCGCCGACATTTCTTCGCGTTCATTGCCCGACAATTGTCGGTTCGGCATCGGCTTTAACCAGATGTCGGCATCAAGTCCAAGCTGATGGCTCGCGTGCCCCGTGAGCATAGGTCCTCCACGCGGTTGCGACATGTCGCCGACAAGCAATCCAGGCCAATCCGCGACCTCGTGCACTTTGACGGACAATCGCTCCAGTAGGGCGACCATATCGGGATGCGCCCAATTGCGATTGCGCGAGAGCCGCATGACTTGCCAAGTCTCGCCGTTGATCGGAAGTGCCACCGCACCGGCAAGACAACCCTTGGCGTAGAAACCGATTGAATGGGTTGCCAGCGGTGCGGGAGATGTTATGCGCCCGAAAAGCTCCTTCGCTCCCAGCTTGGGATCATTCGGATTAGCCAGCGACGGCAGTGGTTTCGGATCAACGCTGCCCTTATCCTGGCCAAGGACGGTTGTCACAGCAAAAGCCACGACGAGCAAAGCCAGTAAGATGACCAGAGCCCGATTTTGCATCCGGCTAACCCAGCTTTACTCTTCGCGCTGTCTTTCGAGCAGCCTTGTTCACGGGTTTCAAGGCCGATCCGCTCCTCGAAAGCTCGTAGTTCGAGCTGAGCTTCGGGGCCACAGCAACGGAGAAAGCGGCTTAATGTTGCGCCCGCCGCTCGCAAAATCAAGCTCGCTTCTCTCAAAAGCAGGTGACACGCTCAGCGGCAACGTACCCGAACAGCAGTCCGACGCCAAAGAGCAGAACAAGACTGGCGGCTGCGAATTCCAAACCTCTGGAAAGCAATGCCGATCCTGCGTTACGCCTCGTCATCAAACGCACCGCCGTAGTCTTGGCATAGACCGAGAGAATGGCGATCGTCGCAACCGTGATCGCAGTCCCCAACCCCATTACGAAGGTTGCGGCGATACCTGCCCAAAACAGACCTTGCGCCAACGCGAATACCAATACCAGGAGCGCACCGGAACAGGGTCTCACACCGACAGTAAGAATAGCGCCGATCCCGCGTTGCCAGCCGCCGGGCCCCGCTAAATCCCCCGGCTGGGGACCGTGCGAATGACCGCAATGCTCGTCGTGAATGTGCGGCGGGTCTCTGGTGAGTCGATGGATTTGTTCTTGAAGCCGCCCTTCGTTTCTGGGCATGGCTGCATGTGATCGAAATCGACTATAGGTTTGGCCATGGTCGGCGGCGGCGTCGCCTTCAAGCGACGCATATGCGAATGCCGGCGTCGGGGTGACGGTCGATGCTCGCGATACGCGTAGTGCGTGGATGAGCGGCCAGCCCTTGGTCCAGGCCAGCCGAGCACCAAAGATAGCAATGAAACCATAGCTCGCGATCTCCACCACGCGCTCCGCTCCGCACATGGATTTCGCCGTCACATTCAGGAGCCAGGCGCCTACGCCGACGATTATCACGGCAACCAGCGACTGCAGAAAGGCCGAAACGAAAGACAGGATGATGCCCCGGCGGGCGGTTTCTCCATTGGCAATGAGATAAGACGAAATCACAGCCTTGCCATGACCGGGGCCCGCGGCATGAAAAATGCCGTACAGAAACGAAATCGCAAGCAGCGACCAGACCGCGCTGCCGTCGGTTTTGGCCGCCCGAATAGTGGATGAAATCTCTCGATAGAATGCCGACTGCTTCCTCAGAAGCCAGCCGACAACGCCGCTCAGTTGTGGTTCGAGGGCTGATCGCGACGAACCTCCGAACGGGTTCTGCGCCATCAAAACATGCGTTAGACTATCGATCGCTGCGGCCGTGAGCAAAATGGCCGAAACTGTCAGGATGGTTTTGAAGCTGGGCAGTCTCACGGACAATCCACCTTGATCTTGTCGGCAAACGCGGCGCCGAAACTATTATTCGCATCGCCGGAGGAGTTTTGCCCCCTGAGCTTCTCCGTGCTTTCCTCGTCGGTCGGACTCTGGATCGTCATCGTGCATGCAGCGGGAGCACCGACCAGTTTGATTGGTTCTTTTTCCTGCAAGGAAAACTGGATGAAATAGTCCGGGTCAAATATCTCCAGCATAAGCTGTCTTGGCTTGAACGGTGTTTTCAACGGAAGGACAAAATGCAGAACCAACGCTTCGTTATTGTATTCGAAATAATAGTCGATCGGGTCGGCAAGCTTCTGCTCTTTGCCGTCAGCCTCGGCAAAGGTGAAGTAGTCGGTGTCTTTCAGCGAACTGATGTTTGTCTGCGCCAGCGGTGCAAGTTCTTCGCGGGTATAAACACCGTCAATCTTCGTGTGGATTCCCTGTAGCGAATAGGTTGAAAACATATCATCGAAGGTCCATGCGTGCCGGATGCCCTCAATTGATCCATCCTCGTTATAGACGATTTCGCTGGCGACTTTGACCCACACATGGGGGTGAGCAAGCGCTGTCCCCGCCTGAAGTACGAAACCGGCAGCGATTGCAAGAAAGTAGACGCAGCCCCGCCGGATCACCTTCGACTCCTATCGCCGGGTCTTTGCAGTCATCCGAAATTGACTGTCGTCCAATGCCAACCCTCGAACCGGGAAGGGTGGTTGACCGATGTGACCGAATTCAATCTGATTGCTATTCCGACGCCTACTGGAATCGTTGCCAGGTTGCAGGGCAATTGCAAGTTAATTGTGGCACCCGTATTCCTGCCTGCTTTGTGGACAGGCTTGATTCTTGCTCTGGGCTCGCCAGCCGAACTTCCTTTCACGTCCCATCATCCAGTCTGGTCTCGCAGAGATGCCGGCGCTTGTCGCGATGGCAGCCCCGGTCTTGAAGGGATCGACCCCGGCAGGCTCACGGACAAACCACCATGACCTTGTTGGCAAACATTGCTCCAAAGTTGACATTGCTGTCGAGGAAGTTCTGCTCTCCGAGTTTCTGCGGCGTTGCCGTGCCCTCGGTCGCACGTTGGATTGTCACTGCGCATCCAACAGGTGCGCCGACCAATTTCAGCGGTTCCTTTTCCTGTGGCTCGAAATCAATGAAATAGGTCGGATCGAAAACTTCCAGCGTGAATCTTTTGCTCCTGATCGGATTCTTCAACGGAAGCGTAAAATGCAAAACCAACGCTGTGTCTTTGTATTCGAGATAAAAGTCGATCGGGTCGGCAAGCCCCTGGTTTTTGCCATCGGTCCTGGCGAAGGTAAAATAGTCGAAGTCCTTTAGCGACTCGACGTTCAACTGCGCGAGCGGAGCGAGTTCTTCGCGGGTATAGACACCCTTTTCCTTAGTATGGATCCCCTGAACCGCGTAGGTTGAAAACATGTCATCGAATGTCCAGGCGTGTCGGATGCCTTTGATCGATCCATCCTCGGCATAGACAACTTCGCTGGCGGCTTTGACCCAGACATGAGGATGCGCAGACGCCGTCGCCGCCACCATCGTGATGCCTGCGATAACTGTGAAGACATAGACGCAACACCGAATTGATCGGACCACCTGAGATATCCCCCTCGCGGAGTTGTGACATCTTCCGAAATTAGCGCCACCGAACGCCGACTTGGAATCGTCGCGCTCTTGAACCGCCGTTGCAAGTTAATTGTAGCTTTGCAGGTATCGCCCGAAAGCCGACAAGTCATTGCATCGCAGGTTGTTTGATCTATGGCTGTTGAAGGCCGGCTGGGGGAATGCCAGGGCCGGGCCCGTCCTGCCGTTGGAACTCGGGAGGCATGCGGTTCGGCCCTGGGAACGGAGTGATATTCGGGGTCGGTTCGACGGGCGGTGGAAATGCGGACTTTTGTTTCGGTATTAGCGACGCCCCGCCATAGAGCAGGCCGATGGCAATGAGCCAGCTGCCGAGAATACGCGCTGGAACCGGAAACCAGGTGCGCCGGAACGCCCGTGCGGTAAGCGAGATGGCCGCGATGATCCAGAACCCGACGACCACTCCCGCCAGAGGGATCGCGACATCGTGGAGGCTGGGGTCCGTCACCTCGATCGCGACCGCCAGCATGCTTCCGGCGACGACAGCGGCGATGAGCAGAAACCAGGAACGCAGTCGCGCACCGGGCAGCACGAGCGCGACGCCGACGGTCACACTGGAGATTGGCCCGGTCAGGAAGTGGTGGCTTGTTGCCCGCGGAATTGCCTCCAAGGCCGACAGCAGCCAGTCCTTACCGAAAAAGCCGGCAGCTACGCCGCCACCGAACAGCGCGAGTGCTCCGAGACTGTAACGGCGGTCCACCAGTGCGAGGGCGACGCCGAGTCCGACCAGCGGGAGTACCCGCTCGGGTGCGAGCGCGCTCGATAATATCCACCATGTGAGCGTGCTGCGTCCCGCAGCGGGGGGCAGTGCTATCGCCGCCGCCCCGAGCAATCCGAGAACGGTCAGAGCGGGGCCGCTCCATTTTCCCGCGGTGACGAGGACGTCGAAGCGGCGTTCACGCGACGGAGAGTGCTGGGACAAGGAAGTAGACTCCGCCGAGGCCGATCAGCACTCCCAGCCCGCGAGCCAGGCGACCCCCAAGCGGCTTGCCTAGTCCTAACCCGACGCCAATACCAGAGATGTGGATCAGGCCTGTCGCGAGGACGAAGCCAATGATGTAGTCGGCCGGGTCGGCCGCAAAGGGCAACTCAGCTCCGTGCGCGTATCCATGACAGATTGCAAAAACCGCTATCAAACAAAGCGCCATCCATTCCGCGGGATGCCAGGCAAAAGTGATTGCCAAGCCGAGCGCGAGAACCGAGAGCGCGATGCCAATCTCCACGCCCGGAAGCGGCAGGCCGAACATTCCGGCAGCACCGCCGGCAACCATGATCAGCGGGAAAGTCACCGGCAAGGTCCAAACCGGCCGACCGCCCATCTGGGCGCCCCACAGGCCGACGGCGAACATCGCAAGAAAATGGTCTGGCCCCGTGAGCGGATGGGCAAACCCGCTTCCGAAGCCGCCGGAGCCCGTCGAGGTGATGTGAGCCGCTGCGGAATCCGGCAGCATCCAGCAACAAAAGCCAATGGCAACCGCTGCGACGGCTGCGCGTCGATTCAAATGCACGTGTTGCAACGATCGCTTCCGCTCGGCGAAATGCCCCAGGGGAAATACTATCAGCGGGTCGTGAGCGTCGCAATGATCGCCATGCGAATAGTGCAAATACGTATCGACCAAATCATCAATGTGGTCTCCGTGCGGAACCGCCTCGCGGCCACAGTCGGGGCCATGTCGATGCGCCGCGTCATGTCCGCGCAGCGGCGTTCTGGCGCGCAACGATCCGCGACCGACGAGCATATTGACGAAGACCCGGTCGCCGCCGACATTTTTCACGAAATCGCCAAGGATGGATAAAGTCGCGACCACGTCGAGCTTTTC
>Ga0193729_1000404_pt1 | contig 22479 bp, 17 predicted proteins | sample U1c2metaG_FD_143036 | JGI IMG/M metagenome (GOLD analysis project Ga0193729, IMG submission 143036) | Soil microbial communities from a riparian zone of the East river system, Colorado, United States - U1c2 | ecosystem: Environmental > Terrestrial > Soil > Riparian zone | place: USA: East River...
CCACCGGGGCCATGCATGGCGCTTTTCTGGAACTCTTCTCGAAGGAATATCGGCGGCGCACGTTACTGAACTCGATTTATCTCTTCATTTCGATCATAGGTTTGTGGGCAGGTTCAGTTTATGTTCCGGCATCCGTTAGTCAGCTTGCGCTCAAAGCAGGTTTCACGGAAGCCGAAGGCATCCGGCTCGCCTCTTACGGCACCATGGTGCTTTCCACTGGGACCATCATCGGCTGTCTTCTACTGCCAATGCTGGCGGAGAAATTCGGCCGGCGATTGACGCAGGCGTTTTATTTCGCGCTGATGGCCGCGTTTATTTCAATCGGCTTCGGCTATGTTTTTTATCTTCAGACGCACGCGCTGTTCTGGTTCATGATCTGTCTGTTCTGGCTCGGCGTCGGCGGCGCGAACTTTGCAATGTACACGCTCTGGTTGCCGGAGCAATACCGCACCGAATGCCGGGCCAGCGCTTTTGCATTCGCAACTTCGATCGGCCGCTTTGGCGGCGCTGGTATTACTTTCCTGGTCGGCGCGGGAGTCGCTTACTATCACACGATTGGAACGCCCGTGGCGCTTACGGCCATTGCCTTTCTTGTAGGCATCGTGCTCTTGCCATTTGGTAAAGAAACAAAGGGCGAGTTGTTGCCCGCTTGAAGCGATTGGTGGGCGCGGATAAACTCGCGCGCGGTGGGTTGAAGCCTTTGTGACCCGGGGGTCGATTATGATTCCAATTACCCGACTCAATCATGCCGTGCTGTTCGTGCGGGAACTAGATCGTGCAGTCGATTTTTATCGGCAAGCGTTCGGCTTTGACGTGATTTCAGAAATGCCGGGAAAGGCCGCGTTCCTGCGCGCAAAGAAATCCGTTAACCATCACGACCTCGGATTATTCGCAACTCCTTCACAGACACGCGCGCCGATGGGCTCGCCCGGGCTTTACCATCTGGCCTGGGAGGTTCCGACGATCGAAGATCTGGCGCGCGCGAAAACTACTCTGGCTGAGCTGGGCGCGTTGGTTGGCGAAAGCGATCATGGAGCCACAAAATCACTGTATGGAAGAGATCCGGACGGTAACGAATTTGAAGTTATGTGGCTGGTTCCGCGGGAGCAATGGGGCGAGCATGAACACTCAGCCCAGACCGCACGTCTCGATCTGGAGCGAGAATTAGCGCTTCACGGCCGCCCTGGCTCTTGAAAGTTTCGCCTCCAAACAGGTAATCTCTTTTAGGCGTTATTCGGTCTCGGAGTTGCTTGCCCTTGTTCCACACTCGGTATAGCTCACCAAATTGATTGCCGTCGTTGTATGCGATGAGTATCCACGGAACTCTGAAAACAATGAGTGTCTCTGACCTGCTCCAGTTTCTGGCGGTGGGCCGGAAGACAGGTACGCTCAAAATCGGACGCACCCGTGTCGTTAAGCAAATCTTTTTGGAGAACGGAGTGGTTGTCGGTTCCAGCTCAAATGATCCGAAAGAATTTCTCGGACAGGTTCTCTTGCATTACGGAAAGATTACTGAAGATCAACTGCAACAGGCTCTCGAGATTCAGCGGCATTCAGGTTCGAAGCTGGGAACGATTCTCTCTTCGCGCGGATTCGTCAGCCAGGCCGATGTGATGGAAGTCCTGCGCACACGCACGTTGGAAATTATTTACGATCTGTTCATTTGGGAAGAAGCGAACTTTGAATTTTTTGACAGCGAGCCCTTGCCTGACGATTTGATTCGCATCCAGGTCGATGCGACGTCTGTGATCATGGACGGCATCTATCGTATCGATGAATGGGCGCGCTATCGCCGAGTGATTCCTTCTGAGCGGACTTTCTTTGATCTTAACAGCGGCTGGACCCAGTCTCTGCACGAAAGCAAAGAGATTCGCGAGATTCTGTTTCACGTCGAGAAGCGGATGACGGCGGCCGAGATCTGTTACAACATGCACACGTCGCTGTTCCACGCGTCAGCGTTGCTGTTCGATCTGGTTGAGAAAGGCGTGATCAAGGTAGCGGGAGAAGCTCAGGTTGTCGAAGTCCCGGACCTTTCAGCCCTCCGGCTGCCAGAGACCGTACCCGAGTTGCTAAAACTGGCGCGCTCAGAACTGAAAGAGAACAACGTTGAGAATGCGCTGGCTATAATCAATAGCGCTCTAGATCAGGATCCCAAGAGCAACGAAGCGAATCGTTTGCGCGAAGACGCGGAAAAGAAATTCATTGCGAAAGTGTATGAGAACGGCATCTTCCCCCATGCAGTGCCAAAACTGCTGGAGACTTTCGAACAGCTCGAGCACGAGCGACTCGGGCCGCAGGAAGGATTTGTGCTTTCGCGGATCAATGGCGAATTGGATGTGGCCTCGATCGTTTCGGTCTGTCCGTTTCGCGAAGCCGACAGTTTGCGGATGATTAAGAAATTGGCGGACGGCGGCATTATCGGCTTCTGATTTGGAGTGCGGCGACTAGTCGCCGCACTCCATATCGCCCGCTTCGCGGACTGAAGCTACCCCTCATTTACTAATCATCAGTCAGAGACTTAATATTTCATAATGTCAGAACAAACCTATGACAAAAATGCAGTCGTCACATTGCTAAACGAGATCCTGGAAACCGAACTGGCCGGAGTGGTGCGCTATACGCATTACGCGCTGATGGTCTTTGGCTACAGCCGCATTCCGATCGTCAGTTGGTTGCGCGGCGAAGCTACCACCTGTCTCGGGCACGCGAATGAAGCGGGCGAGATGGTGACGCATCTTGGCGCGCACCCGTCGCTCAAAATCGGTGCGTTGCTTGAAACCCAGGCGCACGGCATCAACGACATCCTGATGGAATCGCTGGATGCTGAGAAGGAAGGCCTGGTGCTTTACAAAAAATTGCTCGAGCTGGTTCGCGATCGATCGGTGTTCCTCGAAGAGTATGCGCGCAAGATGATCGCCGAAGAAGAGATGCATCTGGGCGCAAGCCCGGCGAAATTGAAAGATTTAAAGATTGAGTGATGTAGTACTCATTGCTGACACTCGTCGTTAATGGTTTCAGTCCGCGGAGCGGACGTCAGCATAAAGCCTGGGGCGTGAGCCCCAGGATCAGGAACCAGAACAAGAGTCGAGCCCGCGAAGCGGGCGATAGCCTTTAAGTTTAATGTCAGGTCATACGTTCAGCTGCCACCCGCTCCGCGGGCTTAGCTTATTTTTCCTGACGTGATCCTGGGGCTCACGCCCCAGGCTTTATGCTGACAGTCCGCTCCGCGGACTCGCAGGATTCTTGGCTAAAACCATCTTTACCAGATGCGCTAACCGGCTTAACATCTCCTCATGAAAATCCCGACACTGAAAATAGTACTCGCCATAACACTTGGCGGTCTGGTCGTTTCTGGCTCTCACAATTCTTCGAGCGCGTCGTCGCAACCAACGGGGCTGCAGCCGGGCACCCTGTGCGCAAAGAACGAGCGCGTCATTTTTAGTTGCCCGGTGAAACGCCCGGCAAAAATCGTTTCGCTTTGCGCGTCAAAGGATCTGACCAGCGACCGCGGCTACCTGCAATATCGATTTGGTGTTCCTGAGAAGGTCGAGTTGGAGTTTCCGCAAAGCAAAACCGGGACGCAGCAGAAGTTTCAGTACACCCATTACTTCCGCGCCCAGGTTGATCTAACTGAGATCAGTTTCAGCAGCAACGGCTACGAGTATCAAATCACCGACGATTACAACGGCGAAGAGAAGCCTGCTCAGATAAGCCAGGGAGTCAGCGTAACTGCGCCGGGCAAACCTAAGGACGTGAACTTTGTTTGCCGCACGAAACCAAAAGCTGATTACACAGATTTGCAGGCAGTGCTGCCGAACGGGCAGTGATCGTTTTTAGGAAACCTACCAACTTTGCGAAACAGGATACCGAGCCAATTTTCTCATCAGGACGCGTGCCACCGTTCGAGTCGTTGATGAAAACTGCTCCCGGAACTGACTCCATGACCGTTGTGGAATATACTCAGTCTCCCTCCAGTTTGATTTTGAAAGGAAGCTCGTATGCTGAAACCAATTTCAGACGGAAGCCTGCGGACTGCGTTATGCGCGCTTTGCCTGCTGACTTTCGCAGTTGTGGCGTGCAAACTGTCGTCTTTGACGGGCGCGAAGACGAATATGTTTGAAGGATCGAATGCCGCGGACGGCGCGGCCAAAGTCAAAACCAAACTCGGTGTCGATAACGTCAAGGTCAGCCGGATGGAAATTCATGACGACAAGCTGGAGATCATCGTGCAGGATCCAAACAAGCCGAAGAACTTTGACAAGTACACCTATCAGGCCGGCGTGGTGAAAGGTCCCGAGCCAGTCGAGGCCCTGGTGCTGGGAAATCAGGAGTTCACGGCCGACAAGTCGCGGTTGTTTGATCTCAGTGAAATCAATTTGGCCGCGGTTCCCGATACTTGTAAGAAGGCCGCCGAGCAGGCCCAAATTGAAGACGGAAAGTGCGACATCATTTCGGTGGATTGGGAATCAGCTTCCAATACTCGGACCAAAGCTGAGAATGAAAAACGGAAAGCTGACGCAGAGGCGGCGCGCGAGCAAGCATTTAAGACGGGCAAGTTTCCCGATCCGATGGAGATGGTGAGGGGCCAGATTGGCGACCTGGCAGTCACCTGGCGCATCTGGATCAGAGGCCCGCGCGCGACTAAATATTTTTGGGCTAACCCGAAGGGAAACCTTTCCGACCATCAGTGATCGTCGGAAGTTAATCCTGCGCCTGTCCGAATCATTGTTCCCTGCATCGTCGCCACCAGCACTTTGTCTTCCCCGGTAGAAGCGAAGACATCCGCGCGCACGACAGTCAACGTCCTGCCTGCTTTGATTACTTCCGCGCGCGCAACAAACGTCTCGCCTTGCGCAGGCCGCAACAGATTGACCTTGAACTCGACACTCAAGACGTTCGAGCCGGCGGGCATTAAAGTATAGGCGGCATAGCCACAGGCTGAATCAGCGATGGTCGTAATAATTCCGGCGTGCAGATAGCCGTCTTGCTGGAGCAGATCAGCGCGATACGGAAGCGTGATCTCGACGACGCCTGGTGCAACCAGGGCAAGCCGCGCGCCGATCAGCTTCATGATGGGTTGCCGCGCGAAGCTGTCTTCGACTTCTCGATCAAAAGATGGGTTCAACGGGTTCATATTTGCAGTGCGGTAACTTGTTACCGCTTTCAAAAGCCGCAAGCTATCGCGGTCAGTGCAGTAGACCTCGTTTCAGTCTCGCAAGTCGCCATTTACCAAAGCGCTGACAAGTCAGCGCCCTCCAAAAAGTTGAGACCTACTTCAGCGCCTGATCCAGCGACGAACGATCATCAAGCAAGATCCATTCAATAACAGACAAAGGCAGACTGCCATTCTTAATTAAGTCATCGTGGAACTGTCCGAGACGAAAGTCCTTGCCTTGCTGATCTCGATACTTACCAAGCAGACGCATGATTTGCCACTTGCCGGTGATGTAAGTGATCTTCTGCGTGGGACTGGCCGCCGCGCCGGCGGCTTCGCCTTCAGCTGCCTCGCGATCAAGTCCGCCCGCTTCCATGAAATATTTCACCGCTTGTTCGAATGTCCAGCGGCCGGTATGCAGGTTGACGTCGACGCCGATGCGCGCGGCCCGGTATCGCGAGAGGCGCAGCACCTGTCCCTGTGATGCGGAATTAACCGGATAGAGACCGGTACGCATCAGCATCTCTTCACCGTACAACGCCCAGCCTTCGATAATGATGCCGTCGTTGTGCTGGCGGCGGATTTCATCTTTCAAGTGATTCGCGATCGAGAGTTGCAGAAAGTGGCCGGGGATTCCTTCGTGACCCAGGATCGGCCGCGGGTCTTCGATGGCCGCGCGAATGTAGAAGTTTTTGCTCTGCGGATTGTAAGTCGGGATGAAGTAAAAGCCACTCGAGTCTTTGTCGTAAACGCCCGGCGCATTCATGAAGCCGCCGGGACTCGTGGGCTTGAACGCTTCAGGCAGTTGGCGAATTTCAAAGCGGCCAAGATACGCAGGCAGCGTGACCAGCTTGTTCTCTTTCAAGAAACTGATCATTTCCGCTTCGCGGCTTTCGTAGGTTTTGAGAAACTCATCCTGATCTTTCGGGACTACTTTCGCGCGCTGCGGATTTGGATCGGCGAGCGAAGGATCGGGAAGCATCGCTTCAGCCGCCCGCGCCCGTGCCAGTTCAGTCTGGCCCAGCATCTCGACCTGATTGGCGTTGAGCGGCAACAGGTAAATATTCTTCAAGATATAGTTGTAGTTCGCTTCACCCATCGGTTTGAAGGGCGGCATGCCGGGCAAACGTTTCTCGAGAAAGTCCGCAAAACCATGTATCGAAGCCAGCGCTGCATCGCGCGCTTTGATCAGATCGGCCTTCTCAGCCGGCGGCAGATCTTTTGCCAAAGTCATCAGACTGTCGTTGAACAGACTGTCAATCGAGCGCGCCGAATCGATCGCGAGTTGGGCATACAACCGGACGGGCTTGCTGAGATTCTGTTTGCCATGCTCGATCACGAAAGGCATTTGTTTGAGTCGCGCCGTGGCGGCCAGAGAACGATTGCGTGGCGTGTCGTAGTCCTTCTTCAGTAAGGAAAAAATGCCGTTGCTGCATTCGTTGACATAGGTTTGCGGATCGGTCTCTTCAAAGTCCATCACCCGATCAAAAAACGCGACGCCCTCCAGCTGGGCCCGAAACAAAAGCCAATCGATGCGGTCATCCTTGTTCCAACTTTCGGTCTGCATCGCGTTTACTTTGGCGAGCACTTCTTTGACGTGCAGCCGCCTGGCCAACAAAGCCGAGAGTCCATAGTCCGTAAGTTTGTTGTCCCAGGTGTGGAGTCCGGCGTCGCTCGCGTTGACCGGATAATTTTGGTTACGCCAGTTGTAGTAATCATCGGCGAGACGTCGCAGCGTCGCGGGCGAGGCATCAGGTTGAGCGTTAATGCTAATCGGGATTGTCAGCGTCACTAATGAGAGAACAAACAGAGTCGTTAGCAGTTTCATTTTATGATCCCTGATGGGTGTTTTTGTGAATAGCGCCTGAGGCGGATGAAACATCAGCGCCTGCGGCATGGACTAAGGCCCGGGCATTTCGCTGTAAGCCAGCGAGTTTTGCGCGCTTCATCGCGCTTCCGCGAAAACGTTCGGCGTAAGCTTCGGGAGTGAGTTGCTGAATCTCAGAGAGTGAAGCGTTGACGTTTCCTGCGCGTGGTTGAAAGCGAGGTTCAATGCTGGCGCTCGTCATGTGGTTCCAGGGACAAACGTCCTGGCAAATGTCGCAGCCGTAAAGCCACCCTTCGAGATGATCAGCCACGTCAGCACGAATCTCAGATGTCCGCGATTCTATGGTCGCGTGCGAAATACAAAGGTTCGCGTCGAGCACATAAGGTTCGACAATCGCACTCGTAGGACAAGCATCGATACAGAGTGAGCAGCTTCCGCATTGATCGGCAATTTCCGTATCTTCAGGTTCGAGATCCAGGTTCAAGAGCAATTCGCCAATGAAAACCCAGGAGCCAAATTCCGGAGTAATCAGGTTTGTATGTTTGCCAATCCAACCAAGCCCGGCGCGCGCGGCCCAGGCCTTATCCATTATGGGTTGAATGTCGACACAGACTTTGCCTTCGGCCTCTGCATGTTGCTGCTTTATCCATGAGAGCAACTGGCGCAATTTACCGGCGAGAACTTCATGATAATCGTCGCCCCAGGCATACCGAGAAATCTTTCCAGTCAACTCCTCTGATCGACGGCCCTCATGTTCAGGTTGAGTGTAGTAGTTCAGGGCCACCACGATGACGGACTGCGCCGGCGGAAAGCAGAGTCGCGGATCAGTCCGCTGTGCGGGGTCACGCCCCATGCATTTCATCTCACCGTGATACCCTCGGGCAATCCACTTCTGCAGGCGACTGCGTTCCTCGGTGAGGCTCTCTGCGCGTGCGATTCCTACCTTGGAAAACCCGAGTTGTAAGGCACGCTCCTTAACTTCCGCTGCAGCCACTGGGCTTGAGTTAGCCGTCCGCTGTTTTTCTGAAATCATCCGCGAGCAGTATAGACGGGATCAAAGCGTGATTCGTAGCAGTCTCAGGATGTTCGTGATGATAAAAAAAGGGCGCGCCTTTCACGGACGCGCCCTTCGGTTAAGGTTAAGAGTTCGTGATTAGAACTCGAAACGAACGGCCCACTGCACCTGGCGTTGCGCGAACAGTGTGCCGCCCGCCGCGCTGATTCCCTGAAACGTCGAGTTGAAGACCAGTGAGCCAGTTGCTGGCGTCGTCGCGCTCCCCGAGGTCACAACGCCACCGCTGGAGGTGTAGATACCGGCGTTTTGGCCAGTGACCTGCGTACGGTTAAAAAGGTTGAAGCCTTCGGCCAGAACTTCAATAGCCTTTGATTCACCAAAGCGGAACCGGCGCGACACGCGCAGATCAACATTCCAGATGGGCGGCAACCGGAAACCGTTGCGCGGCGCTAAAGCAAAACGCGTTGAGCCGCCTGAGCCGTTCTGGCCACCGCCCGGAGTAGCACAAACCTGGGAAAGCGTGGTCGACGGCGCAATGGCCGCCCAACAGTTAGGAGCTTGCGATAAACCTGGAAGTGGTACGGTCACTGAGACGGTAGAGTTAAGCGGCGCGCCCGAATAAGCCGCAAAGATCGGCGAGAAGGTCCAGTCCCTTGCAAACTTGTTCTTCCATTGCGGTTGCCACACGGCATTCGCGATCAGCTTGTTGGGTATGTCTAAGAAGGACCTCCCAGCCTCGCCCCCGATGTCGAACGCATTGAAGGTGTTGTTGGTTTGGGTAAAGGTTGTTGAGCTTTGACCCAGGTCTCTGGCGGTTGAGCGGGTGTAGTTAACCGAGAACTGCAAGCCTTTTGTCAGCCGCCGGTTGAACTGCACTACACCGGCAACATACTTACTCCACACAACGCTCTCGATCGCAGTCATGGCGCCGAAGTTCGGATTGGGACGCGACGTAGTGGTAACTCCGCCGCAGACCGGATTCGCGCAACTATAAAACCAAGGCACCGTATAAGTCTGACCATCATACGGACCGCCCGAGAGAGTGTAGGTGAACGAGCGAGTGGGTCGATTGAGATTCGTATCAACAAAGAGCGGCAGGCGTTGTCCGAAGCTGAGCAGCAGCGCTCCGGAGACTACGGTGTTGCGCGCGATCTCGTGTTCAAAGGTCAAATCAGCCTGATGGATTCGCGGCGACTTAAAACCGCTCTGAAAGTACTGAATCCCTGCCGTAGGTGACGAAACCGACGCAACCGTGTTTGGGAAGATTGGTGCGGCTGCGGCGCAGCCGGCCGGCAGGACCCCACCGGTTGGCACGCAGGTCTGAGCGATTGAGACTTGAAATTGTCCGCCCGTCACGCCGGTGTTGATGAGCGCGTTATAGATTGTCGAAGTGCCCATCAGACCGTAATAAATCCCATAGCCGCCACGAAGTGAATATTTTCCGTCGCCTTTTATGTCTAAGGCAAACCCAATACGCGGACCAAAGTCGGTCTTGTCACTCGGCAATACCCCCGTTTGCGGCACGGCCGGGTTAGCGAGGAAAGGTTTCGGATATTGCTGGTACTCCCACCGCACGCCGAGATTAAGCGTGAGACGCGGGTTCACTCGCCAGTCGTCTTGAGCGAAGAAGTTCCAGAGGGTCTCGTTAAATTTGTATACGGTCCCACCAAAGCCTTGTGCATAACTACTTGTGTAGCACCTGCCGGCTGTGCGAGTCGAGGTTGCACAGACCATAGGGCTGGTAGTGCTACCTGGCGTGAACAGCGGGGTCTTCCAGTTCAGGTAATCAATGATGAAGTCATTGATGTTGTTGTACGAGTACGACCCGGCGTAAGTACGCAAGTTGTCAGCAACATCACTCACGCGACCGATGTCCGCGCCAAACTTGAGGGTGTGCTTACTTTTGGTGATTGTAACCGCGTCGAAAAACTGGTTGCGTTTCTCATTCGGATACTGGGGCCGCTCCAGGAAAGTGGCCACGCCGAACTCGATGCCATTGCTGATGAAAACATCCGGTGATCTGGAGCCCGCAGCGATCGAAGTACCTGGATAGCCTGGGGCTGTTAGCGGTTCGCCCGCGAGCGGTGTTTTGCTGTTCTCGAATTCCAGATCGCGTGACCACTGGTAACGAGCTTCATTAATCATTGTCGAACTTAAATTCGACGTAAGTCTTATGTTTATTGAATCGTCGGTTACGAAGTCATCGCCGAAGCTGGTGACCCCAAAGTTATTCGTCGGCTGAGTCTGAATGCCCGAGGGTGACACCCAGCGAAAGCGGTTGTACGTGGCCGTCAGCGTATTCTTCGAGTTGAGATTGATGTCAACTTTAGGCATGAAGATTCGTTGATTGCCCACGCGCGGCGTCGGACCTGTTTCGCTGGTCAGGAAACTGACAACGGAATTTATTTGCGTGGCCGACAGATTTCGGGTGGTTGGACTTACTAATGATTGAGAGACCAGCGTGCTGGTGCAACCCGCTTGAGTGGTAGCGGTACACGTATTGAGGAAGCCTCCTGAGGTTACTGGTGTCGTAAATGCCCCATTGGTGAAGATCGCCAGTCCGGGAAAGTTGCGTCTTACTTCGTCATAGTTAAAGAAGAAGAACGCCTTGTCCTTCTTGATGGGACCGCCAACGTCTCCGCCGAAGGTGTAACGCTTGTCCACCGGCTTAATGCCGGTCACGGTGGTCGTGTTGGAGGCGGCATCGAACGCCCTGAGAAACGCCAGCGGATTTCGCGTGCCCAACCTGTTGTCACGATCGAAAAAGAACGCGTCGCCGTGAAATTGGTTCGTCCCACTCCTGGTGACGGCGTTAGTTACGCCGCCAGCCGCGCGACCGTATTCGGCCGAATAATTGGAAGTGTTGACCTGGAATTCGCGAACCGCGCGCTGGCTCACTACATAGTTAATACGAGTACGACCGCGCTCCTCCGAGAAGAAAGCCTGATTGTTGTCGCCGCCGTCGATCGTGTTGTTGTTCAGAAGACCTGAGATGCCACGAAAGCTAATCAATCCAAAGTTAGCATCAGGAACGGTGCCCGGCGTGAGCAGCGCATAATTCGACCAGCGCTGGCCGTTAATTGGCAGCTCTTTGATTGAAGTCTGGTTCATGTTGCTCGAGAAATCCTGCTGCGTGGTATTGATAACGGGCGCTTCAGCCGTGACCTGGACAGTATTGGTTGAGCCCTGCAGTCCAACGCTCACCTCGAGGGTCGTCTCACGCCCCACCTCGACGATGACCTTGGGTTGCAAAGAAGGTGCGAAGCCGGCAGCGTTAACAGTGACCGTATACTCGCCGGGTTGAAGAGCGGAAACCTTGAACCGGCCAGACTCGTCTGTCGTCGCCGTGTCTTCTTTGCCGGTTCCGTTGTTCTTAACCGTGACTGTAGCTCCAGCCACGACCGCGTTTTTAGGATCATTGACGCTGCCACCGATTGCACCCGTCACTGTTCCCTGTGCCAATGCCGCCGCGCAAAATGCGAGTACGAGCATAGAGGCAAAACAGAATCGCAGAAATTTACTCATAACAGGAGAACTCCTTTAGGGGTAGAGCAGTTGTTTGAACGCCGTTTGCGCGCGAGTCGTCGGGCGCTGAACCTATGGACCTTTTAAGAACGGTATTTAAGCGAAAATATGGTAAAGCAGATGAGAGCTTCTATCATGTTTCTCAGCATGCTCGCAAGCAAAAAACAGCCTCGGCTGAATGAAATTTGAATGAACTCACTGCTCATAGAAAAAGGGGCGCATGGCTAACCATGCGCCCCATTCGAGTGTTTGGTTCGATCGATGTTAGAACTCGAACCGAACGCCTAACTGAATCTGGCGTTCCTTGAAGAAAAACCCGTCGGTTCCTGTGATTTGGCCGAACGTCGGATTATAGGTCGCGATTACTCCGCCGCCGGAGTTGGACAGCGTGTAGACTTGCGTGTTGACCAGAGTCGCTTGGCTATGGTTGAAGATGTTGAATCCTTCAGCCAGGACCTCGAGTTTAGCGTTTTCCTTGATGGTGAATCGGCGCGAAATACGCATGTCGAGGTATTTGGTTGCCGGCATATGGAAGAAGTTGTTCGGTAGATAGGCGAAGCGTAACGAGCCATTCGCGCCGTTCACGCCGCCGTTCTGGCTAGCGCCAAAAACGGAGCTGGTGGTGAAGCTGTTCGTTAGTCCTGTATAGCGCGAGCCTGAGAACATGTTCACGACTGGCGCAATCGTCCATCCACCCAGGATTGTCCGGGCAGTCTTACCCATGCCTTTGAAGCTCGTGTTATAGACCACGCTGGCAACGAACTTGTGACGCCGATCAAAGTTCGAAAGACCGGACTCTCCAGCCTGGTTAAATGGATCAAATGGCGCTGAGAAGCCGGGGGTAAACGTTTGCGAGTTTTGTCCGTTGTCCTTTGCGATCGAAAGTGTGTAGCTGGTCTGGAATTGCAGACCATTCGTTAGACGACGGTTCGCTTGCAACACCAGCGCGTTGTACTTCGTCGAGATGTTGCTGCGAATCTCCTGAATCTGACCGAAGCTCGGATTCGGCCGAGTTCCCGAATAGTAAGGGAACACCCAGTTGCCACCGGCGAATGGGCCATCGACAATGCTGATCCGTCCCACACCAGTCGGTGGACTCAGATTTACGTCGACGAAATTCGGCAGATACTTTCCGAAGCTGAAAAGGTAAGACGCTGACACTACCGTGTTACGGGCTACTTCTCTTTCGAACACCAGGTCGCCCTGCTGAATCATCGGATTTTGAAAATTACTGGCGAAGTAATTGATCGTTGTCGTTCCCAGGGGAGCGCTCGGCAAAATATTTGGAAAGATAGGCGCAGCCGGGTTACCAGCCGCAGTCGCGGGTGTTACGCCAGCCGGGACTGAAGCGACGATTTGGCTGCTTCCGGCGACGCTCGTATTGATTAGCGCCTGAATGATTGCCGAGCCATTGAAGCGACCGTAGTAAATTCCCCAGCCACCGCGAATGCTCATTTTGCCATCACCCTTGACATCCAGGGCAAAACCGATACGTGGTCCAAAGTTGTTCTTGTCACTTGGACGATTCCCGGTTTGCGGCAAGGCTGGGTTGATTAATCCCGCAAACGGTTGCGGCGCCTGCTCATACTCGTAACGCAGGCCCAAATTCAAAGTGAGGCGCGGCGTGACTCGCCAATCGTCCTGGCCAAAGAACGCGTAATCCATGGTATTGAATTCAAATTTCGCGGGGCCAAAACCCTGAGCAAAGTTGCTGGTGTAGCACTTGCCGGCAATGCGAGGAGTATTAGTCGAACAAGGAATGCTTGCCGTTCTCAGCGCGCCAGCTGAGGTGAAATTGGTGTAGTCAATGATGAAGTCATTGATATTTGCGTAAGCATACGAACCCGCTTCAGTGAAGAGTTCGTCATAAATCTCATGAGCGTGGCTTAAGTCAGTGCCGAACTTAAACGTGTGCTTGCCACTGGTGTAAGTAAGGGTATCCGCCCCCTGGAGTTTCCGCTCATCCGGTAAGGCACGTCGATCTAAGCTGGTCGATTTGCCAAACGTGATGCCATTCGAGCCGCCAACCGCAACCTGCGGTGAAAAACCATTGGCAGTGGTAGGCTCACCCGGTAGCACGGGCTGAGCAAATTGAGCATTCAACTCTTTGGACCAGAGAAAACGTCCTTCGTTGACAAGCCTGCTTGATAAGGTAGACGACAAGCGCAGCGTCAGCGAATCGACCTTCACGATATCGTCACCAAATCCGCGAATGTCGCGCGTCACTGTGGCGCCGGTTTGCACGCCCGCCGGTGAGAACCAGCGTAGACGATTGTAAGTTGCTGAAAAATTATTGTTGTTGTTTATGCGCCAATCCAGCTTAGGCAGAATCAATCTCTGATCGCCTCGGCGCGGCGTGGGCCCGGCGAGACTATTGAGAAACGAGAGGGTTGAATTTATCTGCGCGTCGGATATGTTACGCGTTGGATTCTTAAGAGACGCCGCGAAAAGTGCAGCGGTGCAACCTGTCGCAGTTGCCGAGGCACAGGTGTTGGCTGTGGCGAAGGTCGGAAAACTTAACGAACCAAAGCGCGAGACCCCAGGGAAGTTTCGTTTTTGCTGATCATAGCTGAAGAAGAAAAATGCTCTATTCTTCACGATTGGTCCGCCGACGGCGCCGCCGAATTGGTAACGCACATCGGGCGCTTTGTAAGCGAGTCCGTTGACGAAGCTCGAAGGATTTCTGGCTCCCCACTTATTGTTGCGATCGAAGAGAAAACCAGTGCCATGGAACTCATTTGTGCCGCTCTTGGTAATAGCGTTGATTACACCGCCAGCCGAACGACCGTACTCGGCCGAATAGTTCGAAGTGTTGACCTGGTACTCGCGAATAGCTGCCTGACTGATCACATAACCAATACGAGTGCGGCCGCGTTCTTCAGAAAAGAAGGACTGGTTATTATCGCCGCCATCAATTGTGCTGTTGTTTAGCAGACCGGAAATGCCGCGAAAACTGATCAACCCAAAATTTCCATCCGGCACCGTGCCGGGTGTGAGAATTGCGAGATTAGACCACCGGCGACCATTGCTCGGAAGATTATTTAGAGAAGTCTGATTGACGTTGCTGGAAAAATCCTGCTGCGTGGTGTTGATTACGGGAGCTTCAGCGGTAACCTGAACAGTTCCCGTAACGCCCTGCAGTGATAATCCAACTTCAAGCGTCGTTTGGCGCCCTAATTCTACGACGACGTTTTCATTAGTAAATGCAGCGAAGCCCGAAGCATTCACGGTGACCGTGTAAGTGCCGGGTTGCAGATTAGAAACTTTGAACCGGCCTTCCCCGTCGCTGGTGGCGCTGTCTTCTTTGGCGGTTCCATTGTTCTTGACCGTGACTGTGGCTGCAGTCACAACTTCTTTGTTGGGGTTAGTGACGCTGCCACCGATTGCACCCGTCACTGTTCCCTGTGACAGTACCGCCGCGCAAAAGGCGAGTACGAGCACCGAGGCAAAACAGAATCGTAGAAATTTACTCATAACCGGAGAACTCCTTAAGGAAATCAGTATCGTTGAGACCATGGTGCGCGCGAACCGTCGCACGCTGATTTTTCTGAGACTGCCGAAAACTTTTTGGACTGCTTCTTACGAAGGATTGACTGAGAAAGAGTGCAGAAAGCGGTCTCTATCATGATGAGCGTTAACTGCGCAAGCATAAATCGTTGGTAAGCGGTATTTCTTTCTCTAGCTTGCGCCAGCCTATTCCCGTCAATTGCAAATCACTTCTCGCTGTAGGCGAAGCCAATTTTTCGCAAGAATTGTGCCTGAGAGGCCTGATAATCGTGAACGTCGGATCGCAAACAGTTTGAGGCCTTTTTAAGACCGCCATAACTCGCAATCTGACAGCTGCGCACGAGAATTTGGATATTCTATGAAAATCGCAATCGCAGCTATCGCGTTTGCTACTGGTGGTCCCAACCCTTTGACGATTTGCGAAAGACCTTTTACGACAAAGAACCTACAGTTGTTCGCAGATGATCGCGATGCCTTGACCTCCGCCGATGCAGGCCGTAGCCAGACCATAGCGTCCGCTTCGCCGGCGCAACTCGAGCAACAAAGTGAGCACCAAACGCGTGCCCGTAGCTGCAAGTGGATGACCGAGCGCGATCGCGCCGCCATTCACATTCGTCTTTTCGCGATCCAATCCAAGTTCCTGTTCGACTGCCAGGTATTGAGCGGCGAAAGCTTCATTCACCTCGATCAGATCCATATCTGAAAGTTGAAGCCCTGCTTTCTCGAGCGCTTGCAGCGACGCGGGCACCGGTCCGATACCCATCATTTCGGGTTCGACTCCCGCATAAGCCCAACTCACGATGCGACCAAGCGGCCGAAGATTTTTTGCTTTTACAAAATCTTCGCCGGCAATAATCAGCGAAGCGGCGCCATCGACAATCCCTGATGCATTTCCGGCAGTCACAAATCCATCTTTGCTGAACGCCGGTTTCAGTTTTGACAGATTTTCGAGCGTCGTTTCGGGTCGCATGTGATCGTCGCGTTCAAAGAACGTCGAGCCTTTCCGGCTCTTGACTTCAACCGGCACGATTTCTTCCGCGAAACGGAGTGCATCGAGCGCCCGCTTCGCCGCGTGTTGTGAACGCAGAGCATATTTGTCCTGCTCGTCGCGGCCGATTTCAAATTTGCGCGCGAGGTTTTCCGCCGTGCCCGCCATGGGTGTGTTGCAGTACGTGTCCAGCAGCGCAACCATCAAACTGTCTTCCAGTTTTCCCTGGCCCAGCGCAAAGCCTGTGCGGGCGCCACGAATCACGTGCGGCGCCTGCGACATCGACTCCATTCCGCCGACCAGGCAGGTGCGCGCTTCGCCAAGCTGGATCATTTGCGCGCCGGAAACAATTGATTGAATACCGCTGCCGCATAAGCGATTAACCGTCAACGCCGGGCGATCAAATGGAATTCCCGCCTTCAAGGCGACGTGCCGCGCACCATAAATCGCATCGCCGGAAGTTTGCAGAGCATTCCCGAAGATTGTGTGGTCGATCTCTTCGGCGGCGACGCCTGTTGTTTCCAGTGCCGCACGTGAAGCGATCGCGCCCAGATCGATCGCGGAAATATCCTTCAGCGCGCCGACGTATTCGCCCATCGGCGTGCGCTTACCCCCCAAAATGAAAACATCACGAGCCATGAATTTAAGATGACCTCTCTATAGTCAGGAATTTGCGCTTCATCAGAAACGAAGAAGGCTAGCAAAGCGAACGGGCGAGGTCAATTTGAGGTTCGCGCGCTCATCCGGAAAGCAGTCTTGCCGCGGCTTTTGCGGTACGCAATGCTCTTGGTATACTGCCTCCCAAGCTGGCTTTAAGGTTTTCCTCGCAGTCGCGGTAAAGTCAAATAGTCAGATTATTAATCTCAGTATTTTGAGGAGAAGTAATCACCCGTGTTTACCAATAAGATTCTGCCGTTTCGTTTTCGTGTGTTTCCGTTACTCGTCATAGCGGCGTACGCACTATGCCCTCTTGATTCTCTTGCGCAGTCACAAAAAGATGTTGAGCGCGACCGCAATCGCGGCGTCGTAATGTCGAAGCTGATCAAAGACTACCTCAAGGAATATTACTACGACCCGAATTATCACGGGATGGACCTTGAGGCTCGGTTTAAGGCGGCTGATGATCGCATTCGCAATGCGGCGAACATCTCAGAGGTGTTAGGAATTATCGCGCAGGCCATGGCTGAGCTTAATGATTCCCACACATTTTTCATCCCGCCGTCACGCCCTGTGGATGTGGATTACGGTTGGAAAATGCAGATGATTGGCGACCGTTGTCTCGTTACCGTTGTCGATTCAGGTAGTGATGCGGAAGCGCAGGGTCTTAAGCCAGGCGATGAGGTGCTCACTCTGAATGGCTTTAAGCCGACGCGCGATAACCTGTGGAAAATGGACTACAACTTTTCCGTGTTACGTCCACAGCCGGGTAAACATATAGTCGTGCGCACGCCTGAGGGGCAGGAGCGTGACCTGGCCCTTAAAGCTAAAGTCGAAAAACGGCCGAAGGAGATCAATCCCGAGGAATGGTTCAATCAGTCATTTAAGGATCAGGAAGATGAAAAGAAGTTACCGACATACTCGGACCTCGGCGAGAGTGCAGTTGTTTGGAAACTAAGACACTTCGATCTCACTGAAAGCAACATCGGAGACATGATGAAGCGCGCGCGCCAGCACAAAGCACTGATTCTGGATTTGCGAGGCAATGGCGGCGGAGAAGAGGTCGCGCTGCAAAAACTCATCGGGTATTTCTTCGACCATGACATCACGATCGGTGAAATGAAACGACGAAAGGAAAGTAAGCCGCTTAAAGCAAAGGCGCACACCGATAACTTATTCAAGGGTCAGTTGGTCATTCTGATCGATAGCCAATCAGCGTCGGCATCCGAACTCTTTGCGCGGGTAATTCAGCTCGAGAAACGTGGGACTATCGTCGGCGATCGTTCATCAGGCGCGGTCATGCGCTCGACATTTCGGCCGGGCGCGTTGGGAGACGTTAGCAACGGCAATATGATTTTCTATGGAGCATCCATCACCGACGCTGACATAGTCATGGCGGACGGGAAAGGAATTGAGCGTATCGGTGTTACACCCGACGAAGTAGTACTGCCAAAACCTGCCGATCTTGCCGCGAAACGCGATCCGGTACTCGCTCGCGCGGCGGCATTAGCGGGAGCAGACATCTCCCCCGAAAAGGCAGCAGCAATGTTTGCTCCTGAAAAGCCGAAAAAAGGAAAGAATTAATCTATGAAGCGATGCTTCTCGCGATAGCGATGCAAAAGCTCTTCGAGGAATCCTTCGTAAGTGAACGTTGCCAGATCGTATTGCGGGCGCAGCTTGAAAAGAATAGGCATCGCGACGCGCCAGGCCATCCATTGTCGTGGATAGTCTCTTAACTCCCATCGCCTGCGCAGGAAACTCTCAACGACGGTGATTTCCTGTTCGGTGAGAATGTTTAAGTCGGCGGTGAACAGGACCGGCGCGAATGTTCGTCGCAGCGCGGCATCGGAAACCGGCGAAGCAAACACTTCGGCGAAGGCGGGCGCCTCGGCTTCGCGCTCGCGCACGACCACGGTGCCGGCGACCAGATCGCCGACGCGCTGATCTCGACTAGACGCAAAAACGGAAATCAAGCCAATTGAATAGAAGGGCGGAAAAATAATATCCACGACGCGGAGCAGGTTGCGAATCATCGCTTCGAAAAAAGAGATCGGCCGTCCGTCCTCGCGGATGACGCGCAGCTTCAGCCATCGCTTGCCGGGTGTTTGCCCGCGCCAAACCCATTCGAAAACAGCGAAGTAACCATTAAAGATCACGAATTGAACGATCACCAGCAAGGCGATTACCCACTTCGGCGCGTTCATCAACTTAGACCCAATGCCCTGCACATCGGTAATGATGGCGAAGAAAATGGCGACCACAATTAGCGCCACGATCTGAATCGTGTGATCGATCGCGCACGCAATGAAGCGATTGCCGATCGAAGCCAGCGCAAAATGCAGCGGCACGCGCTCAGGCGTTTCAATTACCAGCGTGTCGTCAGAAGTGATTACAGCGGACATTGATTTTCTACGGCAACGGTTCGATTCGGTTCAGCGGCTGCAATGTCCTGGCGAGATTCCAATCTTCTATTAGTTCCTCGCGATGTAATTCTGCCCATTGCTTGACTAAACTTCGCGCACCTAACGGCAGTGATCCAGCGATTATGTCGCCACTGAAAATATTTACCAGCGCTTCTTGATTTCCGTAAGCAGCATGGAAGTGTGGCGGTGGATGGTCTTCCCAGAACATCCTGATGATGATGCCGTAGAAACGACACAATTCAGGCATGAGGTTGTTCGCGTTGCAATTGCGGAAATAAATCCTCCGGAGATTTGTGTGTGAGTTCCAGGTAAAGAGAATCAGCGCACAGTTCAATCTCGTTGTCCCATTTAATCTCGCGATGATTTCCGATGCGGACGTTTTCAAAAAAGTGGTAATCATTCCAAACCGTAAACACACCTTTACCGGCGAGTCTCGAAAGGTCGACCTCGCCTTTCGCTCCATCGGCGAATTCGAGGTAGAGGTGATAGCCGGGACGCGCTTCAACGCGAATTGGGTTAATGAAATCACTCATAAGAGCAGTATCGAACTACCAAGCGACCCCGTCAAGACTTGGGAGAAATCAAGAATTCGGCAGCAACTTGGCCACAGCTTCTGCATACAACTCGTGCTCTTCAATTAGGATGCGCGCGGAAAGACTCTCAACCGTATCGTCTTCATGGACCGGCACTTCACGCTGCACCACGATCGGCCCGCCATCCAAAGTCTCATCCACAAAATGCACCGTGCAGCCGCTGACCTTAGCGCCGTATTCCAATGCCTGTCGCTGCGCATCGAGTCCGGGAAACGCCGGCAGCAAACTTGGATGAATGTTGAGGATGCGGCCACGATACGCATTAATAAATTCAGACGACAACACGCGCATGTAGCCGGCGAGACAAACCAGATCGATCTGTCGGGCCGCTAGCGCCGACACGATTTCACGATCGTGTTCCTGGCGTGTGCGCGCGCCGCGTTCAATCACCAGCGATTCAATTCCACGCTGACAGGCGCTCTCAAGACCAGCAGCATCGCGCTTATCGCTGATCACGATTGCGACTTCGGCATTGGGAATCGTGCCCTCGCGCACTGCGTCTGCCAGCGCAACCATGTTCGAACCGCGACCGGAGATCAGAATAGCGATGCGCTTTGTCGCCGGACTGTTGGACATCTACTGTTTGTCGTTTGGAAAAATTTGATCCAGGTGATGCTTCAAGTGATCCACATAGTCTTTCATTAGATATTCAAGCGTCACGGCTTCGGATTGCGGCACCGTTTTGAAAGCTATCTCCTGCAACGTGTGCAGCGTGCACGGCGTCGTCATCTTCTCTTTCGCAGCGTGCGTCATCACGTGATGCAAGTGAAGATTATAAGCGCGCCATAAATCGACAAGTTGCGTCCACGGAGCCTGTTGGTAATGATTTGTGCGCACCCAGCCGTTCTGATCGTAACCCGCGAAAACCAGATCGTCCTTCAGTTGGCCGAGTACGAAACGCGCGTGATTGTTCGTGGCCGAATCAATCAGGTGGCCGATAATCTGCTTTGACGACCAGTGATCCTCCGCCCGCGGGACTTCACTTTCTGACTCGCTGATCCCGCGCAGACGCGGGACGGCGGCATCGACAGTTTGTTTGAAATCTTCCAGCCACTGTTCCATGGGAATCTTCCTTAAATTAATGAAACTGTTTTTGATCCCGCTGTGACGCGACCAATCTCATAACATGAATTCACGGCATTTCGAATTGCTGCGCCGTCTTCGGCCGCGCAGATAACCACCATGCCGATGCCCATGTTGAAGACGCGGAACATTTCACTCTCATCAATAGTGCCGAGCCCTTGCATGAGCTCGAAGACCGGCAAAACGGGCCACGATCCACGCTTAATTTCGACCGATGTTCCTTCAGGAAGGATGCGCGGAATATTTTCCAATAACCCGCCGCCGGTGATGTGGGCCAGTCCTTTTATTTTTCCCGAATCAAGCAGAGGCCCGAGGGTGTTCAGATAACTGAGGTGTGCTTGCAATAGCGCGTCGCCAACAGTTTGACCGAGCTCATCAACGAAAGTCTCTTGTTTGTAATCCGGAGTTTCGAAGAAGAGTTTGCGCGCCAGTGAATACCCATTCGTATGTAAACCCGCGGACGGCAATCCGAGCACGACGTCACCCGCTCGAATGGTGCGACCATCGATAATCTTTTCGCGATCGACTATGCCCACGATGAACCCGGCGACGTCGTATTCACCGTCCGCGTAAAAGCCCGGCATCTCTGCCGTCTCGCCGCCCAGCAGGACGCATCCATTTTCGCGACAGCCGGCAGTGATGCCTTCGATGATGCTCGCGATTGTTTCCGGCGAGAGACGGCCAGTCGCAATGTAATCGAGAAAGAAAAGCGGCCGCGCGCCCTGGACCAGAATGTCATTGACGCAATGATTGACCAGGTCACGGCCGATCGTGTTGTGAGTCCCAGTCGCGAAAGCGATCTTTAGTTTCGTGCCCACACCGTCGGCAGAAGCGACCAGCACCGGCTGGCGCATGTTTGGGAAGGCGCCATCGAACATGCCTCCAAAGCTGCCAATGTCTGACAACGTGCGCGCGTTGAAGGTAGTGCGCGCGAGTTCTTTGATCTTTTCAGTGGCGCGATTCGCGGCATCGATATCGACGCCGGCGCCGGCATAAGTTGCTGGTTTCGTCATCAGAGTTTTCACCACCAGGACAAAGTCACTAAGGAAATGAAAAAGGGTCTTAGTGTCTTTGAGTCTTTGTGGTTGTCGCAGTTGGTTTCGGCTTCGGTGGCGGACCGAAATCTCCGTACGCGATGAATCCGGATCGCGACGCATCATCTTTCTGCGCTTCGCGTCCCGTCCAGACATCTTCCTTCGCCTCTTTCGCAGTCTTGATGTCGTAGAGTTTGCCCGAATCAAGTTTGCCGTGCGTCGTTAGACTGATTTCACCTTGTAAGTCTGTGCGAAAGACTTTCGCGTTCATCGCTTTCAAACGATCGAGCACTGATTGCGCCGGATGACCATAACGGTTCCATTCGCCGTCGGATATGATCGCAGCCTCAGGTTGCACGCGCTTCAGGAAATTTTCTGACGTCGCGTATTTCGATCCATGATGAGCAATCTTAATCACCTTCGCCGCCAGGTTAAGATCTTTGCCCAGCAGACGGGCTTCCGATTGTTCTTCGGCATCGCCCATGAAGAGCATTGAAAAATCGCCGTAATCAAGACGCAGCACAATCGAATTCGCGTTCGTGTCGTTGCCGCCGCCTTTCATTTGGTCCTTCGTGAAGAACGGCTCGTTCGGCCCCAGCACCGTCACGATCGCGCCACCGCCGAGATCGTATTTCTTTCCGGCGACGGCCTTTTCATGTTGCGCGCCCGAT
>Ga0193729_1000405_pt1 | contig 22478 bp, 19 predicted proteins | sample U1c2metaG_FD_143036 | JGI IMG/M metagenome (GOLD analysis project Ga0193729, IMG submission 143036) | Soil microbial communities from a riparian zone of the East river system, Colorado, United States - U1c2 | ecosystem: Environmental > Terrestrial > Soil > Riparian zone | place: USA: East River...
TTCGCCGAGCTGAGCGGGATCGGCGTTGCCATTGGCTAAGCGACTCCCCTCACAACGCCACCGTCGCGCGCCTCACCCCCGTCTCGTCGAACAGGTGCACCGTTCCGCGCAACGTCAGCCGCACGTTCTCGTCGGGTCGACGCGCAAACGGCGGGTCGACCCTCGCGACGAGGCGCCGCTCCTCGCCGTCGTGGTCGACAACGAGGTGGACGAACACTTCTGCGCCGAGATCCTCGACGAGGCGAATGCGAGCGCGAATCGGCCCATCGTCGCCGATCGCGAGGGTTTCGGGTCGGAAGCCGAACGTCGCCTGCTCGCCGCTCAACGCAGTTCCGATTCGAATGTCGGCGCCCCCGACATTGACCGTGCCGTCGACCGAGACCGGCAGCATGTTCATCGCCGGTGAGCCGATGAATCCGGCGACGAAGAGGTTTGCCGGCTCGTGGTACAGGGTCGAGGGCGCGTCGACCTGCTGCAGCTCACCGTCGCGCAGGACGGCCACGCGATGGCCCATCGTCATCGCCTCCACCTGGTCGTGGGTGACGTAGACGGTCGTGACCGCGAGTCGCTTCTGCAGCTCGACGAGCTCCGCCCGTGTCTGCACGCGCAGCTTGGCGTCGAGGTTGGAGAGTGGTTCATCCATCAGGTAGACCTGCGGCCGGCGGACGATCGCGCGGCCCATAGCGACGCGCTGTCGTTGGCCGCCAGAGAGGTTGCGCGGCTTTCGGTCGAGGTAGGGCTCGAGGTCGAGCAGCTTTGCCACGTCGAGCACGCGTTGGTTTCGCTCCTCTTTCGCCACGCCCTGCTGCTTGAGTGCGAAGCCCATGTTTCGCGCGACGTCGAGGTTCGGGTAGAGCGCATAGTTCTGAAAGACCATCGCGATGTCGCGCTCGCGCGGCCTAACGTTCGAGACGTCGTTGCCGCCGATGAGAATCCGGCCGTCGTCGAGCGGCTCGAGGCCGGCGAGCATCCTCAGCGCGGTCGACTTGCCGGAGCCCGACGGACCTACCAGGACGAGCAGTTCGCCATCTGAAATCGACAGGTTGAGCTGTTTCACCGCGGGTTCCGGCGTCCCCGGGTAGAGACGTGTCGCCTCGTCGTACTCGACCGAAGCCAAGCTCGATCAGCCTCCTCTCATTTGAGCGCACCCATCGACAGCCCTCGGATCATGCGCTTCTGCGTTGCCCAGCCGGCAAGAACGACCGGCAGACAGGCGATAATCGACGCCGCCGAGAGTTTCGCCAAGAAGTTGCCGCGGGTCGAGACGTTCGTGATAACCCATTGCGGCATCGTCGAGCCATTCGCGAAGTTCAGCTGTAGGGCGTAGAAGTATTCGTTCCAGGCAAAGATCACGCAGAGAAGCGCGGTAGCGGCGATGCCGGGCGCGGCGAGCGGAAGAATCACCGAGCGCAACTGGTTGACGAGGTTCGTCCCGTCGATCTCGGCAGCCTCGATCAGTTCGCGTGGGACCTCCATGAAGAACGAGCGCGTCATCCAGACCGCAAGCGGCAGGTTGATGGCGATGTAGAGGATGATCAGCACCGTTCGTGTGCCGATCAGGTTCCACTTCTCGGCGTACACGTAGATCGGGAAGATCGAGGCGACGACGGGCAGGAACTTCGTCGAGATGAAGAAGAAGAGAACGTCACGCCACTTGTGGATCGGCCGGATCGCAAGCGCGTACGCAGCCGGCAGCGCGAGTATCATCACGATCACCGTCGAGACGACGACGACGACGAGCGAGTTCATGAACGCCGTCTGCAGCGACAGTGTCCCCGTCGTCGAGTGGCTGACGTCGCTGTAGCGGGCAAGCGTCAGTCCCTGATGAAGCGTTTGCGCGGCGGCGTCCTGCTCCGTCTTGAAGCTGGTGAACACTGTCCACGCGACGGGGAAGATCCACAACAGCCCGACGACCCACGCGAGCATTCCGACACCCGCGACGAACATGCGACGCTCGCCGACGCCCAGCCTCGTGCCACGCCGCTTGCCGTCGGTCACCCGCGTTCCTCGTCCTTGAAGAGGGTCGAGAGCAGACGTAGCGCAAACGTCGCGATGATGATCGAGAAGATGACGACGACGATTGCGTATGCGGAGGCGGAGCCGTAGCGGAAACCGCCACCGATCGACTCCTGGTAGACGAAGTACGGGACGTTGGTCGAGCCGGGGCCGCCGCCGGTCATGACGTCGATCGCGTCGAATGCCTGCACGATGAAGATCGAGCCCAAAAGAGCGCCTAGCTCGAGATACGGCCGCAGGTGGGGGAGGGTGAGCTGACGGAAGATCCCCAATCCGCTGGCGCCGTCGACGTTTGCGGCCTCAAGAATGTCGCTGGGCTGGCTCTGCAACCCCGCGAGCATGATCAACATCATGAAAGGTGTCCACTGCCAGACGAGCACCGTCACGATCGAGGCGAGCGGATGGTCGGAGATGAAGGCGATCGAATTGAGCCCCAGGAAGGTGAGCGCCTTGTTCAGGATCCCGAAAAGCGACGAGAACATCTCCTGCTTCCAGATCAACGCCGCGACGACCGGCATGAGCAGGAAAGGGGTGATCAGAAGTGTGCGGATGATCCCCTGCCCGAAGAACTTGCGGTCGAGGAGGAGCGCGAACGAGGTGCCGATGAGCAGCGACAGGAGGACCGCCAGCACCGTCATCTTCACGCTCGTCCACATTGCCTGGCGGAAGAACGGATCGCTGAAGATCTGCCTGTAGTTCTGGAAGCCCACGAACTTCGTCGGCTCGGGGACCAGCGACTGCGTCTTGTCTTTGAGGTTGGTGAGGCTGTAGTAGATGCTGACGAGGAACGGCAGCTGCGTGATCGCTATGACGTAGAGCAGCGCCGGCAGCAGTGGGAGCCGCCGACGCCACGCTGAGGAGAATGGATCGCCGACTCTCCCCCGGGTGAGCGTGGCGTCCGCTGCGGCGGCGGTCAAGGGAGGAGGGTCACTTGATCGCCTGTGCTGCGATTTGCTGGCATTGGCTGATGGCGGCCGTATCCTTCATCGAACCGGCGATCACCGCCGAGATCAGCTGCGTGCACCGGTTGCCGACGTCCTGGAATTGAGGGATGCCGACGTACTGCACGCCCGGCAGGCCCGGTCGCTTGGTCGTGCCGGGGTGGGTGATCGGTGCGGCCTTCATCGCGGCCAGCGTGATCGCTGCGAAGGCCTTGGCTGCCTTCTTGTACTGAGGGATGCGGTACGTGGATACGCGCGTTCCCGGCGGGATCGACGCCCAGCCGCCTTTCACAAGCGGCCCGGCCGCCCTGAGGTACTGCTTCCCGGTCGCCCACGCAATGTACTTCCAGGCGTCGCTCGGGTCGGGCGAGCTCTTCGGGATCGCGAGCGCCCAGCTCCACAGCCAACCCGACGACTTCGTCTTGTACACCGGCGCGAACGCGTAGCCGTTCTTGCCCTTCACCGGGCTGTCGCTCGCCTCGAGGGTCCCGGCGGCGACCGTCGCGTCGTACCACATCGCCACCTTGCCGGCCTGGTACTGCGTCAGGCACTCGTTGAAGCTCGAGTTCGCCGCGTCCTTCTCACCGGCGTCCTGCACGAGCTTCGAGTAGAAGTCGAGCGCGTTCTTGAACGCCGGCTGATCGACCTGCGCCTTGTCGGGCTGCCCGTTGGGCTTCGCCGACCACCAGGTCCCGCCGAACGTGTTCAGGACTGTCGTGAACGCGGCGCCAAGGTCACCCCAGCCCGGCTTGCCGCGCAGGCAGATACCCGCCATCGAGGAAGTCTTGATTTTCCGCGCAGCGGCTGCAACCTGCTGCCAGGTCGGATGCAACGGCAGCTTGACTCCGTCCTTCGCGAGGATGTCCTTGCGGTACATGAGGAACGACGACTCGCCGTAGAACGGCGCCGCGTAGAGGTGACCCTTGGCCGACAGCGCGTTGCGTACGGCCGGGATGAGGTCGTTGTAGTTGTAGGCGCTATCGCCTTTTGCCAATGGCGTCAAGTCCTTCAGCAGCCCGGCGACGCCGAACTGCGGCGCCTCGTATGGGCCGATCATGACGGCGTCGAACGCCTTACCGCCAGAGCCGACGTCACGGGTCGTGACCTGCCGCAGCTTGCCTTCGTCGAGGATGGTGTACTTCACCTTGATCCCGCTCTTCTTGGTGAAGAGCGAGGGCGTCAACCTCGCGATGTCTGTCATCTGTCCGTTGGCGACGACCGCGACGCTGATCGTCTTGGCCGTGCTCCTGCCCGATGCCGCGCCGGCGGATGTGGCCGCGATCACGGCTGCTATCGCGAGCAGAACCACCACAAGCGTTCTCCGACTCCGGACACTCCCGGTCCTTGCTTCATGCATGGTCGCTTCCTCCTCTATGAGCGGATGAGGGTCTGGGGTCGAGCGCGCCGGACGGCGTGAGCGACGGAGCCAGTAGGCACGCGAGCGGACACCGTTCACCAGCTCGCGGAGAGGCCTTAGTGGTCTGAACGGTTGAGGACCGTCTCACAGACGAGAGCAAGATAACGTTGTCAGGACAACGATGTCAAGGACCGGGTTTCCCTGTTAATATCCGGGCTCGTTCGACCCCCAATTCTGCTGAAGTTCGTTGTCAGACTTCCTAACCGAGACCAAGCGGCGTCCGACGATGGTGGACGTCGCGGCCCTTGCCGGGGTCGCCCTCAAGACAGTGTCCCGCGTGGTCAACGGGGAGCCGGGGGTCAGTCCGGAGCTCGAGTCCAGGGTCAGGCGGGCAATCGAGCAGCTCAATTACCAGCGTGACGCGAACGCAGCCACGCTACGACGGCTCGGGCGGAAGACGCAGACGATTGGGCTCGTGCTCGAGGACGTCTCGAACCCGTTTTCGTCTGAGCTTCATCGCGCCGTCGAAGACGCTGCGCGCGAGCGTGGCGTGCTCGTCTTCGCCGGCAGCTGCGACGAGGATCCCGACCGCGAGCGTGAGCTGATCGGCTCGTTTCGAGAGCGGCGTGTCGACGGGATCATCGTCGTGCCGGCGAGCCATGATCACACCTACCTCTACGAGGAACGGCGCGCCGGGACCGCGCTTGTGTTCGTCGATCGCCCTGCCGGCCATCTCGACGTCGACAGTGTCGTCTCGGACAACGTCGGCGGCGCAGCAGTAGCCGTTTCGCATCTCTTGAAGCACGGACACCGGCGCGTTGGGTTTCTTGGCGATTTGCTCTCGATCTCGACGGCGGAGGAGAGGTTGCGCGGCTATCGGGAGGCACTCGCGTCGGCAGGCGTTCGAGTCGACGAGGACTTGATTCGCACCGAGTTGCGCGAGCCTGATGCGTCTGCTCGGGCAATCGACCAAATGCTTGCGCTGCCGGAGCCTCCGACCGCCTTCTTCACCGGGCAGAATCTGCTTACCATCGGCGGAGTCCATGCGCTCCGCCAGGCCCGCCGTGAACGCGAAGTCGCGTTGATCGGCTTCGACGACATCCCACTCGCCGACATGCTCGATCCAGCAATCTCGGTTGTCGCTCAGGACCCGCAGGCCATCGGGCGTGTCGCCGCAGACCAGCTCTTTCGGCGCCTCGATGGCGATGGGACGGACGCCGTCCACCAGGTCATTCCCGTAACTCTGATCGCGCGTGGCTCCGGCGAGATCCTCCCGACGAGCCCGACCACTTCGTGATCGTCATCGGCGGCGAGGGGCTCGTCGATCTCGTCGACGGCGACGGGTCGCTACAGCCGGTGGCCGGCGGCGGCCCGTTCAACACGGCGATCGCCCTCGGCCGCCTCGACGTTCCAGTTGCGTTTCTAGGCTCCATCTCTCGCGATACCGACGGACAGATGCTGGCCGAGCGACTCGTGGAGTCCGGCGTCGACATGTCGCTCGTCATACGGTCGGACGCTCCCACAGCGCGTGCCCTCGTGCGCCGGCAGCCCGACGGTGACAACGAATACAGCTTCGAGGTGGAAGGCACCTCGCTCACCGACCTATCACCGCGCGACCTTCCCATCCTCCCGGAGGACGCCTGGGCCCTCCATGTCGGGACCCTCTCACTTGCGATCGATCCTCCTGCAGCTGCTTACGAGGCGCTTGTCCACCGCGAGGCGCGGCGGCGGCAGATCATTCTCGATCCCAACGTCAGGCCCGCGATTTTCGGTGACGTAGCTACGTACCGCCGCCGGTTCGAGCGACTCGTGCAAGTCGCCGACATCGTCAAGCTGAGCGAAGCCGACGCCGTTTGGATCTATCCACGCCTTCGGATCGACGACGTCATCGAGCTCATCCTCGGCTTCGGGCCGCGCGTCATAGCGGTGACCCGCGGAAAGAATGGCGCGGTCGCCGCGACAAATGATGCTTTCGTCGAAGTCGCCGGAGTGCCGGTCACCGTCGTGGACACAATCGGCGCGGGGGACACGTTCGGCGCCGCCTTCATCGCGGCCCTTGTCGACGAGGCTGCCTTTGGTCCGCGGTCGTCGCGGCCCATCGACGAGCCCGTGCTCGCGCGCGCCGTCGCATACGCTGTCGCCGCGTCGGCCATCACGTGTACGCGTACCGGCGCCGTGCCGCCGTCGAGGAGCGAGATCGAGGCCCAGCTCTCAGCGCCGAGCCCGACACAGCTCGTCGCTGGAAGCGTCGACTTAGCGGTCAGCGGGGAGCCCGCGGACCTTGGCGGCACAAGTTGATCGGGGCGATACCTCTGCCTCCGTTGGCGTCGATCCGGTTACGCTCCGCCATTCTGCGCGGCCGCGGCTAGATCGCTGACCGCGCGGGTGCGGGTGACCAGAATCGCGCCGACCAGTGCAAGCACCAGTCCGATCGCGATGGGGGCGCCGCCGAGTGGGGCGGAGGTCCAACGCTCGCGCAGGAAAAGAGGCTCGAGAACGATGGGAAGGAATGTCTGCACGGCCGTGTTGACCGGCACCACGGTCGTGGCGCGGAGCCGCTGGAATGCCGTCATCGCCGTGACGGTGGCGGCAACCCCCGTCAGCACCAGGACCGCCGCCCAAACGGCCGCCGCGATGTACTGGGCGTGACCAACATCGTCGCTCAGCAACTTCGTCGCGATGTTGCTCGCAGCGAATCCACACCCGGAGGCGATATTGGCGAGCAGCCCGGTGTCGAAGCGGGTGCCGCGCAAGGCGAAGGGCGCGAGGCCGCAGACAGAGAGCGCGCCGACCACGCCGACGACGGCAGCGACACCGCGATGCGTCTCGAGGCGCGGCGGTGCGCCCACGGCGACGAGCGCAACACCGCCGATGATCGCCAGTACGCCGAGCACGTCGATGATCCCGACGTGCTCGTGAAAGATCCGCGCTCCCAACACCAGTAACACGAGTAGGCCGGTAGCGAGGGCCGGCTGGACCACGACGAACGGCGCGTCGGCCAGCGCGAGCACCTGCGGTGCAATGCCGAGCGTGCCGAGCAACCAGCCGGCGACCCAGCGTGGCCGCCGAAGCAGGCGCGCAAGGAGCGACAGGCGAAGGCCGAGCGCTCGCGGCGCTGCCCGCGCCTCGATTCCCTGGAGCGCGATACCGACGTTGAAAAGCAGCGAGGCGACGAGCGCCGACGCGATTCCGATCGCGTAGGTCATCCGTTGTCAATGGCGCGGCTCGTCTCCCATCGCCGCCGCGATTCCGGGACGATGGTCAGGTGCGCGGATGGATCTACAGCGGCCTCGGCCTCGCCGCAGCGTGGTGTGCACCGGCGCCTGCACCCGTGTTGCCGCTCGTGGCGAAAACTCTCCGCATCCCCGTGCGGATCCGGAACGACTCCGGCGTCGCGCTCACGTTCGATGACGGCCCACATCCAGAGGGAACACCGGCCGCTCTCGAGGTGCTCGCGGCCGCCGGGGCGACGGCGACGTTCTTCCTCGTCGGCGAGCAGGTGGAGCGCTGGCCGGCGGTCGCGGCCGAGATCGCCGCGGCGGGACACGAGATCGCGCTCCACGGCTATCGGCACCGGCTCATGCTGGGGCGGACAACCACCGCGGTCGAGGGGGATCTCGACCGCGCGGTCGACGTCATCGCGGCGGCGACCGGTGTAGCACCGCTCTGCTACCGGCCCCCGTACGGCGTGTTCAGCGCCGGCGGGCTCGCACTGACGCGGCGACGGGGATGGGCTCCGCTGCTCTGGTCGCGCTGGGGCCGGGACTGGGAGGCCCAGGCGACACCGGCGGGAATCGCGCGCCGCGTGACGGCGGGCCTGCGGGGGGGCGACGTCGTGCTGTTGCACGACGCCGACCACTACAGCTCCGACGGGTCTTGGCGGAAGACGATCGCGGCCCTCCCACTCGTTTGCGAGGCCGTCGCAGGTTGCGGCCTGCGCTTCGTCCGCGTCAGCGAATCGACGTAGCGGCGGGCGCCCTCGGCAAACGGCGTAGTCGGCGACCAGTGCAGTTCTCGCGCGGCGCGCGCGCCGGAGATCCGCACCGACCGGAGATCCGAGGGCCGGCTGTCGACGTTCAAGATCTCGACGGGGGCAACCAGCCGCCGGACCGCCTCGGCGATCTCGCGCACCGTCACCGTCTCTTCGCCCACCAGATTGTAGGTCCGGTTCGGTGCCGGCGACGCCAGTGACGCAACCAGACCCTGCGCCAGGTCCTCGACGTAAACGAACTGCCGCGACTGACTTCCATCGCCGGCGATCATCAGTGGGTGGCCGGCAAGTGCGCGCTCGACGAAGGCAGCGAGTACCGTCGCCGGGCGCGACCGCGGGCCGTATGGGATGCCGAACCGGAGAATGGTGTGTTCGAGGCCGTAGAGCTCGCTGTACGAGCGGCAGAACATCTCGCCTGCGAGCTTGGTCGCGGTGTACAAGTGCGCCGGGAGCGCAAGCGGCGTGTCCTCGTCGAGCGGTTCGGCGCCGCGCGCATTGCCGTAGACCCAGATCGTGCTTGCGTAAACGACCTGCGCCACGTCCTGCGCACGCGCGGCATCGAGTATCAGCGCTGTACCGCGCGCGTTCACGGCTTCAGCTCGCGTGGGATTCTCGACGACGTGGTTGACGTCCGAGACGGCTGCGAGATGCGCGATCACGTCGCAGCCTGCCGTTGCAGCGAGCAGCGCCTCGCGGTCGCCGATGTCTCCGACAACGATCTCGACGTCGCGCGGATCGTGGTACGGCGAGGGCACGAGGTCGAAGATCCGCGGCTCATGGCCGGCGGCACGCAGGGAGTCGACCACGTGCGACCCGATGAAGCCGGATCCGCCTGTGACGAGAACCTTCATGCGCCGTTCCCCGCCGCAACGTCTTCCGTTGGGCCCGGGCGGTAATAGAGCGGGACACACCAGTGATGCGCGGCGACCCAATCGCTATTCGACAGGTCGTCCTGCGTGCCCATGATCCGGTGACACGGCTCCTCGTAGACCTTCCCGGTCGAGTGCTCGATCGGCTCGAAAACGATGTACTTGTACAGCCCTGAGACCATTCCGTCCGGCAGCTCCACGCGGGCGGGATGCTGCGGATCGAGCAACTCCGACGCCTGCTCGTTTTTCCAACGAGTGATCTGGTCGAGCCGTTCAACCTCGACGATGCCGACTGCGGCCGTGAATTCATTCATGCGGGCATTTAGCCCGCGTACGCCGTAGTCGGGCTTGCCGTAGTTGCGGAACGCGCGCGTGTGCTCGACGACGTCGGGATGCCGAGAGACCACGGCGCCACCCTCGCCGGTCGAGATCGTCTTGGTCGCTGCGAACGACCAGATACCCGCGTCGCCCCATGTCCCTGCGCGGCGGCCATGCCAGCCCGCGCCGTGCGCGTGGGCGCAATCCTCGATCAGGAAGATTCCCTCGGCTCGGCAGAAGTCGGCGATTCGCTCGACGTCGAAGGCGAGGTGGCCGCCGATGTGGACGAGGATCGCAGCGCGCGGCTTGTGTGCGGCAGCCTTCCTCTCGAAGTCCTCGAACGACATGCACAGATCGCTTCGGTTGCAGTCCACGAACTCGACCCGGCCTCCTGCGTGGAGCACGGAAAGTGGCGTCGCCATGAACGTGTTGGAGGGGCAAAGCACGGTTTCGCCGCGAACGTCGACGTAGTCGAGCACCGCAAGCGCGGCACCGCTCCAGCCCGAGAAAGCGACTACAGGCAGACCGACCCAGTCCGCCCACGTCGACTCGAACCTGGCCACCATCGCTCCTTCCGACCAGACCTCCGCATCGAGCACCGAGTCCCACAACTCGTGGAGACGCGCCCGGTCGCGGTGGTCGAACCCGATGGCGAAGCGACCGACGCTCGCCGCGATACGTTGGTCGACCACGGGAGCCGAAGCGTAGCGACCGGTTCGGACAAAAGACGGGGGAACAGGCACTGCGAGGCACCGGTGAGAGTCAGATGAGAGCCTGTCCCGCGACGGTTCATCTGGCAAGCTCGCCCGATGGTCACGCTCATCGCGCTAGTCGTCACAGTGGGCGTGCTCGACTCCGTCAACCCCTCGACGGTCGGGCCGGCGCTCTACCTCGCGACCCGGCGCTCAAGCGGGCGCGGCGTCGGCCCTTTCACCGTCGGCGTCTTCGGGGTGTCGCTGCTGGGTGGTCTCGTCCTCACCCTCGGTCCCGGCTACGCGATCGTCGCGGCGCTGCCGCGCCCGGGAGCCCACACCACAGCGCTGGTCGAGCTGTGTGTCGGCGCTGTCAGTTCGCTCGTGGCCCTCGGGCTCTGGCTCGAGCGGTCTCGGATCGCGGACCGCGTCCGGCGAGAGGAACGCCGGGTCGCGCGCTCGCCGCTGGTCCTAGGCGCCGCGATCATGGCGGTCGAGTTGCCAACGGCTTTTCCGTACTTCGCCGTCATCGCGGCGATCGTCGGCTCGGGACGACGGGTCGCGACGCAGATCGCCTTGCTTGTCCTCTTCAACACGATCTTCGTCGCACCGCTGGTCGCGATCACCGCGGCGCGGAGCCTGATGCACAACCGCGCCGAGCCGTTGCTTGCCCGGCTTCGCGACGGCATCGACCGCCATGCCGCTGCTCTCTTGCCTGCGGTTGTCGCGCTCGTCGCCGTCGCGTTACTCGCAATTGGCGCCGTCGGCCTCCTCACCACATGAGCGTCGACGCGCGTTCGGCCCCAGATCCACTGCCGCTCTGTTTACATGCCGCGATGCTGTCCCCACGAGTCCTGATCTTCACAGCCAGCGTAGGGGAGGGCCACGATCTGCCTGCGAGAACACTCGCCGACCAAATCCGGGCCGAGGACCCCGACGCCGCGGTCGCGATCGTGGATGGCCTTGCCGCGATGGGTCGGGTAATCGTCGCGCTCGGCGAAGACGCGCCAGGTGTCTTCTTTTACCGCGCCCAGTGGTTCTGGGACGTCGGCTTCTGGTTCATCGCCGGGTTACCCGTCACACGCTCCCTTGCGAAGTGGTTGCTCGCCAGGATCGGGTCCCGGGGTCTCGAGCGCGTCGTCAGCGAGTTCGATCCCGACATCGTCGTGTCGACGTGGCCCGGTTCGACCGAGGTACTCGCATCGCTTCGCCGGCGAGGTCGCCTGCGAGTGCCCGCCATCGCCGCCGTGACCGACATCGCCGCACTTCACTACTGGGCCGCGCGCGGGATCGACGTGCATCTCGTGACTCAGCTCGAGGCGATTCCCGAGGTCGAACGGATCGCGGGCACAGGGACGAAGACGGTCTGCGTCCACGGATTGACCGCTCCCGAGTTCATTCAGCCACGCGCTCCGGCAGAGGCTCGACTCGCGCTCGGGCTGCCGGCCGATAGGAAGCTTGTGCTCGTCTCAGGTGGGGGATGGGGCGTGGGCGACCTCGAGGGCGCCGTCGCAACCGCGCTTTCTCTTCCCGACGTCCTGGTGATCGCCCTCTGCGGTCGCAACGCTGCGCTCGCCGCCGCGCTGCAGCGTGAGTTTCGGGCGGAGCCGCGGGTCCGGATCGAGGGCTTCACCGACCGCATGGGCGACTGGTTGGCTGCCGCCGACGCGCTGATTCACTCGACGGGTGGCCTGACCGTCCTCGAGGCGCACATCCGCGGCTGCCCGACGATTTCGTATGGGTGGGGCCGCGGCCACCTACGTGCGCAAAACGAGGCGTTCCGACGCTTCGGGTTCGCTGAGGTCGTCACCACGCGCGCCGAGCTCGCGGCGGCGCTCGCGCGCGCGCTGGCTGCCCGCAAACCGCAGCAGCTCTCGTTCGCGGAGCTCCCCTCGGCCGCCTCGGTTGTGCTCGCGCAGGCGAATGCTCGTGGATAAGAGTGCTGTTCCCGGGACGCCTCTGAGCTGAGCGAAAAGAGGTTAGGGAGTACTTCGCAGGTCGCGCAACCGACTAGCGCCGAGTATTCTCGCGTCCCACGTGGCGTCTGTACCGGCCAACTTCAAGGTGCGAATCGAGCGTCTGCTCCTCGGCGGCCTGATGTCCGCCGTCGCCTTCCTGCTCGACCGCCGCCTACGCAAACTCCAGCGTTAGCGTCGCCGGACGAGATCCCAGGCGAGCCAGGCGCCGAAGACTCCGGCGACCGAGGCGAACGCGATCGGGATCCAGCCCACGGTGCCGGCTGCCGCGGTCGCCGCCGCGCCGACCAGGCCGGATGCCGCGCCCGCCGCCAGCGCCAAGCGACGGCCGACGCCGCGGATCGCGTCCTCGATCGAAGCGGCGCCGAGAAAGTCCACTTGCAGCTTCTGGCCGGGTCGCGCACCCGTGGCACGCTCGACCGCCTCCACAAATCGGAGCACGCGTAGCTTGATCTTCTCGGCCTCGTAGTAGAGCTGCTGCGGCTCGGCCTGTCGTCTGAGGCGCTGGCCGACGTTGCGAAGGAGAAAGCGGCCGATCACGCGGAACGGGTCGAGCGTCGGATCCAGCTTCGTCACCGCCAGCTGCATCTGGCCGAACGCCTTGCCGCTGAGCGCGAGCGATGCCGGGAGGCGAACACCGTGGCGGCTGGCGATCTGCAGCATCCCGTCGAGCATCGGTCCGATCTGGATGTCGCGCAGCGAACCGACTCGGAACCGCTCGATGAAGTCCGCGAAGTCGCTTTCCATCGACCCCAGATCGAGGTCGGCCCGGCGATCCTCGCCCGCGAGCAGGAGGATGGCCTCCGCGAGGAACTTCGGGTCGTCGCGCGCGAAAGCGAGCAGAAGCAGGATCAGGATCTCCCGGACCTCGGGCCCGAGCTCGCCCACCATCCCCAGGTCGAGGAGGTAGATCTTGTCGGCGGACCAGAGGAGATTCCCCGGATGAGGATCGGCGTGGAAGAACCCGTCGACAAGGATCTGCCTGGAGAACGCCTCAAGCAGCTGGTGCGCGGCATCGCGGCGCTCGGTGCTCTCCGGCGCGTCGAGGATCGGAATGCCGTCGATGAACTCGAGCACGAGCAGGCGCGACGTCGACAGCTCTGGATAGAGACGCGGCACGTCCAGTCGGTCATAGGGCGCGAGCGCCTCTCGCATCCGTTCGACGTTCGCTGCCTCCTCGCGAAAATCGAGCTCCCGGCGCAGCGAGTCCGAGAGGTGCTCGACGAGCGCCGGGATGTCGACCGTTCCGCGGAGCTGGTCACGCTTGAGCGCCTTCTCCGCGAAGAGCTCGAACAAGCCGAGGTCACGCAGGATCTCCTCTTCAGCTCGCGGCCGCTGCACCTTGATGACGACGTGTGTGCCGTCATCGAGCGTCGCGCGGTGAACTTGCCCGATCGTTCCTGCGGCAAGCGGCTCCGACTCGATCGAGGCGAAGACGTCCTCCCACGGCACGCGCAGCTCCTGCTCCATGACGCGCACGACCTCTGCCTCCGTCAAGGGCCTGACGTTGTCCTGCAACTTCTCCAACTCGGCGACGAACTCCTCAGACAGTAGATCGGGGCGGGTCGAGAGGATCTGGCCGAGCTTCGCAAATGTCGGCCCGAGCTCTTCGAGGGCGGCGCGCACGCGCTGTGCACGTTCGACCGACGAGAGCGCGCCGCGGACATCGAGTCCGAGCCGGCTCACGATCCGCGCGATCTGCGCAGCACGCCCGAGCAGCCGTCCCTCGACCACCGGCGCGGCCGGCGGCTCCGGTGCTGCGCCGTCGGACGTGTTGACGATGACGACGGTGCACCGTGCAGTGTGCGAGATCCGGTTCGGCACGTTTCCGAGCAGAAACTCGCGGCGTCCACCCATGCCGACGTTCCCGACGACGAGCACATCGGCGTTCTCCTCTTCCGCGGCGCGCACTATGCCGCCGGGGACATCGTGGTCGACACGGAAGATCGCGCGCGCATTCGAGAATGCCTCGGCGTCTGCGCGCAGGAGCTCTTCAGCTGCGTCCTCATCTTCCGGGCGGACGTTGAGCAGGACGAGCTCGCCGCCGGACGCCTGGGCGAGCTGCGCCGCCCACGCAACCGCGCGTTGGGCGGTCTCGGACCGGTCGGTGGCGACGACGATCTTCACTCGAGGTCTATTTCAACAGACAGCGGGCCTCACCGACCGAAGTCCGGCTCGGCTATCGCCGGGCCATGATGACTTCGCTCGGTTTCGGTTTCGATCCAGGCCGTAGCGGCCGACGCCGGCGGAGCCGGCATCGGCGGGCAGAGGTCAGGAGATCGGATTAACCCGCAGGCTCTCGAGCTAAGGGCAGGAGACGGTCGGCCTGATTGCAAGTGCGACCGCCTGAGAGAGTGTCAGTCCGTTGGTTCGGTAGCGGACGCTGATCCGATCGAGTGCAAACGTGCCTGAGGAGCCGTTACACCCTTGAAGGCGAATGAAGAGAGTTATCGGTTGCTCGTGCCGTGCACCGATCGTCGTGGTTCGCAGCGGTGTTGCCGGCGGGGGAGACCACGGATATCGGAACCCGGTAACGGCGCGAGTCACCCGGATCATCGGTGTGCTTCCGCCTGAGATCGCAAGGAGCTTCACGTGCGTGAATCCTGAGTTCCTCAGGGTGAACGAGAGCCTGATCGTCGTGTCACGCTTGGGTCTCAAGATCAGCCGGTGATTCGTCCAGTCAGTCTCCGACGTCGTACCGCTCGCCCAGCGGTAATTCCCGTACCACAATGGATGGGTAGCGCCGTAGGCGACCGGAACGAGTAGCGCGGCAACGATCGCGGCGGCGATCAGGAGCCTGCCGCGGGGCAACGGCGCGCGATAGACAGCGCCGAGCGCGTACTCGCGCAACAGGAATGCGGTCGCGATCAGACCGAGCACAAAGTGCGAGCCGGTCAAGCGTCCCGCGGACATGTAGGGGAGGTAGCCGGTGACCACCAGGATCGCGACCGTTCGCGGTAACGACACCGCTTCGCCGACCTTGTGCCGGACCCGGTTGCGGATGAACAACGCGCAAAAGGACGTCACCGACACGCCCACCACGACGTTCGCCCCGAGACTCCAGGGCCCGACATTCACGAACGGCCAGTCGAACGCGCGAGGCGCAGCACGCCCGGTCGGAACCCAACCGATGACTCCCGACAGGGTGGCCAGAACCCACACAATCCATAACCAAACGGCTGCCAGCAGCAGACCGGCGACGACCGCGCCCGCGATCGAAGAGAGCCGAGGCGGACGTTGGACAGCGTGCGGCTCGACGGCTGCCGTGCCCATCGCGCCCGATCATAGCGCCGCTCGTTGCGAACCTCGACCTGCGTTAGGCTCATAGGCGATGAGTGTTGCGCAGCGGGCAGTGGCGGTCTGGGAGCGGCGCTTGCGCGCACCGATCTCGTTTCTTCCCGAGTGGTCACCAGCTGCGCCTGACCGTTGCGTCTACGCCTCGAACGAACGAGGCGTCTGGCAGTTGTATGCGTGGGAGCCGGCGACGGGCGAACGCCGTCAGGTGACCGAAAGCGTCATCGGTGTGATCGACGGGACGCCGACACTCGACGGGGAAGGAATCCTCTGGTTCGAAGACCAGACCGGCGATGAGTCGGGCCGCTGGGTCGTGCAACCGTTCTCGGGAGGGGAGACGCAGGCGTTCCTGGAAGGCGTACCCGACGGGTGGAACGAGGGCCTCTCGCAGGCCCCGGGGATCGTCGCGGCGGGAATCAGCGACCTCGACGGATTCGCCGTTCATGTCTCCGTCGGGGGAGGCGCTGCAGTAGAGCTGTACCGGTCCGCCGAAGCCGTTCGCATCGGCAGCGTCGAAGAGCATGGTTTTTGCCGTGGCGGACTCTCCGCCGACGGCTCGCTCCTCTGCCTGGAACACGCCGAGCACGGTGACCTGATCCATCCGGCGCTGCGGGTCATCGACCCACGTTCGGGCTCGACCGTAGGCGAGCAGCTCGATCCGGGGCTGTCGGTGGTCGCCAAATGCTGGGCGCCCGTTCCGGGCGATCAGCGGCTGGCGATCGATCACGAGCGTGAGGGCCAAGCGCGTCCGGCGGTCTGGGATCTCGCCACGGGCGAGCGCCGCAATCTCCAGCTCGAGCTCGCGGGAGAGGTTCGAGTCCTGGACTGGTGGCCCGACGGTTCCGCGCTCTTGCTGAAGCAGCTCGTCGAGGGGCGTCACCGGTTGTTGCGCTTCGAGCTCGCTACGGGAGAGCTGCAAACGATCTCGACCGAGCCGGGCGTGATCTGGAACGCGCGCGTGAGACCGGATGGTCAGGTGTGGTTGCTGCACGAACAGGGCCACCGGCAGCGACGGGTGGTCGACGACGGCGGCTCTGAGGTGCTGCCGCTCCGAGGAGAGTCGAGTCCTCCTGCACGCCTGTACCAGTCGTGGCACTTCGTCAACCCGCAAGGCGAGCGCGTGCACGGTTTCTTCGTCACCCCGGACGACTCCGGCGGCGCGTTCCCGGTGATGATGTTCGTCCACGGCGGCCCGACCTGGCTCGACCTGGACAGGTGGCAGCCGGAGGTCCAGGCGTTCGTTGACGCGGGATTCGCCGTCGGGCTGGTCAACTACCGCGGGTCCACCGGCTACGGCAGCGAATGGCGCGACGCCCTGATCGGCAATATCGGCGGCCCGGAGCTCGAAGACGTCAATGCAGGTCTTCGCGATCTTGTGGATCGCGGTCTCGCCGATCCGGAACAGGCTGTTGTCGCCGGCTACTCGTGGGGCGGGTACGTGACGCTCCTCGAGCTCGGCAAGCATCCCGAGCTTTGGCTCTGCGGTGTCGCGGGCGTTCCCGTCGGCGACTACGAGGCCGGCTATGAAGATCTCTCTCCGCTCCTGCAGGCGTACGACCGCGCGCTTCTCGGTGGCGCTCCGAGCGACATGCCCGAACTGATGCGGGACCGCAATCCGATCAACTTCGCCGACGCCGTTCGCGCACCCGTGTTCTTCATGATCGGCGAGAACGACAGTCGCTGCCCCTATCGCCAGGCCATGCTCTACGTCGAGAAGCTCGCCGCGCGCGACCATCCACACGATCTGTACGTGTTCCCAACCGGGCACTCGCCGTACGACGTGGACGAGAAGGCTCGTCAGATCGACAAGATTCTCGATTTCCTCGGCCGGCACGTACCCGGAGCTCGCACGGCGGCCTAGAGAGTCAGAGCGATCCGAGGCGAACCGCAATGACCGCGTCCGCGGCATCGAGGCTCGGGGCGTGGCCCGTCACGGCCGCGATGAAATCGTCGCGCCCCAGGGCATACAGTTCGACATCGCTTCGAGCTCGGACTGCCGCGGTTCTCGGGATGTCGCGTAGGAGCGCGATCTCACCGAAGTATTCCCCGGGCCCGAGCGTTCCGGTTGGCCGTCCGTCGATCACCACGTCGATTTCTCCAGCGGCGATGACGTAGAAGCGATCTCCCGGGTCGCCCTGGCGAAAGACGTCATGTCCGGCCGGAAGTCCGATGCGTTCGAGTCGCGAGGCGAGCTGCTCGAGCGTGGATTCGGGGAGCCGCGCGAAAAACGGCACATCGTGAAGCAGATCGAGCTCGCGCTTGGGCGGCGCGTGCTCGCGGTCGATCGCACGGAGCCGGCGCCAGAAGAGCGCGGCGAACGCCGGCAGGAGGATGCCGCTCAGAACGAGCCCGCGGCGGATGCCGAGAAAATGGATGACCACCGGCGCCGTGAGCCCGCCGAGCCCGATCATCGTCACCAGGAGACTTTCGAGGGCGCCGAAGACCCGCGCCAGCAACGCGTCGGGAACGGAACGTTGGAGCAACGTCGGTCCTGCAACTTCGACAAGTGTCTCGCCGATACCGACCAGGCCGAGAAGCACGAGCGCCGCGCCCAGGTTCGGCCACAGGCCGATCAGCATCAGCGGGACTCCCCAGAGAAACATCCCGAGCATGAAGTCCGCCGCAAGCCGTCGGCGTGCGAGCAATGCGAGCGAAACGGCGGCACCGAGGAAACCTCCAACCCCGAACCCGGCGTTGAGCAGACCAACGCCCGAGTTGCCGAGATCGAGCAGGTCGAGCGCCACGACGACGACGAAAACGTTGAAGGCGCCGCCGATGAAGGCCTGGACGGTGTAGAGGCTCATCAGGACTCGCAAGTTGCTGTCGCCCAGGATCAGCCGGAAGCCCGCAACCGCACCGTGGGCGATGCCCTCACGCGACGCCGAAGGCGCACTCGGTTTCTCCAGCTTGATGCGGGAGACGAGCAGCGCCGACCAGAGAAAGACCCCGGCGGTTGTGAGAAACACGACCTCGGTGCTGGTCACGGCGAAAAGCAAGCCGCCGGCGGCGGGCCCGAGGAAGCTCGAGAGGGTTGAGATCGTGCTCGAGGCGACGTTCGCGGCAGTCAGCTCGTCCGGCGTTCGCGCAAGCGACGGGAGTGCAGCTGCCTGCGCCGGGCGAAATGCAGTCGACGTCAGCGTGACGACCCCCGCGAGGAGGTAGACCAGCAGCGTTGACGCCCCGCTCGCTGCGAGCGCGGCGGTCGCGCCGACCGCGACAACGCGAGCCAGCGAGGCGCCGAGCATCACATGATCTCGCCGATAGCGATCGCCGAGAAGCGCGGTGAACGGTGCACCGATGGCCGCGGGAACCGTCCGGATCAGCGCGACGATTCCGACCGCAGTCGCGCCGCCGTGGTCGTAGGCGTAGATCGAGAGCGCGAGGATATAGAGCCATTTCCCGGTCTCCGACCCCGCCGCCGCGAGCTCGACGCGTCGAAGGCTCGGGTTTGCAAAGACAGCTCGAAACGCCTCGAACGGTTCGGAGAGCCGCTCTCGAAGCCCCTCGGCCATCGGCCAGAGCATGGCACGTCGGTCGGCGTGGAATCCCTCAGATCTCGAGCCGCCCGCGATCGGTTGACTCGCTCGGGGGCTGGGTGGAGACTTGCCGGGGGCAGACCAGGTCCGAACGCCATGAAGGGAGGGCTTCATGAAGCGCTTTCTGCTTTGCAGCGTCGCTGCGGGCGTGCTTGCGCTGCCCGCTGTCGCGGCAGCCAGCAGCTCGCTCGTCACCGTCGGCAGCCCCGCCGACACGACACCGCAGAACCATCAGAACGAACCCGCGGTCGCGATCGACGCGGGACACCCTGACGTGTTGGCCGCCGGGGTGAACGACTTCATCGACTGGCGGCCTTGTCCGCAGACCGACGCGACGAACAAGGGGACTTGCGAGGACCCTGCCGATAGTCCCGTCGGAGTGTCGGGCGTCTACTTCTCGTTCGACCGAGGCCACAGCTGGGTCCAGCCGACCTACACAGGCTTGACCGCTCGGGATTGCACGGCGGCCGGGGCCTGCTCCGCACACATGGGGCCGATCGGCACGCTTCCGTGGTACGCCGAGAACGGGTTGATCTCCAGCGGCGATCCAGGGGTGGCGTTCGGGCCGCGTCGCGTGAACGGAACGTTCTCGTGGGCGAACGGCTCTCGCCTCTATTACTCGAACCTCACGGGATCCGTCACGGATGGATTCCCGCAGCAAGAGCCCTTCAGGGGCTTCCTCGCTGTCGGCGTCTCGCGCTTCGACAACCCGACGGCGGCAAGGATTCAGGACAAGGCCAACTGGATGCCGCCGGTTCTCGCGACGCCGCGCCTGAGCGCGACGACGTTCGAGGACAAGGAGCAGATCTGGGCCGACAACGCGTCCTCGAGCCCATTCTTCGGAAACGTCTACATGTGCGTCGACGAGTTCCGCAGCAACTCGAGAGGAGCCGCGCTGCCACTTCCACAGGTCGTCTCGGTTTCGACGGACGGCGGTGACACGTGGTCGCAGAAGCAAGTGAACGACGCCGCGACCAACAATGCGCTCGGTTTCCACGAGGCTTGCACGATTCGAACGGACAGCAACGGCGTCGTCTACCTCTTCTACGCGCACTTCCAGGTCGGGTCCCCAGGCATCGGAACCCAGGCGATGCAGAAGTCATATGACGGCGGCAAACACTGGACCAAGCCGCAGGACATCCTTCCCATGAACGACGCCTGCTACAACGTCGACCCGGTCGAGGGGCGCTGCGTCGCGGACGGCGAAGCCGGCGCTCGGATCGATCTCAGCGCGATGCCGAGTGTCGACATCGCCAACGGCGCACCGACAGGCGCCGGTGCGACGAACGAGATCGTCATCGGGTGGAGTGACGGCCACTTCGGACTCAACAGCGAGGTCACGTTCCTCTCGTGGTCGAAGAGCAGCGGCTCGACCTGGAGCGATCCAGCGGTCGTCTCGCTCGAAGGGGACCGCTCGCTCTATTCGGCCCCCGCGATCTCACCCACGGGTGACCGCGTCTATGTCGTGTACGAAGGCCCGCAGACGCCGTGGCAAGGGGCGGACATGACAACGCCCCGTCTGTACCACGGAGTTTTCCGCACGGCGCCAATCGGTGCGGATGGGTCGCCGGGGGCGTGGTCGACGTTAGAAAACGGGCCTCTGGGTGATCTCCGCGCGAGCTACCCGGGCCACGACATCTATCAGGAGCGGATCGGCGACTACGTCTACGCCGCCGCGACCTCGGTGTACGGCGCTTCGGTCTGGACCGATCTCCGAAATGCGGCAGTCTGTGATCCGGTTCAGAGCTGGCGGTCGGCGTCGTTCACGGCCGGGCATCGTGTGTTGCCCGGCGCGCCGTGGCCACTGGCCGATTGCCCAGGGACGTTCGGCAACACGGACATCTTCGCGGCAACCACCGGTTGAACTGACGGGAGGGCCGGGGCGGTCGACTTCGACCGTCCCGGCCTCTCTCAGCGAACTCTCAGCACTCTCAAAGGTCCCTTTGATTCCTAGCTGTTTTGCTGGGTCACGACCAAGCGGATCTCAACCGAAGGAGTGATGAGAATGATCACAAGCACCCTGCTCAACCTGATCGTGTCGATTGTCGCAGTCGGCGTGCTCGTCTTCGTTGTGCGCCTCGCGCACCTCGTGGCCGGCGGCCGCTTCGAGGAAACGCCGACGACGTTGCACGTGGAGACGCCGTACGAGCTCGAACGTGCCGCCTGAGGCCGACCCGCGCCTTCCGGAGTGTCAGTTCTGGGAGGCGCGGCTGACCGCTCGCGCGAGCGCTGCGCTCGAGAGCTGACCCCGGGTGACGTCCTGGATGCGACCGTTGCGATCGACATAGAACGTCTCAGGAAGGCCGATCAGCCCGAACCTCGTCGTGATCGAGCTCTTCGAGTGCACCACGACGTAGGGCACGTGGTGCACGCTCAAGAAGTGTCGCGCGTCGCCCGTCAGATCGTTGACGTCAACTCCGACGAAGACGACACGACCGCGTTGAGCCTTCGCCGCCGAGGCGAGAAGCGCCGCCTCGCGCTGGCACGGCGAGCACCATGAGGCCCAGAAGTTCAGGACGACCGGATAGCCGCGGAGATCCCCGAGCCGCAGTGTTCCTCGACGGGCGGCCGCCCGAAGCGGTCGAGGCCACGTCCCCCACTGGGGCCAGATCACCGACAGCCGAACGTTCGGTGCGGGCGGCGCGCGGTGCGACGTGATCGCTCGTGTCAACCGGGCGGCGGCACGGGCCCCTGAAAGTCCATGAACGATTCGGTAACTGAGCAGCGCGAACAGGACCAAGACGAGCAGCGTCGCCGAGAGCCGCAGCGCCGAGTGCATCCTCGGCACGGTCAGCGAGCTCCCGTTCCGAGTGCCGAGCGACGAGGGGCGACACGTCGCCGCAGGCCCGAATCGTCAGCTCCGAGCCAGACGTACAGCCAGTAGAAGACGACGATCGCGTACGGGATCGAACCCGGGCCCAGCATGACTCCCGCGGCGAGCTGCTGGTCTCCGAGCGCGGAGAGCCCACCTTTGTGTCCCGCGCTCTGGGCCGGATAGAGCGGCGTCGTCGCAATCGTGAGGACGATCGCGAGCAGCCAGCTCGCCGCCGACCCGGCTGCCGTGTAGATCACCCGGCCGAAGGCGTTGAGACGCGGATGAAACGGCGGCGAATCCAGGACCTGGCTCCAGAAGAGGAGCCCGAGCAGCACGAAGGAGATGTGCTCGGCGTAGTGGACGCCGTTGTTTCGGAGTGTGAGGTCATAGAGGGCCGGAACGTGCCAGACGGCGAGGTTGACGTCGAAGAGGAGCCAGGCCGCGACGGGGGTCACGATGAGACGGGCGACGCGCCGCAACCAGCCGAAGGACGGGCTCTTGACCAGAGCGCGGGCGAGCCGGCGGCGGAACCCGAGCGGCAGCGGGCGCCAGAAAGGCATCCACGGCGCGCCCAGCACCAGCAAGGGCGCAGCGACCATCAGCAACAGGACGTGTTGGAGCATGTGTGCCCAGAACCAGTCGTCCGCGAGGCGCTCGACCGGCGAGTCCAGGG
>Ga0193729_1000406_pt1 | contig 22428 bp, 23 predicted proteins | sample U1c2metaG_FD_143036 | JGI IMG/M metagenome (GOLD analysis project Ga0193729, IMG submission 143036) | Soil microbial communities from a riparian zone of the East river system, Colorado, United States - U1c2 | ecosystem: Environmental > Terrestrial > Soil > Riparian zone | place: USA: East River...
CCGGTTGTCGCCAAGCTCGCTCGAAGGGCAGCCGCCAGGCGCTGGGAGCGATGAGCTGGTGGATGGCGTTGGGCCCCCACGACCCGGGCTCATAGAAACGAACCGGAAGCGGCGCCTCCAGCAGGTTGGTGGAAACCTCCCAAAGCCGTTCGATGCCGTCGGCAGTCGTGAACAGCGTGTGATCACCGCGCATGGCATCCAGAATCAAGCGCTCATACGCCTCGAGCACATCGCCAATGTGCCCCGTGTCGTGCATGGCAAACTGCATGCTGAGTTTGTCCAGACGCATACCGGGACCGGGGCGCTTGCCATAGAATGACAGCGACATCTTTGCGGCATCCGCCAGGTCGAACGTCAAATGGTCCGGGCCTTGCTCGCCGATTCCTGACCCGGTCGGAAACATGCTCTTGGGCGGCTCCCGAAAGGCAATCGAAATGATGCGTTGGCCTTCCGCAAGGCGCTTGCCCGTGCGCAGATAGAAAGGCACGCCGGCCCAGCGCCAATTGTCGATGTGACATCTCAACGCAATGAAGGTCTCCGTATCCGAATCGGGGGAGACACCTTCTTCCGACCGGTATCCCGTGTATTGCCCGCGGACGACATCGGCGGGCTTGACCGGCAACATGCTGCGAAAGACTTTGTTTTTTTCCTCGCTGATGGGTTTCGGCTCCAGAGACGTCGGGGCCTCCATCGCCATGAAGCCCAGAATCTGAAACAGGTGAGTGACCACCATATCTTTGTATGCGCCGGTCTGCTCGTAAAAACCGGAGCGCTTGCCGAGGCCCAGCTTCTCGGGTACATCGATTTGCACGTGATTGATGAAGTTGCGGTTCCAGATCGGTTCAAACAAACCATTGGCAAAGCGGAAGGCGAGAATGTTTTGCGCGGCCTCCTTGCCGAGAAAGTGATCGATACGGAAGATCCGATCCTCGTCGAATACCTCGTGCAGTTTGTTGTTCAACAGAACCGCGCTCGCGAGGTCCGTGCCAAATGGCTTCTCCATAATGACTCGTGAGCGGTCGACCAGATCGGCCTCCCCGAAGAGGCGCACCGCGGACAATGCGGCGTTTGGCGGCACGCTCAGGTAGTGCAGCCGGCGGCACTCAACGTTGAAACTTCGTTCCGCCTCCAACACAGCCGCCTTCAGCACCGCGGCACCGGCGCTCAACGGTACATATTGAAGATCGTTCGAGAACGCATCCCAGTCGCTCTGTGCAACTTTGCGCGTGGAGAACTCGGTGAGCGCGTCCCGCGCCAGCTGCCGGAAGCCCCCAGCGTCCATATTCTCGAGTGAGACGCCGATGATCCGGCAGCCCGGGATGAACCCTGAACTCGACAGATGGAATAACCCGGGCAACAGTTTGCGTCGGGCAAGATCGCCGGTTGCGCCCACCATAACCACGACTTGGGGGAACTGCGGCCCAACGCCCGGCGGTATCTTTGCCACTATTCATATCTCCTTCGAAAATTGTGATCCATATCGCATTCTGCATCGTATTCGCGGACGCGCCAACACATAACCGAAACGCCCCGCGTTCATAATGCGCGCAATGAATTCACGGTCATTCACCATCAGACCGTACAACTTCAGCCTTATAGGAAATTGAACATGCTTGGACTAGTCGCCCGCTGGGGCCACAATTTACTTCTGACAGCAATGGCTTTATTGACGGTGGTCGTCGTAGTCTTGGCGAGATAAGCCGCGCCGAAGTCGCACCCGAAAAAAAAAGAGCGGACCGAAGTCCGCTCTCTTTTGACTGTAACCAGCTGATTGCCGGTATTACATGTCCATACCGCCCATGCCACCCATGCCGCCGCCCGGGGCGCCATGTGCATGCTCTTCTTCCTTCGGCGACTCAGCGATCATGACTTCCGTCGTGAGCAACAGTCCCGCCACCGAGGCGGCGTTCTGCAGAGCCAGACGCGTCACCTTGGTCGGATCCAGGATGCCCAGATCGATCATATCGCCGTACTCACCCGTCTGGGCGTTGTAACCGAACGTGCCCTTGCCCTCGCGGACGCGGTTCAGAACAACCGCGGCATCCTCACCCGCATTGGTGACGATTTGACGCAGCGGCTCTTCAATTGCGCGAGCCAGGATCTTGATGCCCGTGGTCTGATCTTCGTTCTTGCCGGTGAGCTTCTCGATCGCTTTGAGTGCACGCACCAGAGCAACGCCGCCGCCCGGAACCACGCCTTCTTCGACGGCCGCACGGGTTGCGTGCAACGCATCTTCGACGCGGGCCTTCTTTTCCTTCATTTCGATTTCGGTCGACGCACCGACTTTGATCACGGCAACGCCGCCGGAGAGCTTGGCAACGCGCTCCTGCAGTTTTTCCTTGTCATAGTCAGAGGTCGCTTCCTCGATCTGCTGGCGGATGCTCTCGACGCGGCCCTTGATGTCAGAGGCCTTGCCGGCGCCGTCGATAATGGTGGTGTTCTCTTTCTCCACCAGAATCTTCTTCGCTTCACCCAAGTCGTTCAGCGTCGCCTTCTCGAGCGACAAGCCGACTTCGTCGGAGATGACCGTGCCGCCCGTGAGAACAGCAATGTCCTGCAACATGGCTTTGCGGCGATCGCCGAAGCCCGGCGCCTTGACGGCGGCGACTTTGACGATGCCGCGGATCGTGTTGACGACCAACGTGGCAAGCGCTTCGCCTTCCACATCTTCCGCAACGATCAGCAGCTGCCGGCCACCCTTCGCAATGGCTTCCAGCAAGGGCAGCAATTCGCGAATGTTGGAGATCTTCTTGTCAACCAACAGCACCAGCGGCTTGTCGAGCTCGGCGCTCTGGCTCTGCTGATTGTTGATGAAATACGGCGAGAGGTAGCCGCGGTCGAACTGCATGCCTTCGACCACTTCGAGCTCGTTCTCGAGGCCCGAACCTTCCTCAACCGTGATCACGCCCTCTTTGCCGACCTTCGCCATCGCATCGGCGATGGTCTTGCCAATGCTCTCGTCGGAGTTCGCAGAGATCGTGCCGACCTGCGCAATCGCCTTCGGATCCTTGCAGGGCTTGGAGAGCTTCTTGAGCTCTTCCGTGGCCGCAATGACCGCGGTGTCGATGCCGCGCTTCAAATCCATCGGGTTTGCGCCTGCCGCAACCGACTTCAAGCCCTCGCGGATGATGGCTTGCGCCAACACGGTCGCGGTGGTGGTGCCGTCGCCGGCCTCGTCAGACGTGTTGGAAGCGACTTCCTTCACCATCTGCGCGCCCATGTTTTCGAACTTATCCTTGAGTTCGATTTCCTTCGCCACGGACACACCGTCCTTGGTGACGGTGGGAGCGCCGAAGCTCTTGTCGAGCACCGCGTTGCGGCCCTTCGGACCCAATGTGACTTTGACGGCATTCGCCAAAATATTCACACCCTTGAACATGCGTGCCCGAGCGTCGTCGCTGAAGCGTACGTCTTTAGCTGCCATTTGCTGATACCTCTAATTAATTTTGATTTGCGGGACTACGAAGTGCGTGGTTTTCGCTCGGAGGCTTACTTGCCTTCCACGATGGCCATGATGTCTTCTTCGCGCATCACGACCAGCTCGTCTCCATCCATCTTCACTTCGGTACCGCTGTACTTACCAAAAAGAATCTTGTCGCCGACTTTGACGTCAAGCGGGCGAATTTCGCCGTTCTCCAATATCTTGCCCTTACCGACGGCAACCACTTTCCCGAAGATCGGCTTTTCAGTCGCGGTATCCGGGATCACGATGCCACCTGGAGACTTACGCTCCTCTTCTTCTCTTTTCACGATCACGCGGTCATGAAGGGGACGAATCTTCATAAGACAAGACTCCTAGTGCTTGAGTTTGGGTAACTAAAGGGTGGGTGTTGTTAGCACTCTCCCGTCGAGGCTGCTAATCATAGCGGCGAAATATTACGATTCAAGGCCTGAGCACCTTAATTTTTGCTGTACTGCGGCAATAATTCGGAGCTGGCGCGCTCGAGGCATGGCTACTAAAGTGCCGTCCCATGAAACGCACGCAAACCTCCCTCCTCACGTTCTTGGTCGTGTTCGTACTGGGCGCGGCCGGAGCCGCATACGCCAAGCCCTGGTGGATGCGGGGTATTGAATCCAACGAAACCGACTTTCTGCCGCCCGATGTCGCATTTCGGGTTGCCGCACGCATCGACGGCAATGTCCTGAAAGTGCGCTGGGTCATCGCGGATGGCTACTATCTGTATAGACAAAAGATCGAAGTCAAGGCGGAAAGTCCGGACCTGGTGGTCTCTGCCCCGCAGCTGCCGCCCGGGGTCGTGAAAACCGACCCATACCTCGGTACCCAAGAAATCTATACCCAGCAGGTTGAAGCGACGGTTCCCTACACCCGGATTGATGCCGGCGCCCACCGCATTCAGCTCAAAGTGACCTATCAGGGTTGTGCGGAAGCGGGGCTTTGCTACCCGCCCATCACCAGAGTGGTCTTCCCGAACGCCGGCCCCGCTCCGGTCGCGCCCAGTATTCCGCCCTATCCATGGCAGAGCATCGCCATCATCGCGGGTGCATTCGCATTTCTGCTTGCAGGGCTGGTGCTGCGCAAGGGACGCAAGCTCGACGTTCCGGCATGAACACGCCGGGGCTGCGTCTATTGAGCGCCGCGCTAATCGTGCTGCTCGGGATTTGGGCAGGATTGAAGACGCATTCGATTCGCATAGCGCACCAGGCCCGCGGCGTTGCGGTGCCTGCCGGCACGGCCAGCGCGCCCACCCCGTCGGACAGTTCGGCGCCCGAGGCGGCCATGCCGCATCCGATCGTTCCGGCCCGCCTGCCTGACTTTTCGCTCAAGGATCTAACCGGCAAAAGCGTCCCGATCTCGGCATGGAGCGGCAAATCGCTCATAATCAACTTTTGGGCCACCTGGTGCGCGCCCTGCCGGCGGGAAATCCCGCTGCTCAAGTCGCTGGCAACCGAATGGGCCGGGCGGGATCTCCAGGTGGTCGGAATTGCCGTGGACCATCCCGACAAGGTTCGGGACTTCGCCGGCCAGTTCAAAATTGACTACCCGGTGCTCATCGGCGATCAAGATGCCTTGGACGTGGCCGCAAAGTTCGGCATGGATTCGCCGGCCTTCCCCTTCACCGTTTTCACGGACCGGCGCGGCGAGGTGGTGACCTTGTTTGTCGGCGAGCTGCACCGGCCGCAGGTCGATTTCATCCTATCCGAGGTCCAAGATCTCAATCAGGACCGCGTTAAGCTCCCCGAAGCTCGGCGTGCCATAGCCGAGGGCCTGCAGGCGCTGGCCGAGAAACAAGCAGGATAAGCGCCTTCCGGCGACGTTCGCCGCCGAAGCTTGCCTTTTCACCTCAAATTCTGGTTATTATCGCGGACCTTTGTAGCGCGACTGCGCGGAATTGGATGCCGAGAATGGCGCGAATTTTATTACTCAACGGCCCGAATTTGAATCTGCTCGGCAGTCGCGAGCCGGCCGTATATGGCACGGCCACTCTGCAAGACATCGAGACGAAGCTCAAGGGCTTAAGTGTTGCCCAGGGCCATGAACTCATCGCCTCACAGAGCAATGCCGAGCACGAGTTGATCGGCAAAATTCAGACCACGAAGCGCGATGGCGTGGCCTTCGTGATCATCAATCCGGGCGCCTTTACCCATACGAGCATCGCATTGCGCGATGCCTTCCTGTCGGTAGGGGTACCGTTCATCGAAATTCACCTGAGCAACGTATTCGCGCGCGAGGCCTTTCGGCATCACTCATATTTGTCCGACATCGCGGTCGGATGTATTTACGGACTGGGCCCGATCGGCTACGAGCTCGCGCTCCAAGCCGCAATCGCGCGCCTGGCCAAATCTTAAAACTATCGATTCTCAAGGGGTTCGCGGATGGATATTCGCAAGGTAAAGAAGCTGATCGAGTTGCTCGAGGAATCGGGCATCTCGGAACTTGAAATATCGGAGGGCGAGGAATCGGTACGCATCAGCCGTCACCCGAGGATGGGCGTGCAGGTCGCAGCCGCCCAACCTGCCCCCGTCATGCATGCGGCGCCGGCCGGAGCCGCGATGCCGATGCCGGCCACGTCAGCCGGCGAGCGCGCGCCGCGCAACGACGAGCACACGGTCACCTCCCCCATGGTCGGCACCTATTACGCCTCCGCTTCCCCGGGCGCGAAGCCGTTCGTCGAGATCGGCAGTGAAATCGAAGTCGGTCAGATACTTTGCATCATTGAAGCCATGAAGATGATGAACCAAATCGAATCCGACAAGGCGGGTCGGGTGACGGCGATGCTGGCGAAGAACGGCGAGCCGGTCGAGTTCGGTCAACCGCTGTTCATCATCGAATAGTTGAAGATGATCGAAAAAGTCGTCATCGCGAACCGCGGCGAGATCGCACTTCGCATATTGCGTGCCTGCCGCGAACTTGGCATCAAGACCGTGGCCGTGCATTCCACCGCCGATTTCAATACCAAGCACGTGCTGCTCGCGGACGAGACCGTGTGCATCGGACCTCCACAATCGGCTCTGTCGTACTTGAACATGCCGGCGATCATCAGCGCGGCCGAAGTAACGGACTCGGTGGCGATTCATCCGGGTTACGGGTTCTTGTCGGAAAACGCCGATTTCGCCGAGCGCGTCGAGAAGAGCGGCTTCATCTTTGTCGGACCCCGGGCGGAAACCATCCGGCTCATGGGCGATAAGGTGTCCGCCATCAAGGTCATGAAAGCGGCAGGCGTCCCCTGCGTGCCGGGTTCCGACGGACCTTTGGGCAAGGACGCAGATGAGAATTTCCGCATCGCCAAGGACATTGGCTATCCTGTGATCATCAAAGCCTCCGGCGGCGGCGGCGGCCGCGGCATGCGCGTGGTGCACACGGATGCGTCGCTGCTCAACGCCATCGGCGTAACGCAGGCCGAGGCGCTCGCTGCATTCAGCAATGATCAGGTTTACATGGAGAAATTCCTCGAAAAGCCGCGGCACATCGAGTTTCAGATTCTGGCCGACAACTACGGCAACGTCGTGCACTTGGGCGAGCGCGATTGCTCCATGCAGCGCCGCCACCAAAAAGTCATTGAGGAAGCGCCGGCGCCCGGCCTCACGGCGAAACAGCGCAAGACCATGGGCGAACGCTGCGCCAAAGCGTGCCGCGAAGTCGGCTACCGCAATGCCGGCACGCTCGAGTTTTTGTATCAGGACAACGAGTTTTACTTCATCGAGATGAACACGCGCGTTCAGGTCGAACATCCCGTGACCGAATTGGTCACCGGGATCGATATCGTCAAGGCACAGCTGCTGATTGCCGCCGGCGAGCCGCTGCCTTACGGCCAGAATGACATCCAGATCCGCGGCCACGCCGTGGAATGCCGCATCAACGCGGAAGATCCCAAGACTTTCACCCCTTCACCGGGTCCAATCCGGCTGTGGCACTCGCCCGGCGGCCCGGGAATCCGAGTCGACAGCCACGTCTACACCGGCTACAACGTGCCGCCGTTCTACGATTCCATGATCGGCAAGGTCATTGCATACGGCGACACGCGCGACACGGCCATCGCGCGCATGCGCAATGCGCTTGCGGAAATGGTGGTCGAGGGCATCAAGACCAACATCCCGCTGCACCAAGAAATTTTCAATCACTCCGCTTTCAAGCAGGGCGGCACCGACATCCACTATTTAGAGCGCCGATTGGGACTGAAGTAACATCTGCGGGACGTTGCATCGATGACGTTCTATGAAATCGAATTTCCGCTCGCCGCTTTGAGCTGCGACGCGGTCGAAGCGGCGCTGCTCGAAGTCGGCGCAAGTTCCATAACCTTCGTCGATCGTGGCGACGAACCCGTGCTCGAGCCCAAGCCGGGTGAAATGAGATTGTGGAGCGATACGCTGGTGCGCGCCCTGTTTCAAGAATCGAGCGACGCAGCGTTGAATCTCGATCGTCTCGCAGCCACCTTGGGCAATCACGTCACCCAGACCGCTCGCGTGCGCGCGGTGGAAGATCAGGTTTGGGAACGCGCTTGGCTTGCCGGCTGGAAATCGATGCGCTTCGGACGCCGCCTGTGGGTCGTTCCGCGCGCAGCCGAGGCACCGGATGACGCCGAAGCCATCGTCGTGCGGCTGGACCCGGGACTGGCGTTCGGCACGGGCACGCATCCCACCACGGCGCTTTGCCTGCAGATCCTGGAATCACTGCCGGTGGAAGGCCGGACGGTCATCGATTATGGCTGCGGCTCCGGCATCTTGGGTTTGGCAGCGTTGAAACTGGGGGCCGCTCATGTGACCGCAGTCGATTTGGACCATCAGGCCCTCCTGGCGACGCGCGACAATGCCATCCGCAACGGCGTCTCCCGGCAAATGACGGTGCAGGGCATCGAAGACGAATTACATGTTGCTGACTGCGTGATTGCCAACATTCTCGCCGGACCCTTGATCGATTTGGCGCCGAAGTTGACCGCGGCCTGCGAGCCGGGGGGCCACCTGATTCTGTCAGGCCTGTTGAAAACGCAGGCCTACGCGGTAAAAGCGGCATACGCGTCGGGTTTTGATAAGGTGCAGGTCATTGAGCGCGATGAGTGGTGCTGCATCTACGCGCGGAGAGTGCTGGAGCCCTAGCCTTGTTTACGCAATGTTCGAAATGCGAGACCGTTTTCAGATTATCCGCCGAAGTGCTGCGGGCGGCGGGCGGTCAGGTGCGTTGCGGAAGATGCGGCGAAGTCTTCAACGCATTGGCACACCTTGCCGAGGATCCGAGCGCCTTTACGGCCGGCGAGACTGAAATCGAGTTGGAATTTCGGGCCGACAGCATTCTGGAGTCCCCGGCGCCGATGACACCATCGCCCAAGGCGGAGGCGAGTTCCGAAGACGACGCGCCGCCGGGAGCGGAGATAGCTCGGCTGCAAATTCTGGACTGGAATGAAAACGCATCATCCGATGTCCAGATCGAGATCGAGGATGCGCCTCCTGAACAGGTAGGCGAAACATCGCTTGAATTCACCCTGCCGCCGGGAGAATTGGATCGGATTTTCGTCGAATCCAAGAAACCCACGGTCCCGCAGCGGATGATCGAGCCCAGCGTGACAGCGGCACCCCTGCCGCCGCACCCGGAGGACATCGAGATATTCGACGCCGCGGCGCCCAGCGGCTTCGACGTCTCCGAGGACGTACGGCGCGAAATGCTCTCCATCCTGGAATCATCCCCCGACATGGAGGCGCCATTGGGCGTGGAGAGAGCCGCGCGACCGCGAAAGCGACGCGCATCACCCTTCGCGCTCACGCCGCAGGTCAGCGAACGAGCGTACATCCCGTGGCTCGTCGCGGTGATTGCATCTGCGCTGCTGTTGATTGTCCAGGTGGTTCACCAGAATCGCGAATGGCTTGCGGCGCACACGCCCTTGGGCGCGGCGCTGCGTGCACCGCCGGCTAACCTGAGCGCTTATCAGCTCAGGCAGTGGGGTGTAACCGGCGATCCCGCCGGCGAGGGCACATTGCGCGTGCGCGCCAGTATCTTGAACACGGCCGCGCAACTCGAGCCGTACCCGCTATTGCGCGTCACCCTCGCCAATCGCTTTGGCGGCAGCATTGGCACGCGTGATTTTGAACCTTTCGAATACTTGGGCAAGCCGATCGCCAAGCTTCTCGCACCCAGCGAGCGGGTGGACGCAACGATGGATATCCTGGATCCGGGCAAAAGCGCGGAGGGATTTGAAATCGATGTGTGCCTGCGCGGCGCCGATAAAAAAATTTCGTGTGCCAACGATGCGGCACCGGCGCAAGCTAAGCGATGACCGTCAAGATAGGCCGCTTCACATTGCCGTCCAACGTCCTGCTGGCGCCCATGGCCGGTGTGACCGACCGGCCGTTTCGCATTCTATGCCGCCGTTTTGGCGCAGGCCTGGCCGCCTCGGAAATGCTCAGCGCCGACGTGCGGTTGTGGGATACACCGAAATCGCGCCGCCGCATGGATCATTCGGGCGAACCCAGCCCTCGGGTGGTGCAGATAGCCGGCTTTGATCCTGACATGATGGCCGATGCTGCGCGGCGCAACGTCGATGCCGGTGCGGAAATTATCGACATCAATATGGGCTGTCCCGCAAAGAAAGTGTGCAATCGATTGGCGGGCTCTGCGCTGCTTCAGGACGAAGACCTCGTTGCGCGGATCTTGTTCAAGGTGGCGCGGGCGGTGACGGCGCCGGTGACGTTGAAAACGCGCACCGGTTGGGATCCTCAGCACAAGAACGGCTTGGCGATAGCAAAAATCGCCGAGGACAGCGGCATCGCCGCGCTGGCCATTCACGGACGCACGCGCACCGATATGTATCAGGGCGATGCTGAACACGAAACCGTGGCTGCCATCAAGGCCAATGTAAAGATCCCCGTATTTGCAAACGGAGATATCGCTTCCCCGCAGCACGCACGAAAAATTCTTCAGCAGACCGGGTGCGACGGCATCCTGATCGGCAGAGCGGCCCAGGGCCGGCCATGGATCTTTGACGAAGTCAATTTTTTTCTCTCGACAGGAGAAATTCGCGCAGTGCTAGCGCTGGAAAAAGTCCGTGATATTATGCGCGCCCACCTTGAAGACCTGTATGCTTTTTACGGCGATCAAACCGGTGTTCGGGTGGCACGTAAACACTTGAGTTGGTATTTCCGGCAGCACCCCGGACAAGAGGACTTGCGGAATCGGCTCGTTCAAATCGAGACTCCCGCAGAACAACTGTCCACCCTGCTGCAGCATTATGATACGAGTGTGGATCGCGCCGCGTAGGCGTTTTGGAAAACAAAAATAATCAACGGGGATTGAACTTAAGGCCATGGTCGCTAAAAAGAAATCGAAATCGCGTCGAGAGATCGCGCCTGGATTCAACGGCCGCGACTTGAAGGTCAACGGCAAGGGCGTGCCCTTGCGTTCGCAGGCTGAAGAGGCCCTGCAATGCTATTTTGAAACGCTGAACGGCCATAAGCCCGCACATTTGTACGACCTCGTGATGCGCGAAGTCGAGGAGCCCTTGTTCAAAGTGGTGATGGGCCATGTTCAGGGCAACCAGAGCCGGGCCGCCACCATCCTCGGCATCAATCGCGGCACTTTGCGCAAGAAACTCAAAGAGTTCGGCATCAACGAGTAGCGCTTTAGTGCTCACGCCCGTACGTCGCGCGCTACTCAGTGTTTCCGATAAGACCGGCATCGTTGAATTCGCGCGCGAACTGAAAGAGCGCGGCATCGAGCTGTTGTCGACCGGCGGCACCGCCAAACTGTTGACGAGCCACGGCATTCCGGTCAAAGAAGTCGCCGAGCACACCGGCTTCCCGGAAATTATGGGCGGCCGCGTGAAAACACTTCATCCGAAGATTCACGGCGGCTTGCTGGGCAGGCGCGGACTCGATGAGGCGGTGATGCGCGAGCACGACATCGAACCCATCGACCTGCTGGCGGTCAATTTGTATCCCTTTGCCTCCACGGTCAGCCGGCCCGACTGCACCTATGAGGAGGCGGTCGACAATATCGATATCGGCGGTCCTGCGATGGTGCGCGCCGCGGCAAAAAATCATGCCTTCGTCACGGTGGCCGTGGACCCCAACGACTATCGCGAATTGCTGGATGAACTGGCCGCCAACCAGGGCAGCATCAACTTGAATATGCGCCGCAAGTTGAGTGCCAAAGCGTTCGCACACACCGCGCAGTACGACGCGATGGTATCCGCGTACTTCACCGGCGCCATCGGCGGCGGTGCGGCGCCCACCTTCCCCGACGACTTGAATCTTTCATTTCGCAAGCACTTCGACTTGCGGTACGGGGAAAATCCGCACCAGCAGGCGGCGTTCTACACCGACCCCCGCGCCATCGGCGCATCCGTGACCCAGGCCAAGCAAATTCAGGGCAAGGAGCTGTCGTTCAACAACATCGCCGACGCCGACACGGCGCTCGAATGTGTACGCCAATTCGACACGGCCGGCTGCGTCATCGTTAAACACGCCAACCCCTGCGGCGCCGCGAGGTGCAGCACGGTCGGCGAAGCCTACGCGCACGCCTATCGCACCGACCCGACCTCGGCCTACGGCGGCATCATTGCCTTCAATCGCGAATTGGACGCGGCCACGGCGCAGGCCATCATCGAGCAGCAATTTGTCGAGGTCATTTTGGCGCCGAGCATCACCGAGACGGCGAAAGCAGCGCTTGCGACCCGCGACAACGTGCGCCTGCTCATCACGGGCGAACTGCATTTGCCCGTGACGCAACTGCTCGAATACAAAAGCGTGGCGGGCGGCCTATTGGTGCAGACGCGCGATACCGGGGCCGTTCGGGCATCCGAGCTGCGAACGGTCAGCAAGCGCTCTCCCACGCTCGCAGAGCTCGATGATTTGATTTTCGCCTGGCGAGTCGCGAAATATGTCAAATCAAACGCCATCGTTGCGGTCAAGGACAAGGCCACCATCGGAATTGGCGCCGGCCAAATGAGCCGGGTGATCAGCAGCAGAATCGCCGCCATGAAAGCCAAGGATGTTGGGCTGACCCTGGAATCCGCTTCGGTTGCCTCCGATGCATTTTTTCCGTTTCGCGACGGCTTGGACGCCTTGGCAGAATTCGGGATCAAGGCGGTCATTCAGCCCGGCGGCTCACGCCGCGACGCCGAAGTAATCGCGGCCGCCGACGAGCACGGCATCGCCATGGTGTTCACCGGTATGCGCCATTTCCGCCACTAAAGATTCCTCCGGTAGGACTGCGCAATGAAGATTCTCATTGTCGGCGGCGGCGGTCGCGAGCATGCGCTGGCGTGGAAGTGCGCGCAGTCGCCGCGCGTGCAACATGTCTTCGTTGCACCCGGCAACGCCGGCACGGCGCTGGAATCAAACGTGAGCAATATCGATATCGCAGCGGATGACATCGATGCACTGCTGCGATTTGCGATCGACGAGGATGTCGATCTCACCATCATTGGTCCCGAAGGTCCGTTGGTCGCCGGTATCGCCGATCGCTTCGCGGCAGCCGATCGCCGCTGTTTCGGTCCCTCGCGCAACGCCGCGCGCCTCGAAGGATCGAAGGCCTTCACCAAGGAATTCCTGCAGCGCCACCGGATACCGACCGCCGGCTTCGCCACGTTCGGGGCGGCGGATTTTGACGAGGCCTATGTCAGGGCACAGCGCCTGCCGCTGGTCGTCAAGGCGGATGGCTTGGCGGCCGGCAAAGGCGTCGTGATTTGCGAGACGCACGAATCGGCCATTGCGACCTGCCGGGAGATGCTCGGTGGAAGTTTCGGCGCCGCCGGCAACACCATCGTGATCGAGGAATTCCTGCAGGGCGAAGAAGTCAGCTTCATCGTGGTCGCGAAAGATCTACAGGTAATTGCGCTGGCGACATCGCAGGATCACAAGCGCCGCGACGACGGCGATCAAGGGCCGAACACCGGCGGCATGGGCGCGTATTCGCCGGCTCCCATCGTTACGGCGCAACTGCATCAGCGCATCATGCGCGAGGTGATTGAGCCGACTTTAAAGGGTCTCGCCACCGATGGCAGTCCCTATCTCGGTTTCCTGTATGCAGGGTTGATGATCGCTGCGGACGGCACGCCCAAGGTATTGGAGTTCAATTGCCGGCTCGGCGACCCTGAAACGCAGCCGATCCTGATGCGGTTGCAAAGCGATCTCATCGATTTGTGCGAGGCGGCACTCGACGGTGCCTTGGAACGACTCGACGTTCGATGGGACTCGCGCGCCGCGCTCGGCGTGGTCATGGCCGCCGGCGGCTATCCGGATGCCTACCGCAAAGGCGACCCGATCAGCGGACTCGATGCCGCCGCGGCCCTGCCGGGAAAAGTGTTTCATGCCGGCACGCGGGCCGAAGGCACGAAAATCGTGACGGCCGGCGGGCGCGTGCTGTGCGCAGTAGGATTGGGAGACAGCGTCGGTGCCGCGCAGCATCAAGCATACAATCTCGTGCATACCATTCACTGGAATCTAGTTCAATACCGGCTGGATATCGGCTACCGCGCGATCGAGCGCGAGTGACGCGGTATCAATCACAGCCAGGAGCTTCACATGCCGCAAACTCGTCCCAGCATCGCCGACAAGCGGCGCACCTTCCTTCGACTGCACCAGCACGGTTGCTTCGTGATTCCCAACCCGTGGGATGTGGGCAGTGCGCGCTATCTGCAGAGTTTGGGGTTCAAGGCATTGGCCACCACCAGCTCCGGCTTCGCCTGGTCGCATGGCCACCGCGATGGCGGCATGTCCCGGGATCGCGTGCTGGATCATCTGACGGAAATGGTTGAGGCCACCGACCTGCCGATCAACGCCGACTTCGAGCATGGTTTCGCACCCGATGCTGCGGGAGTCGCCGAAAGCGTGCGCTTGGCGGTGGAAACCGGCGTTGCGGGACTCTCCATCGAGGATTCAACCGGCCAGGCGTCCAAGCCCCTGTTCGACACCGATACGGCGATCGAACGAATTCGCGCGGCGCGCGGCGCCATCGACAAAGCCGGCGCCGACGCCATGTTGATCGGCCGGGCCGAGGGCTTTCTCGTCGGGCAGCCGGACATCGAACAAGTCATCGCGAGACTCAAGGCCTACGCGAATGCGGGCGCCGACTGTTTGTACGCGCCCGGAATTCGCTCCGTGGAACACATCACTGCCGTGGTCGCCGCGGTTGCGCCGAAACCGGTCAATCTACTCGTGGGCTTCAACGCCGACTTGACCCTGGAGAAAATCGCGGCACTGGGCGTGCGGCGCGTCAGCGTGGGCGGGGCGTTGGCGCGCGCCGCCTGGGGCGGATTCATGCGCGCCGCCAAACTCATCCAGGAAGAGGGAAAGTTCGACGGATTCGCCGACGCTGCATCGGGAAGCGCCTTGAACACGATCTTCCGCGGAGACTAAGGCCTCCTCACCATCGTTTGCATCAAATGCTCCAGCGCCGCGCCGGGATCGGCGCACTGGCCGGTATGCACGGGCGACGTTTGGACAATGGTGCTGCGCGGCGCCACCAACCAGTGAAACCGTTCGCGCGCGGTCATTTTCCCGATGTCCCCCGCGCCCTCGCCGCCCGCACAAATCGTCGGGATGACCGCCAGCGCGCTTCTGACAAGATCCAGGTCCACATGCGCATCGATCGCGAGCAATGCGCTCTCATCCAGCTCGATGCCTGCCTGCAATATCCGCTCCACGTCGCAGGAGAGAATAATGCCGGCATTGACGAACTCACCGCGCTCGACGCGCGGTACTACGCGCACGATCGCATAGTCATACGTGCGCAGCGCGCGCATGAATGGCCTCCTGTACAAAAATCTTCGAAGAGGCGAGACGCACCTTGAAATAGTTCAGATACGCTTGCCGCTGTTGCGATCGACTGTCGAATCCCGGATCTTCCGCGAGCCAGACATCGGGAATCAGTTCGATAATGGCTGCTATTTCTTCAAGGTCGAGGCGTGCCGCCATCTCGGCATCGACCTCTTCGATCATGCTCGCAAACCTCAACAATACATGGTCCTTGATCAACGAGAACGGGGTTCGCGCATGTTCGCCGCGGCTATTCCAAGCGTGATGAAAATACAGCGCGGCGCCGTGGTCGATGAGCCACAGCCGGCTATGCCACATCAGCATGTTCACGTTGCGCGCCGTGCGATCCACGTTGCACACGAAAGCATCGAACCAGACGATCGCGGAGGCGAGCTTTGCATCGGGTTGAAACACCAGCGGATCGAAGGTTACCGATCCGGGCAAATAATCCAAAGCAAGATTCAAGCCGGCGCTTGCGCCGATGAGACTTTGAATTTCCGCATCGGGTTCGGTGCGCGCGAGATCCGCCGGTAGCTCCGCAAAGACGATCTCCGGCACGGGCAGTCCGGCAAGCCGGCCGATCTGGCCGGCCAGCAGCTCTGCAATCAACGCTTTCGGCCCCTGCCCCGCTCCTCGAAACTTGAGCACGTACAAGCCATCGTCGTTTGCTTCGACAATGGCCGGCAGCGAACCGCCCTCGCGCAACGGCGTGACGTAGCGGCTCGCGGTGACGGTTCTTATGCGGTGCGTACCGCCGAGCCCTGTTGCTGGATGGGTGACTATTGCGGCCTCGCGACTTCGATGTGCGCGCTCTGGGTGATCTTCGGATCGCTGCTCGAATGATGCGCCCGGAACAAGCGCCCTTTCTCGGCCAGCAGCACAAATCCGAGGCTGACAAACCCGCAGCACAGGGCGCCGGCGGCCAGCGGCATCGTGGTGCCGTTGAATTGCTCGCCGATCAGAATTCCCACCAACGCGCCGCTGAATGTCGAGATGAAGCCTTGCAGCGATGCGGCGATTCCCGCGATCGATCCCATCGGTTCCATCGCCATGGCGCCGAAATTGGACACCGACAAGCTGAAGGTCGCCATGGTCAACGATTGCAGCACCACAAAGGTCCAGATTTGCTCGAGGCCCAGTGCCGCGATGAGAACATGCAACCCCGTGACGGCAATGAACAAGAGCAATGCAGTATGCGAGATAAGCCGCATACCCAAGCGCTCCACGATGCGCGAATTCAAGTACGCGGCCATGCCCATGAAAATGGCGCATAGCGCGAACATGCTGGGCATCAATTTGGGCCGGTGAAACACCTCGGAAAAAATCTGCGCCACCATGCCGACGTAAGCCATGATGGTTCCGAACATCACCATCATGGCGAGCGTGTAGAAAATCGAAGCGCGGGTGCCGAGCACGAGCTTGGCCGCGTTCACCACGTGCATACGCGTGAGCGTCATGCGGTATTCGGGGTGCAGAGTCTCCGGCAGGCGCAAGAACCCCCAGGCCGCGACCATCGCGGCAAACAGGGCGAACACCACGAAAATATAGCGCCAGGGGGCGACAAACAAGATCAGCTGGCCCAAGCTCGGCGCGAGAATCGGCACCGTCAGGAATACGACGAAGGTCAGCGACATGACCCGCGCCATTTGCCGGCCGGAGTACAGATCCCGCACCACGGAGCGCGTCACGGTGACGCAGGCAGCCGCCAGTCCATGCACGAAACGCCATGCGAGCAACGCCTCGAAGCTGCCGCTCAGACTGCACAGCAGCGCGGCAATGACGTAGAGCGTCAAGCCGCCGAGCAAGATCGGCCTGCGGCCGAATCGATCGGAGAGCATGCCCCAGAACAATTGACCGACGCCCATCCCCGTCATGTAGGCGGTGACGATCCATTGGCCGTGATTCGGGTCGCCGACCTTCAGCGCACTGACGATCGTCGGGAAGGCCGGCAGCATCGCGTCGATGGCAATGGCCTGCGTCGACATGGTCGCTGCCGCCAACACCACAAATTCAAGAAACCCAATCGAAAGGGCGCCGCGCTTCCCAACCATGAATTTCGATTAACTCCGGGCGATGCCAGGCGCGCCGGCGGCAGGCGGCGGCGTGCCCGCAGGCGGCTTGCGCGCGATGCTGGTCGCCATGGTGACTATCGACGCAAGGTCGGTCAGATTCGCCGGCACCACGAGCGTCGTGCCTGCTTGCGCCAGTTTGCCGAACTGCTTCACGTATTCTTCGCCGATGCGCAGCTGCATGGCTTCGATGCCGCCGCGATCGGACAGAGCGATGCCCACTTGCCGCAGGCCCTCCGCGGTCGCCGTGGCCACCGCCAAAATCGCCTGCGCCTGGCCTTCGGCTTCATTGATCTGCTGCTGCTTGTTGGCTTCGGACTGCTTGATCACGCGCTGCTTGTCGCCTTCCGCCTGGTTGATCTTCGCATCCCGCTCGCCTTCCGAGGTCAAAATGACGGCGCGCTTTTCGCGCTCCGCGCGCATTTGCTTTTCCATCGCCGAGAGCACGTCCCTCGGCGGGGTGATGTTCTTGATTTCGTAGCGCAGAACTTTCACGCCCCAAGGAGACGATGCCTTGTCCAATTCGCTCACGACATTGGTGTTGATCTGCCCTCGAGCCTCGAAAGTCCGGTCCAGCTCGATCTTGCCGATCTCGCTGCGCAGGGTGGTTTGCGCCAGCTGCGAAATCGCGAATCCATAGTTGGTGATGCCGTAAGAGGCCAAGTGCGGATCCATGACCTGCATGTACAGCACCGCGTCGACGCCTACCTGGACGTTGTCGCGGGTGATGCAGATCTGTTCGGCGATATCGATCGCGATTTCCTTGAGGTTGTGCTTGTAGGCGATCCGCTCCATGAACGGCACGAGAATATGAAACCCGGCCGACAGCGTGCGGCTGTACTTGCCCAGGTGTTCGATCACGAAGGCGCTCTGCTGCGGCACCACCGTCGCGGTCTTGGCAATCACCACCACGATCAGTATGGCGATGATGATGGCTCCATAGCCTAAGGTCAAAGTCACGAGTTTTCTCCATGGACGACGAGGGTCAAGCCATTGACCCGGTCGATACGCGCGCGCTGACCGGCTGCTATGAGGGATTGACCGCCGTTGACGGCGTTCCACGAACTGCCGCAGTACTCCAGCCGGCAGGTTTCACCCGGCGACAGTGCGGCGGGCAGCACCACCGTTTCGCCGACGGGTCCCTGCTTCATGGCGGGTAGTTTGCGGCGCATGCGATCATAGATCCGCCGGCGAAACGTAACCATGGAAAATACGGCCAAGATGCCGAACAGCAGCCACTGCATCCAGACGGCGGGCAGCAATCCTGCCAGATCCAATGTTCCCACGACCAGAGCGGATGCACCGACGAACACCAGATAGAACTGGGCATCGACGAACCCCAATTCAGAACCCAAAAGTACGGCGCCGACCGCAATCCACGCCCACCACTCCATGATTGACTCCCGGGATCAGTGTCCTGCTAACGCTTCATGGCGTCGAAGAAATCCGCGTTGGTCTTGGTGTCCTTCATCTTGTCGAGCAAGAATTCGATCGCCGCCAACTCGTCCATCGGGTGCAGGAGCTTGCGCAGAATCCACATCTTCGACAGCTCTGAAGGCTCGGTAATGAGCTCTTCTTTGCGCGTGCCGGAACGGTTGATGTTGATCGAAGGGAAGGTGCGCTTTTCGGCTATGCGGCGATCCAGGTGGATTTCCGAATTGCCCGTGCCCTTGAACTCTTCGAAAATGACATCGTCCATCTTCGAACCGGTATCGACCAGCGCGGTGGCGAGAATGGTCAAGCTGCCGCCTTCCTCGATGTTGCGTGCCGCACCGAAGAATCGCTTCGGCCGCTGCAATGCGTTCGCATCCACGCCGCCGGTCAGCACCTTGCCGGAACTCGGCACCACGGTGTTATAGGCGCGCGCCAGACGCGTGATGGAATCGAGCAGAATCACCACGTCTTTCTTGTGTTCGACCAAGCGCTTGGCTTTTTCGATCACCATCTCGGCCACTTGCACGTGACGGCTGGCAGGCTCGTCGAAGGTCGAAGACACGACTTCGCCCTTCACGGTTCGCGCCATTTCAGTCACTTCTTCCGGGCGCTCATCGATGAGCAGCACGATGAGAATGACTTCAGGATGATTGGCCGTAATCGCGGTGGCGATGTTCTGCAACAGCATGGTCTTGCCGGCTTTTGGCGGGGACACGATCAGTCCGCGCTGGCCCTTGCCGATGGGCGCGACCAGGTCGATGGCGCGCGCGGTCAGATCTTCGGTCGAGCCGTTGCCGCGCTCCAGCTTGAGGCGTTCGGTGGGATGCAGCGGGGTGAGATTTTCGAACAGCACCTTGCCGCGCGAACTCTCCGGGGAATCGAAGTTGATTTCGCCCACTTTCAGCAGCGCGAAATAGCGCTCACCGTCCTTCGGCGGGCGAATCAATCCGGAAATCGAATCGCCGGTGCGCAGGTTGAAGCGGCGAATCTGGCTTGGGGACACATAGATGTCGTCCGGCCCGGCCAGGTAACTGGAGTCGGAAGAACGCAGGAAGCCAAAGCCGTCCTGCAGAATTTCCAGAACGCCGTCGCCGTAGATGTCTTCGCCCTTGCGGGCATGCGCCTTGAGTACACCGAAGATGATGTCCTGCTTGCGCGAGCGGCCCATGTTCTCGAGACCCATGGTCTCGGCCAGCTTGACCAAGTCGCTGATCGGACGCTTCTTCAGCTCCGTCAGATTCATCGAGCTGCGGCTGCGCGCCAGGTCAGTCGGCGCAATGATTTCTAAGTCATCGCCGCCCTCCGGCAGGTCGCCGTAATCTTCGTGCATCGGCCGGCCACCGTTGGTATTGCCGTTGCGATTGTCGTTGCGAGGTCCTCGGTTGGAACGATTGGATCGGCCGCCGCCCCCCTGGCCGCCGCCGCCTTGTTGTCCGCCGCCCTGGCCCCCGCCGCGCGATTGATTCCCTTAGCCCCTCACAGGTTGCTGTCCAGGAAGGCGGCGAGCTGTGACTTGGTCACCGCGCCGACCTTTTGGGCCTCGACAGTCCCGTTCTTGAACAGGATCAGCGTGGGAATGCCGCGAATATTGAATTTAGGGGGGGTGTGGGGATTTTCGTCGATGTTGAGCTTGGCGATGCGAATCTTGTCTTTGTACGTATCGGCAATCTCATCGAGGATGGGGGCGATCATTTTGCAGGGACCGCACCATTCTGCCCAAAAATCCAGCAGTACAGGCTTATCGGACTTGAGCACGTCCTTGTCGAATGTTGCGTCGCTGGTATGAACGATACTTGGGTTACTCACTGCGGATACAGCTCCATAAGGGATTTATTTGAGGTTGAAAACTGGTGATTTATGGGGGATTAACTACCAAACAACTACCGCGAAGTGACGATGCGCGGCCGTTCGGGCACAATACAACGGGTTTAGCGGTCTTGATTACCTTAAAAGGGTACCGATGATACGGTTGGGGAGCGGATAGACCAGCTCCTGGTTGGTCGTATTGTTATCCGGTCCCCATCATTTTGCAAGTTTATGCACTTCACAAAGCGAAAATGTCAGACGCCCATCTCAGTCAGCTTACTTTCGATTCATTAGAAATCCCCGAATCGGTAAAACGCGGCATCGCCGAACAAGGCTTTACGCGCGCGACGCCGATTCAGGCGCAAACGTTGCCGATTGCCCTTGCGGGCCGCGACGTGGCCGGCCAGGCGCAAACAGGCACGGGCAAGACGGCGGCATTTCTCATCGCACTGTTCAATCGATTGCTGACCGACCCCGGCGCGCACAACCGTCCGGTGAACGCACCGCGCGCCATCGTCATCGCCCCCACGCGCGAGCTCGCCGTTCAAATCCATTCCGACGCCGAGGCCATCGGCAAGTACACGGGCTTGAAGCTGGCGATCGTATTCGGCGGCGTGGACTACGAAAAGCAGCGGCGCATCCTCGAGGAAGGCGTCGATGTGCTCATAGGCACCCCGGGCCGCATCATTGATTATTTCAAACAGCATGTGTTCGATCTGCGCCATATCCAAGTCGCGGTCATGGACGAAGCCGATCGTATGTTCGATTTGGGCTTTATCAAGGACATTCGCTTCATATTGCGCCGCATGCCGCACCCGACGTTGCGCCTCACCATGATGTTTTCGGCCACCTTGTCGCACCGGGTCATGGAACTCGCATACGAACACATGAACAATCCGGAGCTGATCCGCATCGAACCGGACAAGATGACGGTCGATCGCGTGACGCAGGTTCTGTACTTCCCATCGACCGAAGAAAAAATCCCGTTGTTGATGGGGCTGCTGCGGCGCATCGACGCGCGCCGCACCATGGTCTTCGTGAATACCAAGCGCGTCGCCGAGGTGCTGGAGCGAACGCTGACGGCGAACGGATTCGTCGCGCAGGCTCTGTCCGGGGATGTGCCGCAGACCAAGCGCCTGAAAATGATGCGCGATTTTCACAATGGCGACATCGCCGTGTTGATCGCCACGGATGTGGCTTCGCGCGGCCTGCACATTCCCGATGTGAGCCATGTATTTAATTTCGACCTGCCGAATGACGCGGAGGATTACGTGCACCGCATCGGCCGTACCGCGCGCGCCGGCGCCGAGGGAGACGCCATCAGCTTCGGCTGCGAGGAATACGCGATCGCCCTGCCCGATATCGAGCGCTACATCGGTCATCAGATTCCGCGCGCCGCCATTGAATCGGTGGATCTCGCGACGGTAACGGCACCGCCGCCGGCCGTTTGGCGCGAGCTTGCGCCGCGGCAAGGTCAATCTCGGGGCGGCGGCCGCTCCGGTGGCGGTCGCTCCGGGGGCTCGGGAAGCCGCCCCGGCGGCTCAGGAAGCCGCTCCGGCGGCGGGGGCGCCCGTTCCGGGGGAGGTCCGCCGCGTCGCGGCCCACCCTCTCGGCCCTCGCATACTGCGTCACCCCGTCCAGCCGCGCCGGCCTCGAATCCTGGAAATGCATCGGGAACGGCGGATGCACAGACCGGCGATCCAAGCCGCAGCCGCAGACGCCGGCGTGGACGCGGCGGCGGTGGTCCGGCCGGCGGCGCGCCGCCGGGCGCGGCCGGTCCTGCGACCTAGGAGCCTGTCTGAGTATTCCCCGTGAGCCGCGTTGGCTCTGCAAGGGAGCGGATGCAAGGCGCGCGGCGCAGGCCGTGGTTAATTCCACGGGCAAGCCGCGCAACACCGCAGACGCCCCTTCCAGA
>Ga0193729_1000407_pt1 | contig 22361 bp, 27 predicted proteins | sample U1c2metaG_FD_143036 | JGI IMG/M metagenome (GOLD analysis project Ga0193729, IMG submission 143036) | Soil microbial communities from a riparian zone of the East river system, Colorado, United States - U1c2 | ecosystem: Environmental > Terrestrial > Soil > Riparian zone | place: USA: East River...
AGCCGCCCGGCCATCAGCACGAGCACTGTCGCGGCGATCAGGTAGGCGAGGATCACCCACACGAGCGCCAGCAGGCTCGTATGCAGCGAGCGCTCGAGATCGGGCAGCGCGATGATCAGCGTGCCGGAGTTGGTCGCCGCGAGCAGCATGCCGAGGCTCGTGCAGGAGAGCGCCCACCACTTGTAGTTCTCGTGTCCGGCCTCGACGCCGAAACGCGAGGCCCGCTGTAGCTCGTCCTGCCGCTGTGCGCCTCGTGCTGCGCTCAAGTCCGCTGCCTTTCCGCTGGCTTGCTTCAAATTGACGTGAACGTAAAGATCACAATAGCAGGTCCGGGTGCGCATGGCTCCCGCCGGGGCGCCCGCCGGAGCGGGCTCGGATGGCGGCCTTGGGGGGCGCGCCGCGCGCTGCTAGAACAAAGAGACATGAGTGAGCCGAAGGTGGTCAAGTCGGATGAGCAGTGGCGCGAGGAGCTGACGCCCGCGCAGTACGACGTGCTGCGCAAGGCCGGGACCGAGCCGCCGTTCACCGGCGAGTACGTCTACAACAAGGAGTCCGGCGATTACCATTGCGCAGCCTGCGGAGCGATGCTGTTCGGCGCCGACACGAAGTTCGAGTCGGGCACCGGCTGGCCAAGCTTCACCGAGCCGGCCGTCGCCGAGGCGGTCGAGCTGCGGCCGGACAACAGCTTGTTCATGCGCCGCACGGAGGTCCTCTGCCGTACCTGCGGCGGCCACCTGGGGCACGTGTTCGACGACGGCCCCGGCCCGAGCGGCGAGCGCTACTGCATCAACTCGGCGGCGCTTGCCTTTCAGCCGGCCGGCGAGGGCGTCGAGCCGGCGCCCGCTTCGACGCCCGCGACGACGCCGGCGACGACGCCCGCGTCGGCGGAGCGGGCTGATCCCGACACGCAGTAGGGTCGATCCATGATCATGGAGGCCCGGTCCAGGCGGCTGGCCACGCCGCTGCACTGGGGGCGCCGCGAGAAGACCGCGATCGCAGCACTCGTGGCGGTGCTGGTGCTCGCGGTCGTGGGTCTCGGCGCGTACGCCTTGACGAGCGGCTCGCCGGCCCGCGCCGATTGCGTCGAGGTGACGTTCGCGAGCACGCTTGGCGGGGGGCGCCTGCACGGCTGCGGCGCCAGCGCGAGGCGGATCTGCGCCGCCGGCTCCTTCCACGGGGTCGAGGCGCAGCTGCGCGCGTCATGCCGGCGCGCGGGCTTCCCGTTCGTCGCGCGCCACTAGAGCCCGCGCCCCCGCCGCCGGCGTCTTTTCGCAGCGTGCGGGGGCCGTCTATACAGATGTCGAAAGGGCATGGCCAAGTGTTGGCCAGAGTGTCCCTACCGGCCGCGTGGCCCTGCCGATTTCATACGCCTGCAGTCGGCGCGCCCTCCTCGCATGCGTGAAAAGGGGCGCGCGGAGATTCCACAACGGCAGGGAAATGGAGGCACATGTCCTGGAGCGCATATCCACAATGGCTGACGCCCGGCGACAACGCGTGGCAGCTGACCGCGGCGACGTTCGTTGGGCTGATGAGCCTTCCGGGCCTGGCGGTCCTGTACGGCGGCGTGATGCAGAAGCGCTGGTCGGTCAACAGCATGATGCTCACGTTCGTCGCGTTCTCGCTTGTCCTGGTCGCCTGGGTCTTGTGGGCGTTCAAGATGGGATTCGGGAGCCCGATCGGAAGCGGCAAGGGGTTCTTCGACACCTTCTGGGGCAAGTCGGGCACGGTCCTCTCGCAAGGGGCTGAGCAGGGCCAGGCCATCATCCCGTCGATCTCCGAAGGGCCACCCTTCCATTTCCCCATGTCGTCGCTTGTCTACTTCCAGTTCGTGTTCGCCGCGATCACGCCGATCCTGATGCTCGGCTCGGTGCTCGGGCGGATCAACTTCAAGGCGTGGATCCCGTTCGTGCTGGTGTGGATCACGTTCGTATACACGGTCAACGCATTCCTCATCTGGGGCGGCGGCTATTTCGCGGCGCACGGCGCGCTGGACTACTCCGGTGGCTATGTCATCCACCTCGCGGCCGGCATCTCCGGCTTCGTGGCGGCGGCGGTGATCGGGCCGCGGTTGCAGCGAGATCGCGAGGTCGATGCGCCGAACAACCTGTTGATGGTGGCCGCCGGCGCGGGCCTCTTGTGGCTCGGCTGGAACGGCTTCAACGGCGGGGACTCCTACTACGCGGGGGCCAACGCCTCGGCGGCCGTGCTGAACACGAATGTGTGCACGGCGGTCGCGATGCTCGTGTGGATCGCCTGGGACTACATCTTCCGCGACAAGCCGTCTCTGATCGGCTCGGTCAACGGGATGATCACCGGGCTCGTCGCGATAACTCCCGCCGCCGGCTTCGTCACCGGCTGGGGTGCGATCGCGATCGGGTTCATCGCCTCGACGTTCGTGTGGATGGCGATCAGGTTCCTCAGTCGAGCGCCGATCTTCCGACATGTGGACGACACCCTGGGGGTGGTCTATACGCACGGGATCGCGGGGCTCACGGGAGGCTTGCTTGTCGGGGTCTTCGCCGATGCGCACGTGATCCTGTACCACGGCATCGCCGGGGGCGCTACGGACCTCCCGGGCAAAGAAGGGCTGATCGGAGGCAGCTGGACGCTGTTGCGCTGGCAGGCCGAGACGGCCGCGTTCGTGATCATCTTCAGCGGGATCATGACGTTCATCCTGCTGAAGATCGTGGGCATCTTCGTGCCTCTGCGACTGTCCGACGAGGAGCTGGAGATCGGCGATCACGCGATCCACGGCGCCGAGGTCTATCCATCAGACGTTCCAACGCTCGGTGGCCCGCACGCGCCGCCGGCGTGGCAGCCCACCCCGGCGCCTTCGGGCGCGTAGGGCAGGAGCCCGGGACCCACAGCGCGTCCATTCCCCGCGACGCGCTGTGGGTCGGAAACGACGGTCCGCGGCCCCGCTTCGGCGGGGTCGCGCCGTGTACGCCGGGCATGACCAGCCGCTCGGGGGTGCAAGTCCCCTGTGGAGGTTGATGACACCAACCACAAGCCAAGGGCAACTGCGTCGTCGTGAGACGGGGTGGGAAGGAAGCCGGAGGCGAAGTCGCGACCCGAGGGACACGAACCGCATCGGAGGCGGGGCGGCCCGGGCGAGCCAGCACGATATGGCGAAGCCCGATGTCATCAAGGGGCCGTCACGTAAATGCGGCGGGTGCGCGAGGAAGGTGGCTGGCCTTATCCCGGGAGCTCTCCACGGGTGTCGCGGGATGCCCGACCGGCGCTTGGGTGCTGATCGTCGGGTGGGATGTGACGGTGGCGGCCGGAAGGCCGTCGCTCACCGTGGAGAAGTGAGCAGAGGTCGTAGTACCGGCGGGATCGAATGTCGCCGGGAAGGACCGAACGCGAAGCCGAGCGTCAGGACGTTCGTGCTCGTGGCCGTTGCGTTGACCGCAGCCAACCCCTTCGGGGGCCTGCTCGGGAGAGTCCGAGGGTGAAGCCCGAAGACACCCGTCCAGAGCGCAGCGACGGCCCGGCGCCGGATGGGACCACCGCTCACCCCGCCGAGGCGAGTATGTGGGAGCTGGTCTTCTCCCGCGGCAATCTCGCCGAGGCGCTCAGACGTGTCGAGCAGAACGCCGGTGCCGCTGGCATCGATCAGATGAGCACCAAGGAGCTGAGGCCGTGGTTGAAAGATCACTGGCGACAGGTCCGCTCAGCGCTCGACGCGGGCACCTACCGGCCGCAGCCGGTCCGCAGGGTGATGATTCCCAAGCCCTCGGGTGGCCTGCGTGCTTTGGGGGTGCCGACGGTGTTGGATCGGTTGATCTGCCAGGCCGTGTTGCAGGTGCTCACGCCTGTCTTTGACCCGCACTTCCATCCCCATAGCTTCGGGTTTCGCCCGGGGCGCTCGGCGCATCAAGCGGTCGAGCGGGCACGCCAGTCCATCGCCGATGGTGCGGTGTGGTGCGTCGATCTGGACCTCGACTCGTTCTTTGACCGGGTCGGGCACGACGCGCTGATGGCGAGGGTCGCAAGACGGGTTCATGACAGGCAGGTGCTCAGGCTGGTCCGGCGCTACCTGGAAGCGGGCGTCATGGCTGACGGGATCAGGCAGCCCAGCGAGGAGGGGACCCCGCAGGGTTCTCCGCTCTCGCCGCTGCTCAGTAACGTCATGCTCGACGACCTCGACTCAGAGCTCGATCGGCGCGGGCATCGCTTCGTGCGTTATGCCGACGACGTGATGGTCTACGTCGAGTCAGAGCGCGCGGGACAGCGCGTCATGACGAGCATCGCGCGATTCATCGAGCGGCGCCTGAAGCTGCGCGTCAATGCCGGGAAGTCGGCGATCGCCCCGGCCACGACGCGAGCCTTTCTGGGCTTCGCGTTCTACCGCCGGGACGGGAAGGTGAAGGTCGGCGTGGACCGCAAGGCCCCGAAACGGGCCAAGCAGCGTCTGCGCCAGCTCACCGCGCGCACTTGGGGCGTCTCGATGGAGCGGCGCATCCACGCCATCAACCGTTTCACGGTGGGATGGACGGCCTACTACTCGTTGGCCGATGGGGAGCGCCCGTTCTCCGATCTCGATGAATGGCTCAGACGGCGACTGCGACAGGTTCGCTGGAAGGAATGGAAGCGCTACCGCACACGGCGGCGCAACCTTCGAGCGCTGGAGATGCCCGAGCGAGCGGCCCGCGAGTGGGCGGCATCGCAGAAGGGTCCCTGGCGCATCGCGGGCTCCTACGTCCTCTCTCGCGCCCTGCCAAACGCCTACTGGGCCGAGCACGGCCTACGCGGATTTACTGACCCTTATCGCCGTTTCCGGGATGCAACGCGAACCGCCTAGTGCGGACCCGCATGCTAGGTGGTGTGGGAGGCGCCGGGGTGAGCCCGGCGCCTACCCGATTGCCGGGCGGCTCACGCCCGCCGGGCGCAACTGCGCCGTTGCGCGCGGCGCGGACGGGGCGGGCGGCGACGCACGCGGCTGGCGGAGGCAGCTAGGCCCGCGACCGACGGCTAGGCGTGCGGCGTCAGGCCGATGGGGCAGCTGACGCCGGTGCCGCCCAGCCCGCAGTAGCCGCCGGGGTTCTTGGCGAGGTACTGCTGGTGATAGTCCTCGGCGTAGTAGAAGGTCCCCGCCTGGGCTATCTCGGTCGTGATCTGGCCGTGCCCGGCCTGCGTGAGCATCTGCTGGTAGGCCTCCCGCGAGGCGTTGGCCGCCGCGCGCTGCGCCTCGTCGTTCCACAGGATCGCCGAGCGATACTGCGTGCCGACGTCGTTGCCCTGGCGCATGCCCTGCGTAGGATCGTGCCCCTCCCAGAAGAGCTTCAGCATGTCCTCGTAGCTCGCGGTCTCCGTGTGGAAGGCGACGAGCACGGCCTCGGTGTGGCCGGTGCGCCCGCCGCAGACCTCCTCGTAGGTCGGGTTGGGCGTCGTCCCGCCGGCGTAGCCAACGGCCGTCGTGTAGACGCCCTGCGCTTCCCAGAAGATCCGCTCGGCGCCCCAGAAGCAGCCCATCCCGAAGATCGCAGTCGCGACGCCGTCGGGGAACGGCCCCTTCAACGGCGTGCCCAGCACCTCGTGCTTGGCGGGCACGGCTATCTCGGTCTCGCGCCCGGGGAGGGCCGAGGCGGCGTCGACCATGCTCGTCTGCTTGCGTGTGAAGAGGCTCATGGCTCCAGGCTAGACGATCAGGCGACAACCGCGGGGACGCGCCGGCAGGCTGCGTAGCGCCGAGCTCAGCGCGGCTCGAGCACGAACACGGCGATGTCGCGCGAGGTCCGCGCGTCGTATGAGTCGAAGCCCTCATACAGCTCGTTGACCTTCGTCCACAGCTCCGCGCGCTCCTCGCCCTCGGCGACCCGCGCGCGCACCGCGCGCCGCGCGCCGCGGATCTCGATCTCGGCATCGGGGTTGGCCTTGAGGTTGAACGACCAGGCCGGTGCGCGTTCGTTGCCGGCGTTCGAGCCGACCACGACGTGACGCTCGCCGTGCACGAGAAAGAGCACCGGCGCCGTGCGCTTCTGTCCGGAGCGGCGGCCGGTCGAGGTGAGCAGCAGCACCGGAGCGGTGCCGACCTTGCCCAGCAGCCGACCCCGGCTCAGGCGGTAGACCGGGACGTTCAGCTTGCCCAGCGCCGTCAGCATCCTATCGGGCATGGCCATCGACAGGCGCGTGTTGAAGCGGTTGCTCGGCACGACGGGGAGTATGCCATCGCATCGCGTGGCGCGGACTCGAGCTCGTCGGGGCGGCTGTAGGATCGCGGATGTGAGCGAGCAGGTGCTCTACGAGGTCGCCGACCGGGTCGCCTCGATCACGCTAAACCGTCCCGAGCGCGGTAACGGGATCACGGCGGGGTTGGTCGCCGAGCTCGTCGAGAGCGTGCGACGCGCCGACCTCGATCCCGCCGTGCACGTTCTTCTGCTGGCCGGTGCCGGGTCGGGGTTCTGCGGCGGCTATGACCTGGTGCAGAGCGCCGAGGGCATGGGCGGCGCCGACGGCGCGAACGGCCCGGCGGTGGCGGACGTAGGGGGATCGGGCCCGCGCGAGAGCGCGCCCGTCGGCTCGCCGCTGGACCCGGCGGTGGTGGTCGCCAACCACGACCCGCGCCGCACGTGGGATCCGATGGTCGACTACGCGATGATGAGCCGCAACGTGCAGGGCTTCATGAGCCTGTTCCATTGCGGCAAGCCGGTCGTCTGCAAGGTGCACGGCTTCTGCGTCGCCGGCGGCACGGACATGGCGCTCTGCTCGGATCTGCTGGTGATCGCCGAGGACGCCAAGATCGGCTACCCCCCGGCCCGTGTGTGGGGCTCGCCGACGACCGCGCTGTGGGCGCACCGGATCGGCGTGCAGCGGGCCAAGCGGCTGTTGTTCACAGGTGACTCACTGTCCGGCGGTGAGGCCGTCGAGTGGGGCCTGGCGATCGAGTCGCCGACGGCCGATCGGCTGGACGAGCGCACGGAGATCCTCGTGCAGAGGATCGCGCGGATGCCGGTCAACCAGCTGATGATGATGAAGCTGCTCGTCAACCAGACGCTCTACGCGCAGGGCCTGCACGCAAGCCAGGTTCTGGGCACGGTGTTCGACGGCATCACGCGCCACACGGCCGAGGGCTACACCTTCCAGCGCCATGCTGCCGAGCACGGCTTCCGCGAGGCGGTGCGCGAGCGCGACGAGCCCTTCGGAGATGCCGGGCGCTCGACCTTCAAGGGGTAGGCGCCGAGGTCTATGTTGTGCATGTGGCCCCGCTGCGCGCGAGCTCACCACTGTGCAGGGCGCTGCCGCGCGCCTTTCCCGCGCGGCCGTTCCACGTGCGCTTCTGGGATGGGGGTTCGGTCGCGGCGAGCGAGCCGGACAGCCCGACGTTCTTCGTCCGCCAGCCCTCGGCGCTCGCGCACTTCTTGCGAGCGCCGGGAACGCTGGGACTCGGTCGCGCGTATGTCGACGGCTCGCTCGCGGTCGATGATCTCGACGAGGCGTTCATCGTCGTCGACGAGTGGCAGCCGCCTGCGCTGAGCGCCGGTGATCGCGCGCGCCTCGGCGTGGCGATCGCGGCGGCGGCGGCGCCGGGCGGTGTACCGCGTGTTCCTGGGCTCGAGCTGGTCCTGCGAGGTCGCCTGCACAGCATCGAGCGCGACGCGGCCGCTGTCCGCTACCACTACGACGTCGGCAACGACTTCTTCGCGTTGTTCCTCGACGAGTCGATGACGTACAGCTGCGCGGTCTTCTCGCGGGGAGCACAGACGCTCGAGGAGGCCCAGCACGCGAAGCTCGATCTGGTCGCGAGCAAGCTCGGGCTGGAGCCCGGAATGCACGTACTCGACGTGGGGTGTGGCTGGGGCAGCTTCGCGATCCACGCGGCACGCCATTACGGCGTGACCGTCATGGGTCTGACGCTGTCTGAGCCGCAGGCCGAGCTCGCGCGCGAGCGGGTCGCGCGGGCCGGGCTCTCCGAGCAGGTCGAGATCCAGGTGACCGACTACCGGCAGCTGCCGTCGTCGTCGTTCGACGCGATCGCGAGCATCGGCATGGCCGAGCACGTCGGCGAGCGCCAGATCGACCTGTATGCGCGCTCGCTGCTCGCGCTGCTGCGCCCGGGCGGGCGGCTGCTGAACCACGCGATCGCAGCGCTCGACCCCGATGATGACCCGCTCGAGGACACCTTCTCGACGCGCTACGTGTTCCCCGACGGAGAGCCGCTGGCGCTCTCGCGTATCGAGCTGGCGCTGGAGCGCGCCGGCTTTCACACGCAGCACGTCGAGGGCTTTCGCGAGGACTACGCCGTCACGCTGCGCCACTGGAGCCGGCGGCTCGACGAGCATCTGCAGGAGGCCGAGGCGCTGGCCGGCCCCGAGCGTACGCGCGTCTGGCGGCTGTACCTGCGGGCTGCGCGGCACGGCTTTGAAACGTTCCACAACGCCGTCTACCAGGTCTGCGCCCGCCGGCCGGCGTGAGCGCCACTCCCTGCGGGCATCCCGCCAGCTGGATCGTGGACCGCGGCCGGATGTGGGTTGGTTATAGACGCATCTCCGCCGCTAGCACTAGAATGGGCGGGTCGCGCGGATGTAGCTCAGCTGGCTAGAGCGTCGCCTTGCCATGGCGAAGGTCGAGGGTTCGAATCCCTTCATCCGCTTACTGGGAAAGACCTGCAAATCGAAGGGTTTTCTGTTTCCTGGACACGGCCAAGCGGAGGCTGAGCTGCCCGTGGGTAGCAGCCGTGGGTAGCAAACGGACCCACTATCTGCGGGCTTCGGGGCGCCGCTAGGCCGCACCTCTTGCGCTCAAGCCAGGCACCGCCGCCGATTAGCGGCGACCGACGTAGCACGGCCCCCGATTCGGCAACAGATGTCGAAACTCCGCGCCATACCTGATAGCCGAGGTAGTGCTCGCCTTGACGATCCTTCTGGTTGTGCTGACCCTGCCTCTGTCGGTGCTGGCGATCATGCAGCTCGTGGATCGGATGCGACCGGCGCGAGACCTATCGTCGCCCCCCGTGGTGGCGGACATCTTCAGCGGTATAGCGGCGGTGGCAGCGCTCGTGACGATCTGGTTTGCTCGGCAGACGGTCTCCGAGGCCCGCAAGCTCCTTGCGGCCACGGTATCCGCCCATCAGCAGGAGATGGCCGAGCGCCAGCGCGCATACGATCGCGAGCTGTGGCTTCAGCGCCTGACCCAGCTCGGGAATGTGCAGGACCTTCTTGGCGAGGTCCTCGACTCGACGCACGCCGAGCTACATGGACGGGGATTCCGGGCCCCGACCAACATCGGGCTCAGCGCCACGCAGCTCGCGAGTGCCGTACTCAACGCGGAGGCGGCAATCGTGATCCTCGGGCGACTCGGAGGGCCGGTGCTGGCGGAGGTCCTCAGCCTGTTGGGAAAGGGGCGTATCGCGAGCACGTCGCTACAGGAATTCGTAGCCGACGTGACGCGCTCGCTCGCAGCCGTTCGCGCGCTTGTAGAGACCGAGCAGAGTCTGGGACCGCCCGCCCGGCCCTCCTAGCGCCCAGAAGCGCGAGTCGGGCTGACTGACTGTGTCGAGGCGCACCCTCTCATGTATGACGGTCCGAGCTTGATCCGCGTTCCATACGATGTCGTGCCCGCAGTGTGGTGCTCGGCGCCCCGGAACCCTCTACATGATGGCAACCCGACAGCGCCTTTGCGACCGCGGCCTCTCTAGCGGGTCTGCCTTACAGCTCGTCCATAAACCCGCATCGCCGGCACCGGCCAGCACCGTCGCCCCCCTCGTGCGCTCCGCAGCGGGCACACGGCCACGCGTGTCCAACTGTAACTGCGTCCATCGGAAGAGGAAGCTCCAGGTGTCGAGCGATGCGCGCCACCGACCATCGTTCGTGTGGGTTGAAAGCCACGGTATTGCGGGTCAGTTCCGACCAGTAGTTGCCTGGGGCCGATGGTGCGTGTTGTTCCGGGCTAATCCTCGTGAACCATCTTGCGACGGCACCGACGGAGTAAGCATCCGAGAGGGGCGTAGCGGTACGCGGATTGTGGTGAACCTCGGGTGCGGCAAAGTCAGGGGTGCCGAACATGGCGCCCGCGGGCGTGATGCACTTTGACGGATGAGGTACCCGAGCTAGGCCGAAGTCGGACAGCAGCCAGTGGCGTTTGGGTGCCGCAGACGGTCCAGCACAAGAGCGAGGAATGGGTCCGGGGGAAGGTCCACACGAACACCGTTGAGAGCGCGTGGAGCCTGCTCAAGCGGTTCATCGTCGGCACCTACCACCACATGTCCGTCAAGCACCTGCCGGCGTGCCTGGACGAGATGGAGTGGCGCTTCAACAATCGCGAGAACCCCCACCTGTTCCGCGACACGCTGCTCGTCCTGCTGTACGGTGACGCGCTGCCCTACCAACTGCTGATCGAGCGGGACGACCCCGGCGAGCGCCCGCTCGAGAACGACGCGCTCATCCGGCGAGAGGCCAAGAGGCAAGCGCGTCGTCCCTGCTGATCGGGGCTACGCGGCGAGCCGACTAGCAGCCTTGCGCAGCATGTCCGGGACGAGCGTCAACGCATCGATGCCCCCGCGTCAATTGTCGCGAGCATCGCACCAGCGCTCGCGCCGGGTCGTTAGCCGACGAGTCGTAAGTCGCCTATTGTCGACCCGAGCAGCTATCGGCTTTCCCACTCAGGTCTAAGAAGCGACATGAGGAGGACAGATTCGCGGTGGCCACTGACCAAGAGAACGTCTCGTAGGGTGCCCTCCTCGATAAAGCCGAGGCTCGAGTAAAGTCGGCGCGCGCGCGTATTGCCTGGCTTGACGTCGAGCCACACCCGGTGGGCGTGAGTTCTGTCGAACACTCGCGCCAGCACGAGCTGCATGACCTGTCGGCCGAGTCCCACCCCGATCCTCATGACGACGATTCGCCGGAGCTCGATGCTGTGGGGCGAGCTAGCCAGGCCGGCGAGCAGCACGAAGCCGACTAGCTCCTCGTCGAGTCGCACGAGCAGGTGCTCTTGGTCCTTGTCGAGGATCGCCTGTGCGTGCTGCTCCTCAGACCAGGGCGTTACAAGCTCGCGAGCGTGCTCGGCCCGCTCGGCGCCCCACGCGAAGGATATGTCGATGGCAGTTGTGGGCTGAAGGGTTAGCGGCACTTCCCGATCCTACGTGCCGGCGCGTACGGACAGACCGTCGCATTGCTGAACACGAGTGGTGCCGGAGTGTGCGGGCGACGTGCCAGAACTGCACGAGTTCGCGTCACGGCGCTCCCCTGATTAAATCTCGCGATGACGAGGGACGGTGGTGCGCTGTCCTGTCGCGGGGTTCTCCCACACCTCGTGGTTGGCGGCCTGGCGGGCGAGTTTGCAGCCGTGCTCGCCGAGGTGGCGTTCGAGGTCGCGCTTCTTCACGCAGCGATCTCGACGGGCTCCACGATCGCCCATCCAGTCGCTGGAATCGCTTCGCCGCGCTCGCGCCGATCCTCGAGCACGAGCTCAATGGCCTCACGGACCATGACGCGTGCGTCATCAAGTCCCTCGCCCTGTGTGTGCACCTCGGGCAACTCCTGCACGTGGGCGTAGACCCAGCCATCCCCCGCGTCCTCGAAGACTACGTTGAACTTGAGAGCGCTCATCTCTGAGACGGTAGCGGGTCGCTGACCACATGATGAGGGCGACCGGCTTCTCGATGCTGCTGCACCTAAGATGGCGGCATGGCGACCTGCGAGGGCTCACTTCAGCCCGCCGTGCCACGTCGGCATGAGGACAGCGACCCTAACTTCACGTCCCGCTGTCCCAAGTGCGGCCACGCGGTTGAGATTCACCCGATTGAGCCCAGTGAGACAGAGGATGTCTGGCGGCTCGTCCAGCACGACACTGACGGCTATTCGCTTGTCATGCGCTCGCGCGGCGCGGTGCCGTGGAAGAGCGCGTGATCGGACCCGACGACCTGCCCTAGAACCGCAGCGTCTCACGCTACGGATCGGAGCGAGGAGTCGCTGCGTTAGTCCGACTGTCCTGGGCTTGCTCTCGCGGGAGAATCGACTTGACGAACGGGGTCTTTGTGTCACGCTGTGGTAGTCCTAGAGTCGGAGAATGGATCGACCAGCGGTACGAGACCTCTCGTTGCCGGCGAGCCGCACATCATCTGGCGGCGCATTGGTCACCGCGACGTGCTGGCTCAGCCGTAGCTCGGGTGCACGACCGGCCATGGCTCGCTGACTACCGGGTGCCGCGGACCATCTGTAGCGGCTCGGTGCCCAAGGTCTCGCTAGTCACGGTCGCGGTACCGAAGCCTGCATGCTCGAACATCGAGCGCATCGTCTCGTCGTCGTAGACGTGCATCCGTGCTCCCCACACATACACCCACCAGTTACGTAGCGAGCCGGGCGGAAGGGGTCCGGGGACTGTCGCGATGACCGCCCTGCCGTCTGGCTTGAGTACCCGGAGGATCTCGGCGAGCAGTTGCTCGGGGTGCTCCAGGAAGAAGAACGTGTTCGCCGAGATGACCGAGGTGAACGTGTCATCGGCCCAAGGCAGCTCCGACGCGTCGGCGAGCTTGAGTTCGAGTCTGCTCTCGGCGAGGGCCAGCGGGTTTCGTGCGGCGCTCAGGTTCAGCATGTCGGGGCTGTGATCCAGGCCAGAGGCCGAGCTGCCATTTGCAAGTAGGCGCTCAAGCAGCCGGCCCCCACCGCAGCCGACCTCAAGACAGCGCTCGTCCGGCGTAGGCTCCAAGAGAGCCAGGATTCGGTCGAAAACCTCCTCGTGCCCCTTGGGCGCTCCCAGAGTCCCGCCGTACGCCTTGCGCGCGAACCACCCCGATGGCCGGCGCGCGCTGAGATCGACCACACGGTCAGCCAGACGCGCGCTCAATCGCATGCGTGAAGCTATACACCACGGGCGGTCGGAAGGGCTTGATCGCGCCGATTGCGCATGTCAACCCATTGACGTGCGTCTCCCGTCGGTTGTCCGCCGCTGACGTGTCTTGCCCCATTTTCGACACCGCCGGTCTGGCGCTTCAACCCCCGCAAGGGAGTTCCCCTTCGCCCCTTTGGTGCTTCGGTTCCGCTCGCCGGTCGGTGTCGTTCTCGGGCTGCGTCACTAGCGCCAATCAACCAAGGAGAGCCTGAAATGAACATCAACAAGTACGTCTGCACGGGTCGGCTGACCAAGGACCCGGAGCTCCGGGCGATCTCGGAGGACATGAGGGTAGCCAGCTGCGTCTGGCGGTCGATGGGATGGGCCGCGGCCGCGAGGTCGGCTTCATCAACGTCAGCGTCTTCGGCAAGGCCGGAGAGGCGGCAGCCCAGTACCTCGCAAAGGGCTGGCTGGTCGCTGTCGACGGGCGCCTTGAGTACGGCGAGTGGGAGTCGACGGAGCAAAACGCCACGACTACACGGTCGTGGGGAACGTCGAGTTCCTGACCGCCCCGAAACCGGCTGAGGAGCCGGGGCCGGTGAAACCGGCCCGCAACGGCAGGAAGGCCGTCGCGGCATAGCGGCCCGTGGGGCTCGCACCTGTTGGCCGGGTGCGGGCCCTCGCGGTCTGAGCCATTGCAGCCAGCCCTCGTTTCGACTCTATTCCGGATTCGGTATCATGATGACCATGCGTAGTGCTGATCTCCTAGTTGCCGGCCGTCGTCGTGCGGGGCTCTCTCAGGGGCAGCTCGCGGAGCGTCTCGGGCGCACCCAGTCGACGATCGGTCGTTGGGAGAGCGGCTATCAGCATCCGCCGCTTGAAAGCGTCGTGGAAGCGCTGCACGCGTGCGGCCTTGAGCTGACGGTCGGCATGGCTCGCTATGACGACTCCTACGACTCACTGATCGCCAGGCAGCTGCTCCTGGATCCCGTCGAGCGCGTGACGCGCCTGGCGCGTCGGGCAGCGGGGTTTGACCCGATCGGGATGCTGCGCGAGCTGGCCAAGGACGCGCAGCTCGTTGTGATCGGCAAGGTCGCCGGCGCGTTCAACGGCTGGCCGATCACGCTGGGAGCGAGAACCTTGCACGTGGTCCCCGCTGACGCCTCGGTGGGCGCTGTCGAGGAGGCCGCGCGGCGGCTCGGCGCCGAGCCCGCTGGGCAGGGCGAAGACGGCGCGCAGCGCTGGGTGCTTGCCTCCGGCGCGGAGCTGCATGTGAGCGCGGTGCCTCCCGGCACGCGCGGCTACCGCGACCTCGCGCGCGACGCAAAGAGCGTGCTGATCGCTCCCGAGGTGGCCGTGCAGGTCGCTTCGCTGATCGATCTGATCCGTATCGCCGAGGCCTCGACCGGCCCGGACGGACGCGTCTTCGTGCCGGCGCTCTGGGCGACGCTTGAGACCCAACAGCGCTTCACTGAAGACGCGGCTCGCCCGGCCGCATGAGACCCGACGAGCAGCCGGACCCGGGTCTCGAAGCGATCATGGCGGCGTTTGAGCGCCATGAGGTGGCCTATGTCGTGATTGGCGGGGAGGCTGCGCGGGCTCGCGGGTGGCCGGAGCAGACAGAAGACGTCGATGTAACACCGGAGCGCTCGAAGGAGAACCTCTCGCGTCTCGCCGACGCGCTGGAAGAACTCGAGGCCGGGTTTCGCGTGGACCCTGCCCGCTATCCCGAGGGCTTTAGGCCTCCGGGCGGCATCGATTGGCGCACGTTTCATCGACGTCGTCCTGACCCCCGACGGCACAGACGGGTATGAGGAGATCGCCAAGACCGCGACACGCGAGCGGCTGGAGGGCACGGAGATCGTCGTGCCGGTCGCCTCGACGGAGATGATCCTGCAATCCAAGACGGCCGCGGATCGCCCCAAGGACCACGCCGTGCTCGACCGCATGCGCGACATCCTGAATCCCCTGCGCTCACGCGACCTGCTCGACCCGCCCGACCGCTCGCGCTCACGCGGGGGACACGAACCGCCCGAGCGATAACGCTACGGTCTTTCCGCGGCCGACGCCTCGACGGCACGGCCGTAGCGATCCCCGATACGAACGACATCGTGCAGCTCGGGTGTCGAGACCTCCAGGACCACCGAGTCCTCGAGCGCCTCCATCGTGTGCACGACTCTCGGCGCGTTGCGCCACACTGCGCCTGGCTCGAGTTCGCTGCGCCGCATCGTCTCGGCGCTCGCGCCCTGCTCAAGCAGGAGTCGGCCCGAGAGGAGATAGCTCGTCTCGTCCTTCTCGTCGTGGTACTGGACTGAAAGCTTGTGCCCGGCGTTGACGCGCAGGATCTTGCCGGCGTACCGATCGGTGTGTGCGTACCAGAGCTCGCTGCCCCACGGCTTAGTGACCTCGCGCGGCAGATCGTCGTTCATCGGCGGAGCCTATACGCGCTTCTCGGCGCGCCCATCGCCCGCTGCGAGAAGTGCGTCGCTGTATCCGACCGCAAGTATCCGCTCGTCAGTGATGCCGAGCGCCTCACGGAGCTCGGCGACATTCTGGTACTCAGCGCTCAGGTCCGAGTCGGGCTCAGCCACGGCCTCGAGCTCGATGAAGCTTCCGAGCCCGGGAACCTCGTCGAGGTGGATGCGTACGTTCCGCCAGAGCAACAGGTGACGGGACTTCTCGACGGCGACGAGAATGCCGAGAGCCGCCGCCAGCGCATCCTTGAGGGCGTCGGGGTCGTCGATTGGGATGATCCGATAGTTGCTCGCCCGCTCAATCGCTTCGTCGGTGCGCTGGTACTGGATCAGCTCGGCGGCGCCGTCCTGCTCGCGCAGCTTTAGGCGCCCGTGGGCGACGCGGAAATAGGTGTCGAGTTGCTGAAGCCAGCCCTCGTCCGTCGCGCCGAGCGCGAGAGAGACCTCCAGCGATCGGCCGGGGTCGGGGTCGTGGGCCTTCAGCTCGATGTTGCGAGCCATCCTCAGGCGCCTCTGCGCATGCGCGTCGCGAGCGCCGCGATGAAGGGCTCCCGGACGGCCGGGTCGCGATGCTGCTCCTCAAGCGCGCGCTTGTCCTCCTCAGGAGTGTTGCCGGCCGGGAAGTCTTCACCCGGGCCGCAGACCAGCGGGAGTGAGGTGCGTCCATCCCAGGGTTCTCCGTGCAAGGTCGCGTCGACGGTGAGGCGTTGACCGTCGCGCGTGATCGTCAGGTAGCGGTGCACGTCGATGAGCCCTCGGCTGGCACGACCTTGGCGACGCTCTGGCCAAATAGCCGGCCAGCTCGCGCTCCAGGCGGTAGACGCGGTGGACGATCTCGGGTTCGGTCTCGGGGAAGCACTCGTAGAACGCGCGGGCGAGGAACAGGTGCTTGGTCGAGCACGTACCGCGCCGCTCGCGGAGCATCGCCTCGATGGTCGGCTCGCTCGGGCGTCCGTAGGTAAGGCGCGGACAAAGCCTCAACGGAGCTCTGCCCTGACGAGGCGTATGCCCACGTCAAGCGCGGCCTGTGTCCGAAGCTGTCCGTAGCGACAGTCCCACTCGCCGCTCTCGAGGTGTCGGCGGAGCCGGTCCATTCCCCTGTCGATGACGGCGGGTGGGAGCAGGTGCCAGATGGACGAGGCACGGCGCACGCCTGGCTCGAGGTGCGCCTCGGGGCGGCTCCAGAGAGCGATGCAGAAGCCGTCCGTGCAGTCGGCAGGCACCGGGATCACGTCGACCTGAACGCGGGGAAGGACGGCTTCGAGATGTGCGATCGTCGGGAACGTCTCGCGATCGTGTTCGACGATCTCGGGAAGGTAGTCGCGGCACAGCCACATCTCCGCCGTCACGTCCAGGTCGAGCGTCAGGAACACAATCCGCTCGCGAGTGACCCGGAGTACTTCGGCGAGACCGCGGTCGGCGTCATCCCAGTGCTGCATCGTGAAGACGCCCATCGTCGCGTCGACGCTCTTGTCCTCAAGCGGAAGGGACTCGGCGACTCCCTGGATTGCGCGGGCGGCATCCGGTGGGCGCTGGGCGAGCATCACCGGAGATGGCTCGACTGCGATGACCTCGCGATCCTTCGGCTCATAGGAACCGGCTCCCGCACCAACATTGAGGACGCTCTTCGCGTCACCGAGCGCTTCCCATATCGCCGCCTCAAAGCGCGGGTCGGCTCGCCGGACCTCGCTGTAGCTGAGGCCGATGCGATCGTAGGTAGGCGTCGCCCCGGACAGGACACGGATCCTATTCGAGCGCAGTCGAACCACGAAGCCGACGATACGGTCGCGAGCCGACAGCGCCGCCTCGTTGACCAACTCGGCCTTCGCTGACGACGCCCCGCACGGTTCTTCGCGCGTTCGCGCCTTCTACCAACTGCCCCGTCGCTTCGCTCCGAACGGCAACGCAGGGTGGACGTTCTGACGCCTGTCGACGTACAGGCTCCACATGTACAGGTCCATCGCCTTTGGCCATTTCAACAGCGGGAGGTCCACCTGCCACGGGCGTCACACGAACGCGCGCCAGACCTTGGCCGGACCGACAAGAGCCTCGAGCACCTCGTCGGGCGGCGACTCATCGGCGAAGGTCTCGAAGAAGCGCCGCAGGAAGGCCACCGGCTCCAAGTCGGCGTTGAAGAGGGCCTCGGAGGCATCGGCAAGCTCGCGCGCGGCGGGCGTCACGTGGAAGGGGGTGGCTCGATGAGAGCGAGCGAGGCCACGGCTTGCGGGCGGCGTGCGGCGGTGAACATAGCGGCCAACGCGCCGGACGAGTGACCGACGATATGCGCGCCCTCGGGCAATGGGGGGCCAGGAGTTCAGCGTCGAGGTCGAAGTCCTCGCCGGTGCTCAATCCCGCGCTCGCGCCATAACCCACCCGATCGGGCACGTGAAGCGTCCAGCTCTCGGCGAGGATCATCTGCTCCGGCCACGTCTGCGCTCCGTCCTCCAACCCGCCGTGAATCAGCACGACGGGCGGGCCGGTGCCGTGGCGGCGGGTGGCAAGCGCGACCATACGTCCACCCTAACCGAGCGGATCGCGGAGCGCGAGGACCTGGCTTTTTCTCCTTTCCACTGTTGCTCAACCGCCCCAGAACGGGTTCGACACAGCTGCGCCACAGCTCACGTTCTGGTTAGAAATAAGCGTTCACCTCCCTGGCCTCAACGGCCAAGTCTCGCCCATTTTCGGGCATCGTCTCGCGCGCCCGAGCGCCGCAGAGCCGACATGTGATCGTCGCCTCCGTCGTGGCGCTCATCGCGCGAGCGCCCGGCTCCGGTATCGCCGCAATGCGATGACCGCCCAGATCGCCTCGACGACGCCGAACGGCCAGGTCCCGGCGAGGAAGCCGTAGGCGCTCGAGAGCAGGCAGCCAACTGCGAACGCGACGATGAATCGCGGGCTCCGAGGCTCGAGCGCGTACATGACGAGCATGAACGTCAAAGCTGTCACGCCGAAGGCCGTAAGCATGCAGCCAGTCTGACGCAGCCGCTCGTGCCTCCTTCATCGGCCGCTTGTGGCGATCCGTCCGATCGACCGCCGGTGCGCGCGCTCGACCAGCGGCGGACACGCCGCCGGCGGCGGCGGATCGCGCGGCAGGTATCGCCCCCCGTGGCCTCGCGCCAGCAGACCCATCAGCTCAAGCTCGCTGAGGGCCAGCAGGAGCTCGCCGCGGTCGTCGTGCTCGCCGATCAGCTTGCCCGGCGTATCCATTCCCGCGCCAACCTTCTCGAGCGTCGCCTTGAGTCTCGGGGTCAGCTCGGCCCATGGGCTCGCCGCGGCTTCCGGGGCGCATGCCGCGCGCCTCGCGCCGTAGAGCAGATCGAGCACGTCGGCCGCTCCCCTGATCAGACGCGCGCCCTGCAACAGCAGCGCATGGCTACCGCCGGACAACGGCGAGGTGACACGGCCCGGCACTGCCGCGAGCGGCCTTCCGAGGGCCCGCGCGATGCGTGCTGCGGCCAGCTCGCGCGGGCTGTCCTCGGCCTCGACGATGACCGTCACGGCGGCCATCGCGACGATCGTCCGCTGCGCCGCCGCCGTGCCCCAGCGCCGCGCCGGGACGCCGCACGGGAGCTCGCTGACAACGCAGCCGCTACGCCGCAGGCGCTCACACAGCGGCCGCCGCCGGCCGCTCGCGGCCACGTCGATGCCTCCGGGCATGACGGTCACGGTCGCCCCGTCGACCTGCAGCGCGCCCTGCTGCGAGGCGAGCGCGATTCCGTCGCACAGCTCGCTCGCGACGGTCACGCCGCTCGCCGCCAGCCCCCGCGCGAGGCTGCTCGCCATCTCAAGTCCGTAGTCGGTGGCCCGTCTGCTGCCGAGCATCGCGACGACCGGCCCCGCAGCCAGCCGGCCCAGTCGCTCGACGCCGCCGCCCACGTGCAGAAGCGGGGGCGCGTCGCTGCGGCACAGGGCGCGCGGGTAGCGGCGGTCGTGCCGGCAAAGCTCCGCGACCCCCGCCACGCTGCGAAGCTCGCCGGTGGCGAAGTCGGCATGTCGACGTTTGAGCTCCTCGCGCCGGCGACCGCCGATCGCCAGCATCAGCTGCTCGTCGTCCAGCGCGAGCAGCTCCACCAGCCGCCCGTCGGCGCGGCAGCTGTAGTCCAGCACTGCGCTCAGCTCTGCCAACAGCCAGCTGCGGCGCAGGCATTGCGCGCATGCGCGCGAAGCCCCGTCGTCCACGTCCGCCGCCATCACGCCGCCCGGCTCTCGGCGAGGCTCGCGTCGGGGCGCAGGGCGATCGCCGTGCCGAGGTCGCGCGCGCCGATCCGCTCGTTCCCGTTCAGGTCGGCGATCGTGCGCGCCACGCGCAGCACGCGGTGCTGCCCGCGGGCGCTCAGCATGCCTCGCTCGCGCGCCTTGTTCAGCATCACCTCGCTGCTCTCCTGGAGCGCCGCGTGGCGGGACAGCATTCGCGCGTCCATCTCCGCGTTGACCGTTACTCCATCGTCGCTCAGCCGCTGGGCCTGACGTTCGCGCGCCGCGAGCACTCGCTCCCGCGCCCGCGCAGAGCTCATCAGTGGCGGCGCGCCGAGGTCGTGCGCCACGCCGTGGTCGAGTCGCGCGAGCACGTCGATGCGGTCGAGCAGCGGACCGCTCAGGCGGCGGCGATGGCGCGCGAGCTCCGCCTCGCTGCAGGCGCAGCGCTCGCCGGCGCCCGCGTAGCCGCACGGACACGGGTTCGTGGCAGCGAGCAGCATGAAGCGCGCCGGGTAGATGGCCGAGTGGTGCGCCCTGACGATCGCGATACGCCGCTCCTCCAGTGGCTGGCGTAGCGCCTCCAGTGCCGGACGGGTGAACTCCGACAGCTCGTCCAGGAACAGCACGCCGTTGTGGGCGAGCACGACCTCGCCCATCCAGCCGCGCCGCGCGCCGCCCACCAGGCCGGCCGTCGTGATCGAGTGGTGGGGCGCGCGGAACGGCCGATCGACGGCCAGCTCACCTGCGAGCGCGCCGGCGATGCTGTGGATTCGCGTGACCTCGATCGCCTCGGCGCGGCCTAGCGGTGGAAGGATCGAGGGCAGGCGCCCCGCGAGCATCGACTTGCCCGTCCCCGGAGGGCCGCTCAGCAGGCAGTTGTGCCCGCCCGCGGCGGCGATCACAAGCGCCCGCGCGGCGTGCTGCTGACCGCGCACGTCGCACAGGTCGGGACCGATCGTCGAGCTTCCCCGCGAGCCCCGCGGCGCGAGGCTTGGCACGGCATCGGGGGCACCGCCGCCTAGCACGCGCGCCGCGCTCGCGAGACTCTCGGCGACTGCCACCTCGATCCCCTCGACGAGCTGCGCCTCGCGCGCCCGCTCGCCCGCCAGCACCAGCGTTCGCAGCCCTGCCTGGCGCGTCCCCTCGGCCACGGCGAGCGTTCCGCGGCAGCCTCGCGTTCGACCGTCAAGGGCGAGCTCGCCGAACAGCGCGTGGCTGTCGAGCCGCTCGCGCGGAAGCTGATTGCTGGCCGCCAGCACTGCGCACGCCAGCGCGAGATCCAGAGCGGGGCCGACCTTCGGCACGTCGCCCGGCGCGAGGTTCGCGGTGATCCGCCTGCCGGGAAACTCAAAGCCCGAGTTGAGGATCGCCGCGCGGACCCGCTCGCGCGCCTCGCGCACGGCCGCATCGGCCAGCCCGACGATCGTGAAGGCCGGCAATCCGGCCCGGATGTCGATCTCGACCGTTACATGCCGTGTCTGCAGACCATCGATAGTGAACGTGTGTGCCCGCGCAAGCATCGCTTCTGAGCTCCTCGCTGCGTCTCTTCGTCGGAGGCAGGCAAGCTAGGGCGGGCTTGGGACGAGACTCGCGGGCGAGGAGGGCGACCCGGCCAGGAGCTCGCTTCGGCGTGTGGCGGCCGACCGCATGGCCGGCTCGCCGATGGACAGGAGCACTCGACCGGCCGGCGGGCCCCGGTCGAGTGCCCTGGCAGTGCTACGCGCGGGCTACAGGCCCGCGGGGTGGCGCACGACGTAGCCGTCGCTCGACCGCATCGCGCCCGACCAGCGCGACCCGTTTTCCTCCATCGAGGTGTCGAAGCGTTTGCCGTCGACGACCATGAAGGCGTGCCCGGAGTTGGCGTAGATCGTGATGTGCCTGCCCGGCCCGGCTTCGCCGTAGGACTCCAGTTCGGAGGAGTCCTCAGGTGAGCTGAGCAGGCCTCCGCCGTGCAGCGCGTAGGAGACCGAGCCCGAGCAGTCATAGCCGGATGACTGGAAGGACCCGTGGCCGCCGCCGTACACGTACGGCCTGGTGGCGATTTCGTCTGCGGCTGCGATCACCCGCGCGACGACGCCGGAGCTTTCGCCGGTCGAGCTGCTCGAGGATTCGCGGCTGGATGAGCCGCTATGCGTGAGTGCCGAGTGGGGCGGTTTGAGGGTGCTCTGGCTGTTGATGCCGAGCACGCCCCACGTCGCCGGGCCGACCACCCCGTCCACGGTCAGTCCGTGGCGCGCCTGCAGGCGGCGGACCGCCGCCTCGGTTTCGGGGCCGAACGTGCCGTCGGCCTGCAGGTGAAGCGCCGACTGCAGGCGCTTCACCGGGTCGCCACCGCTGGAGCCTTCTTCGCCTTCGGAGGGTTCGCCGGTGTTGGCGACCGTCGCAGTCGTGCCCGCGTGGCGATGGTGATGCGAGGCGGAGACGGCCGAAGCCGGCGGCGTCAGCGTTTCCTCGCTGGTGATTCCCAGCACGCCCCAGGTGGCCGGGCCGACGACGCCGTCGACGCTCAGCCCGTGGCGCGCCTGCAGCCGGCGGACCGCCGCCTCGGTTTCCGGCCCGAACACGCCGTCGGCGCTCAGGTGCAGAGCGCTCTGCAGCCGCGAGACCGCGTCGCCGCTGCTCGATTCGCCTTCTTCGGAAGGGGTGAAGTTGACGGCATCGCGGCGCACTCCGGTGGCCGAGGCACGCGCGGAGGCGTTCGAACGCAGCGCCGCGGTCGTTTCGGGGCCCGCGATCCCGTCGACGGTGAGGCCTCTGCTGGCCTGGAACGAGCGTACGGCTCCCTCTGTTTCGGGGCCGTAGATCCCGTCCACGACGATGCTGAGCGCTTCCTGCAGCAGTTCCACCTGCCGGCCCTGGCTTTCGGAGCTCAGCGAGATGCCGTGTTCGGTCGTCGTCGGCGGTTCGCTGCTCGTGGCGGCG
>Ga0193729_1000408_pt1 | contig 22248 bp, 21 predicted proteins | sample U1c2metaG_FD_143036 | JGI IMG/M metagenome (GOLD analysis project Ga0193729, IMG submission 143036) | Soil microbial communities from a riparian zone of the East river system, Colorado, United States - U1c2 | ecosystem: Environmental > Terrestrial > Soil > Riparian zone | place: USA: East River...
ATCGCAGCCCGTCCTGGCCGCGACCGCGTGGCGAGAAGCGTTGCGCCGCGCCGGGCCGGAACGCGCCGGCGTGTTTGCGAGCATGCTGAGCAAGGCCTCGCTCCGCAGTCCTGAAGTCAGTCGCATTCTCGCTGAGCTCGGTGTCAGCAGTCACGATCTCGCATTACCTTATCTAGCGCGGATCTCCGGCGCCGATTTTAATCGCGCGCTTGTCAAAATCCTGGAGAACGATCCCGAGCTTAGTTCGTTCAGCGAGACGGAGAAACTCGCGCTCTTCGCGTACTGGTCTGAGCGCGGCGATGCCGCCGAACTTTCGCGAGCAACTACGCGGCATCCCGATTGGTTGCCCTACGCCTGGCTCGGCGTAGCCAAGTATGACGCGACCAACAATGATTTACGCGCTGCCTACGAACTGACTCAGCGCTACGGCGAACCGGTCGCATTGCCGCGCATTGCTTCCGGCGCATCTCTCCAACAACTCGAAAGCCGTTTCCGCTCTGCGCCCGACAATTACGCGATCGGCTATGAACTTTACCGCGCGCAAATGCAAAGCGGCCGGGTCGACGACGCGCTGAACACCGTGCGCCATTTCAGTGAGCGCGGAAATTCGCCGGCATACTTCCGCTACCTCGAAGCCCAATGCTGGGCCGAAAAACAAAACTGGGAACGCGCCTGGAAGGCCTGGCAGGCATTTCAGGCCGCTCAGCCGACGGCGAAGTAGATCCAAAGATCGGCATCTATTCCGCGATGGCGGCTTGGGCGGCGGCGAGGCGCGCGATCGGAATTCGGAAGGGACTGCAACTGACGTAATCCAAGCCGAGCCGGTGGCAGAATTTCACGCTGTTGGGTTCGCCGCCGTGTTCGCCGCAGATTCCAAGCTTGATGTCCGGTCGCGTTTTCCGGCCGAGATCTCGTGTCATTTCCATCAAACGGCCGACGCCGCGCTGATCGATCGACGCAAACGGATTTGTATCGATGATGTCGAGCTCGACGTAAGTAGGTAGAAAACTTCCCGAATCGTCGCGGCTCATCCCCAGCGTCGTTTGGGTGAGATCGTTGGTGCCGAAGCTGAAGAATTGGGCGTCGCGCGCAATTTCATCCGCTAACAGGGCCGCGCGCGGAATCTCAATCATCGTGCCGGCGAGATAATCGAATTTCGTCTTCTTTTTCTTTGCCACTTCCTCGGCCACGCGCCGGACGATGTCGATCTGAAGCTTGAGTTCTCGCGGAAATCCAACCAGCGGGATCATGATCTCCGGCCGCACTTTGATTCCGTTCGCTTGCACTTCCGCGGCCGCTTCAAAAATCGCGCACGCTTGCATCTCGGAAATTTCAGGGAAGGTGATCCCGAGCCGACAGCCGCGATGCCCGAGCATCGGATTGAACTCGTGCAGCTCGTGCACACGCCGCGAAATTTGCTCAGCGGGGACGCCGAGTTTATTTGCCAGCTCATTTTGCTGGGCGTGATCGTTCGGCAAAAATTCGTGAAGCGGCGGATCGAGAAACCGGATCGTGGCGGGCAATCCTTTCAGCTCAGTGAAAATTCCGACGAAGTCTTTTCGTTGATAAGGAAGCAATTTAGCCACTGCCCGCGATCGCTCTTCTTTGGTGCCGGCCAAAATCATCTCGCGCATCGCGTCGATCCGATTGCCTTCGAAAAACATGTGTTCGGTTCGACAAAGTCCGATTCCTTCAGCGCCGAACGCAACCGCGTTAGCCACTTGTTCCGGCGTGTCGGCATTTGTCCGAATACCGAGTTTCCGGAATTCGTCCGCCCAGGTCATCAGTTTCGCGTACTCGCGGTAGGTAAGGCTTTTTTTCGCTTCCAGCGATCGATCGACCAATACCTGGATGATTTCCGATGGCGCAGTCGTCACTTCGCCGGCGAAAACTTCGCCTGCCGTTCCGTCGATCGAAATGTAATCGCCTTGAGCCAAGGTGGTGCCGTTGGCATTGAGCGTGCGCTTTTGATAATCGATCTGGATCCCGCTTGCGCCGCAGACGCAAACCTTGCCCATTTGCCGCGCAACCAAAGCGGCATGGGAAGAAACGCCGCCGCGCGACGTAAGGATTCCCTCGGCCGCGATCATTCCGCGCAAGTCTTCCGGCGAGGTTTCAATGCGCGCGAGGACGACCTTCTGCCCTTTGGCTGAACGGGCGACCGCTTCTTCGGCGCTGAAGACAACGTGACCCGAGGCCGCCCCCGGACCGGCCGCGAGCCCGCTGCCGATCTTTTTTGCCTGTTTCGCTGATTGTCGATCAAAGATCGGTGCGAGCAGATGAGCGAGTGAATCGGCCGGGATGCGGCGGACCGCGTCTTTTTTCGAAATTAGTTTTTCGGCGACCATGTCGACGGCGATGCGGACGGCGGCGTGACCGGTGCGCTTTCCATTGCGCGTTTGCAGAATGTAAAGGCGATTTTCTTCGACGGTGAACTCGAGGTCCTGCATGTCTTTGAAATGCTGCTCGAGAAGTTCACGGACCTTCATCAGCGCTTTGTGCGCGGCGGGCATTTCCTTGGCCAGATGGGCGATTGGATTGGGCGTGCGCACGCCGGCGACGACGTCTTCGCCTTGTGCGTTGATCAGATATTCGCCGTAGAAAACTTTTTCGCCGCTGGCCGGATCACGTGTAAACGCAACGCCGGTAGCACTGCTATCGCCCATGTTCCCAAACACCATCGTCTGCACGTTCACGGCCGTGCCCCAATCGTGCGGGATTCCGTATTTGCGCCGATAGACAATCGCGCGGTCGTTCATCCACGAACCGAACACCGCGCTGATCGATCCCCACATCTGTTCCCTGGCATCTTGTGGAAACGATTTGCCGGTGCGCTCCTTGATCAGCGCCTTGAAGCGCTTCACAAGCTCCTTTAAGTCGGCGACGCTCAACTTTACGTCGGGGAAATCGTGTTTGCCGTAACGCTGGTCCTTCAAATGTTCGATCTCGCTCTCGAACGGCTCGTGATCTTCGCCCGGGCGCTTTTGCACGCCCATAACGACGTCGCCGTACATTTGCAAAAACCGTCGATACGAATCCCAGGCGAAACGCGCGTTCCCGGTTTTTTTCGCAACGATTTCCACCACTTCGTCGTTCATTCCGAGATTGAGGATCGTGTCCATCATCCCGGGCATGGAATCGCGCGCGCCCGAACGAACGGAAACGAGAAGCGGCCGTTCGTTGTTTCCAAGTCTTTTGCCGACCGATTTTTCGACTTTGGCGAGGGCCGATTCCACTTCGGCCTTGAGCTGCGGCGGATAGCTGCGGTTGTGGGCGTAGAAATAACTGCAGACTTGGGTAGTAATCGTGAACCCCGGCGGCACAGGCAAACCGATTCGCGTCATTTCGGCCAGGTTCGCGCCCTTGCCGCCCAACAACGGCTTCATCTTGCCGCTGCCGTCGGCATGGCCATCGCCGAAGTAATACACGTATTGCGGCCTGGATTTCTTGCCGGAACTCGTCCGCTCATTCGATCTCGATTTCGGCGATGCCTGCCGCACCGTAGCATCGCGAAGGCGGGTCGATCTTCGCGCCGTTTTAGCAATCCGCCGCGAAGCTCGGCTCATCGATTTTCGTTTTGTTGCCATGAACTCTTCCCGATTGGGGAAACTGGCCAAACTAATTCCGCAGGTTGAGGTGTCAACGCAGCGGAGCAATGTAGCGGCAGGCGTGCCGCCTGCAGATTCAGAAGTGCAGCCGACACGGCTGCCTCTACAGTTTCTTACGCCGGCGCGCGCTCGGCGTGGTCGATTACTGCGTCGATCGCCGACGTAAACTCATCCACCCCCGTGCTTGGGACGATAATCGTGTTACGGCGACCGTGCGCTTCCTCAGTGATGCGAAGGAACTTGCCGCGGTCGTTCTCACGAAACTCAACGTGAAAATGCTTACGCTCGATCTGCAGCTCCCTCGCTTCGATGAGATTATCCATGTCTGCAAAAAACCGCGGAGTTTAGGCCGGTTGGCGTCAAAAAGGAAAGCAGATTTTTCGGAAAAAAGCGGCCCTGGAACGGCTTTGTCGAGAACTGCCCCGCGACCGATTAACGCCGTCGCGGGCGTTTTTTCGCGCCCTGATCAGCGATGGCGAAGTCGATTTGACGTTTAAAGGTGTCGACTCGCGCAACGAAAACGCGGATTTCATCCCCGACTGAAAATCGTCGGTTTGTCCGGCGGCCGAGCAGCCGGCGTTGGGCCGCATCGAAGCGATAGAAATCGTCGCTCAGCGTGGAGACATGCACGACGCCGGTGACGAGAGCGTCCGGAAGCTCCACCACCAGGCCATAATTCCGAACGTCCATGATCGCGGCGCGAAAGACCTGCGGATCGCGCTCCTTGAGCTGTTGCTCGAAGAACTGAAGCTTCTTTAAGCGGACCGATTCGATTTCGGCCTCGGCCGCGTTTCGTTCGGTATCCGAAATGTGGTTGGCCAGGGATTCGATTTGACAGATGTCGATCTTGGAACGTCGCAGCAAATTGCGTTCGGCCAGCGTGCGATGGACCACCAAATCGGCGTAACGCCGGATCGGACTGGTGAAATGGAGGTAATTGGCTTTGGCCAAACCGTAATGTCCGAGGGGCTGCGCCGCGTATCGCGCCCGCTTCAAACTTTTGAGCAGACCGATCTTGAGTGCCTGCTCTTCCGGCTTACCGCTGATCGAAGCCAGAAATCGTTGTACTTCTTTCCGATGCGAGAGATCGCCGACTTTGTAGCCAAAGCTGAGAATGAATTCGCGATATTCTCCGAGTTTTTCCGGATCGGGATCTTCATGCACGCGGTAAATCGTCGCGATAGAGCGATGCCGTAGCTCGCGCGCGACCGCTTCGTTCGCCGCCAGCATGAATTCTTCAATCAACTGGTGCGACTGGTCGTTCTCGACCCGTTCCAAACGGGTCGGCTTGCCGTCTGCATCCACATGCACTTTTACTTCCGGAAAATCGAGATCAAGTGAGCCCTGCTCGAATCGTTTGCGGCGAAGAAGGGAGGCAAGCTCCCACGCCGTGTGGAGTCGGCGACTGAGCTCGCCGTTCGGCCTCGCCTGCAGGATGGCGTAGGCCTCCTTGTAAGTCAGGCGCTTCGCGCTGCGAATCACGCTCTTGGCAAAACCCGCATTCTTGGCGCGCCCGTTCTTATCGAACTCAATGAAAACGGAATGGGTGAGGCGATCCACGTCCGGGTTCAAGCTGCAAACGCCGTTGCTCAATCGCTCCGGCAACATCGGGATGACGCGATCGGGCAAATAAACGCTGTTACCGCGCCGCCGCGCCTCGCGGTCGAGTGCACTGTCCGGAGTTACGTAGGCGGAAACATCTGCGATGTGAACGCCGAGCCGCCAAACGCCGGTGTTGTCGATCTTTTCAACGTTGATCGCATCATCAAAGTCGCGCGCGTCATCCGGATCGATCGTGACGATGAATTGATCGCGCAAATCTTCGCGCCCTTGGATGAGTTTCTGTTCGACCGATTGCGGAATTCGATTCGCTTGATCGAGAACACTCTTTGGAAACGCAGTGGGCAAATCATATTTCCGGACGATCGACAGCATGTCGATTCCGGGCGCAGTTGCGGCTCCAAGCACTTCGATGATTTCGCCTTCGGGATTGACGTGGCGCGATTCCCACGCTTCCAGGCGAACAACGACTTTGTCGTCACGCGTCGGTGTTTTCGGCAACTTAGCGCGCGGCGGAACTTGAACATAAACATCGTGCACCAGTCGCGGATCGTCCGGCACGACGTAATAAAAATTCCGCGATTGTTGCAATGTTCCGACAATCGTGTCGCGCGCGCGCTCGAGGATGCGAATGACGCGGCCTTCGCTCCGATGTTGAGCTGCCTGACCCGCTCGGACTTTGGCGCGGCGCGGCGGGACATCGCGACTGATCCGCGCCACCACCCGGTCGCCGTTCATTGCGGTGCCGGTATTCTCAGCCGCGATGAAAATGTCCGGCTCTCCCGCCTTTTCCGGGACAAGGAAACCGTAACCGGCTTGATGGATCGACAGTTTCCCAGTGACAAGATCGGCTTCGGACGGAAGGACGTACCGATTCTTGCGAATGCGAACAATTTCGCCGGCGTGCTCCAGCTCGTGCAACGTTTTGCGAACTTCCACGCGATCGCGGCCCTGTAGTCCGAGCGCCCGCGCGATCTCATCTCTATCGCGTGGCCGATAATCAGGAGCCCGCACCAAGGCGAGGAGCTTTTCTCGAATTGTGCGACCGTTTTTGATCATGTTGACGAAAACATATTGGAGATTGTTCGCCACTGCGAATCCGTCCGGTGGCGGATCGATCTAACGACCGAGTTCAAAGGATGAAAACAATTATTATTGTCGGATGTGCGATGACGGCCGCTACGCTGGTCGCGTTTGCGGCAGGAGGAGCGAAAATGAAAATCAGCAGTTCAGCATTCCAGGAAGGTGGAACGATTCCCGAGAAATTCAGCAAAAATGGACAGAATGTTAGTCCGGAATTGCGAGTCGAAGGCGCGCCAGCTGAGGCAAAAAGTCTGGCGCTCATCGTGGACGATCCGGATGCACCGGTCGGACTCTTCACCCACTGGTTAGTTTGGAACATCGATCCCAAGACAATCGAGATTGCCGAGAACAGCCCGCCAAACGGAGCGGTCCAGGGCACGAACGATTATCCGAATCTTGGCTACGGCGGGCCGCAGCCCCCCTCTGGGACGCACCGCTACTATTTCAAGATCTTTGCTCTGGACCGGGTGCTCGATCTCAAATCCGGCGCGAAACGTCGGGAGGTCGACGCTGCCATGCGCGGGCACGTGATCGGCCAGGGCGAATTAATGGGTCGCTATTCGAAGAAATAATTGATTCGCGCCAGTTTCGAATAAGCTCCCCATCGTGTTAGTCTGATTCTTGATGGGAGAGCGAATTTGGAAAATCGGCGATAAAAGCGTCGATCTTTCCAAGAGCGGAATGATCATGGGAGTGCTCAACGTCACGCCCGATTCGTTTTCGGACGGCGGTGAATTCTTCGCAACTGACGCGGCAATTGCGGGTGGAATAAGGATGGCATTAGAAGGCGCCGACATTATCGACGTGGGCGGAGAATCGACGCGTCCCGGCTCCGAACCTGTTTCAGTGAAAGAAGAATTGCAACGGGTGGTCCCGGTGATCAAGAAACTCTGCGCTGAGATCAATATTTCCATTTCAATCGATACTTCGAAGCCCGAAGTTGCGAGTGTGGCCCTGGATGCGGGTGCGTCCATCATCAATGACGTCACGGCGGGGCGGGGAGATGAGAAGATGTTGCCGCTCGCGGCGGAACGGACGGCAGCGATTGTGCTTATGCACATGAAGGACGAGCCGCGAACAATGCAGAAAAATCCGCATTACGAAGATGTCGTCACGGAAGTGGCTGATTTTTTTAGACAACAATATGGCCGCGCCCTAGAGTGCGGCGTTGATCCCATGACGATAGCGTTTGATCCCGGAATTGGTTTCGGTAAAACGCTGAAGCATAATTTGACACTGCTCAAGAATCTCGAGCGACTACGCGTGCACGATCGCCCGCTCGTGGTCGGCGTTTCCCGCAAATCGTTTCTGGGGAAACTGATGAACTCTTCGGAAATGAGCACGCGCGCGGCGCCAACGATTGCGCTGACGGGAATTCTGCGCGTTCGAGGCGCAGATATTTTGCGCGTCCATGACGTGAAGGAAAACGTGGCTGCGCTTCGCGCGGCGGAGGCGGTTCTGCCATGACGCAGGAACTTGTCCAACTCTGGTTCAAAAGCTGGCGCAGCATCATCGAGATCATTTTGCTCAGTGTCGGGATTTATTATGGCTATCTTTACTTTCGCGGCACGCGCGGGGCCAAAGTCTTGACCGGTCTGGCGATTGTTTTTCTGACTCTTACCCTCATCTCGACGCTGCTGAATTTGGTCGTGATAGGCTGGCTCGTTCGCAGTTTCTCGGTTTTCCTCGCGATTGCGCTGGTCGTAATTTTTCAACCGGAGCTGCGCCGCGGTCTGGCCGAGCTCGGAGGCCATCCCATCTTTTCCCTCACGAGCGAGAAGCGCGAGACGGTCCATGATCTGGCCGAAGCCGTTACCCAGCTGGCGAACAAGCAGTTTGGCGCGCTGCTCGCGATCGAACGCGATACTTCGATTCGCGTTTACGAAGAAACTGGCGTGACGCTCGATTCCGATTTCTCGGTCGAGCTCGTCTTAAGCATTTTTCATCCGAAGGCCGCGTTGCACGATGGCGGAGTGATTATTCGCAACGGCCGGATTGCGGCAGCGGCTTGCATTTTTCCAGTAAGCCAACGCGAAACCTTGGACCGCAGTCTGGGCTTACGCCATCGCGCCGCGCTTGGAATCACGGAAGAATCGGACGCGGTCGCGATCGTGGTTTCGGAAGAGACGGGTGCGATTTCCATTTGCCATCGGCGTCGAATTGAGCGCAATTTCACGCCGGAAACGTTTCGCCACCGGATCGGCGAGATTTTATTGCACGGACATTATGAAGAGACTGCTCCTGAAGAACTGGAGGGCGAAGTTGATATCCCTCTTGCTCGCGACAACCCTCTGGTATCTCATCAAGAAAAACGTAGCAACGACTCCCTCGCCGTCTGAAACGAGCTCGCCCGCGCCGGCGGCCCAGAGACGCTAACTCAATACTCAGTTCCGAAGGCTTCGGAGTTAACGCAGGAAACGGGCAAGATTTTGTTCTTCCCAACGCCGCGCCCGATGATAGCCGCGAAATTGACGCTCGCGCCGATTGAATTCCTCGGTGTGAACACGCCGCCTTCCGTTCCGCAGAGGTTTGTCCGGAACGACGGAGTGCAGCATTTCGTGATAAAGGACATATTTCAAAAACCACCGCGGCACGAAAGCTTGATCCAGCAGCGGATGAATGCGAATCACGCAGTCTTCTTCCTGAATCGTTCCAAAAACAAAATGGTCTTTCGGTCGATGTTTTCGGCGACGGCCCCATTCCACTTTGTAATTGCGAAGCCGTCGGCGAAAGTAACGCTTATTCAATTGATTAAACATCTCGCCCAGATCGAAATGTTTGCCTTCGTGCGGAAGGTTTAATTGCCGCTGCATTGGCAGCGTGCAATACGCGATTTTGCGTTTCGTTTTCTTCGCCATAATGGAACCCCGGCTGGAAGGAATCTAATTGTAGGTGGGTTCGAACGGGCCGACAAGGAAAGGCCTCTTTTTTCTACGTTTTATACTTAAGACTCTTATTGACAGTTATTTACGCATCACATGGAGGAAAAGTGCGGTAGGATAGGACCGGCGACGGGCTGCCTGCTCGGCATATGATTTTCGAAGGGCTAAACGCTTCAAACGCGGTTGCGAATTCCTCGGTCTGCGTATACTCGAAAATACCGGTCGCAATTGGCTCACGACGCGCTGGAATAGATCGATATGACGCCATTTCTAAGAAAGTTGCTGGGGCTAAACTGGCTCTTACTCGTCGTCATGCTTGCGCTGGCGGTCTTCGGCGTAGTTGCCATCTACAGCGCGACTTACATGCGCGAGGATCCAGTGGCGGCAGATTTTTGGCGCAAGCAGGCGAACTGGGTCATGGTCGGATTCTTCGCTTTCATGCTCGCGAGCCTGGTTGATTACCGCTGGATCCGATGGGGGGCGCTGCCGATGTACGCGCTCGGCATCATTTGTTTGGTTCTGACCAAGTTTATCGGTCAAAAGGTCTACGGCGCGCGTAGCTGGCTCCATCTTGGGCCGCTTAATTTTCAGCCCGCCCAGCTCGCGGTCGTAGCCGGAATCATGGTGCTCGCCTTATTTCTCAGTCAGTTCAAAACAATGCACCCGATGTTGCGCTTGCTCGTCTGCGGCGCTATTGCCGGTGCGCCCTGCCTTTTGATCTTGATGCAACCAGACTTGGGCGAAGTGATCATCTGGGTGCCGGTGCTGCTGGCCTTGCTCTTCGTCGGTGGAATGCCGTTGCGCTATTTGATCTGCATTCTGTTAACTCTGTTCGCCATGATTCCAATCACCGCAAACCTGGTGCTCAAGCCTTATCAACAAGCGCGGCTGACCGCATTCGCCCATCCCGACATCGATAAACAGGGCTCCTCCTGGGCGATTAATCAATCGCTCATCGCAATCGGCTCCGGTGGTTGGTCGGGAAAAGGTTTTAAAGCGGCGAATACCCAGATCGAACTCGGCTTTCTGCCGGCGACCGCTGTGCACAACGACTACATCTTTTCCGCAATCGGCGAGCAGTGGGGCTTTGTCGGCGGAATGTTTCTGATCAGCGCCTTTGCCTTGTTACTTTTGACCTGCCTTTTCGTCGCATTCGTTGCCGGGGACCAATTCGGGTTGCTCCTTGTCATCGGAATCACGGCGCTCATTTTCACCCACATCTTCCAGAATATCGGGATGACGATTTCCATTTTGCCGATCACCGGCGTCCCCTTGCCGCTCATTAGCTACAGCGGATCGTTCGCGCTCATGATCATGTTCGCGCTCGGCGTCGTGAACAGCGTTTGGGTTCATCGACACGAAGTCGCATAACTGTCGGGCAAGGATCGGACATCGTCGCCGCCAGGTCGTCGCGATTTACTTCGAGCGCGTGCCATCTACAATTCGTTGAGACATGGAGACCGACTACAAGGTTAAACTCGAAGTTTTTGAAGGACCGCTCGATCTTTTGCTTTACCTGATCAAACGCGATGAGATCGATATTTACGATATTTCGATCGAACGAATCACGCGCCAATACCTCGAGTACCTCCAGGCTTTCAAGGAATTGAAGATCGACATCGCGGGCGAGTTCGTCGTCATGGCGGCCAATCTGATTTATCTCAAGAGCCGCAGTCTGCTCCCACTTGATCAACAGCCGCCGGAGGAGGATGCCGACGAGGACGACCCACGCTGGGACCTGATCCGCCAACTGATCGAATACAAGAAGTTCAAGGAAGCGGCTGCGCAATTGCACGACCGCGCGCTCGAGCAGGAACGACTCTTCACTCGCGACGGTGGCAGTCTCCCGTCAGATGCGCCATTGCCGTTGCACGAAGTTGGGATTTTTCAGCTGATTCACGCCTTTCAGGAAGTGATCAAACGGGTCGAGGCGCGGGAAGATTTACGCGAAATATTTGGTGAGCGTTTCAGCGTGTCTGACAAGATTGAAAAGATCATGGAGCGCGTGAACAGCGGTACCCCCGTGCGTTTTTCAGAACTGTTTGGCCAGATCGTCTCCCGGGTTGAGATTGTGGTTACGTTCCTGGCGTTGCTCGAGCTGATCCGCTTGAATCAGGTGCGCGCGCTCCAGCCGAAGATGTTCGACGAAATTCAGATCGCCGCGATCGCGGCCTAAGATTGACATCATGCCGCGCGTGCTCATCGCCGGGTGCGGTTATCTCGGCCAGGCAGTGGCGGATTTGTTGGTCGTCGATGGTTGGGAAGTTGAGGGCTGGACGCAGTCGGCTGAATCAGCCGCAAAAATTTCCGGGAAATCGTATTCGGTTCGCGCAGTCGATATTTCGCAGGAAAAACAGGTTCTTGCACAGACCGGAGATTTCGATGCGGTGATCCACTGCGCCAGCACGCGAGGCGGAAACGTCGATCTTTACCGGCGTGTTTATTTTGATGGTGCACGAAATTTACTCCACCGATTTGGTGCATCGCGGATTCTCTTGACCAGCAGCACGAGTGTTTACGGTCAGAACGACGGCGACTGGGTCTTCGAGGAAAGCTTGGCCAAGCCGAAGCATGAAACCGGAAAAATTCTGCGGAAAGCCGAGGTTTTCGTTCGCGCCGGCGGTGCAAACGTTGTCCGACTTGGCGGCATCTACGGCCCAGGCCGCTCGGCATTGCTTAAGAACGTTCTCGACGGCGATGCGATTATCGATCCGTCGCATGACCGTTTTCTGAATCAGATCCACCGCGACGATGCCGCGACTGCGATACAACTCTTGTTAAAGCAACCCAGGCCTGCCGGCGAGATCTATAACGTAGTCGATAACGAGCCAATTCTGCTTAGCGAATGTTATCGCTGGCTGGCCACAAAATTGGATCGGCGCGTTCGGGTGGCCGGAAGATCCCTTGCAAGATCGGCATCGAAACGGAAACGCGGCGACAGCAACAAGCGCGTCAGCAACGTGAAACTGCGAGCGATTGGCTGGACGCCGCGCTATCCAAACTTCACCGAAGGGATGGAAAAAAGCGTCCTCCTAACGTTCGACCACGAGGGCGCATAAACCGCAATCGCGGACAGAAACATCGGTATGGAAGCTGCTATTTTTTTCATCGTATGCGTCAGGTCAAACTTACCGGCCGGGAAGCCTCGGTGGTGCGGGCGATCGGGTTCACAGAATCCATGCTGGGCGCCGAAATCCAGGATTTCGTGCGGATGGAGTCGGAAGATGTTACGGACACGCTCAACAGCCTTATGGCCGCCGGGTTTGTCGAGAGCATTCCTTACTCTGAACAGATTCAACTTGCGGAAATGCCGGTGACCGCCTTCGAATTAAACCCCGCTTACACGCACGACCTTAAACGCGCGCTAATCCGGACCTGATTTTAGCGCGCGTTTACCGTGGCCGCGGGCGTCGCCGCCGGGTGCTGAACGCGGCGTTCGCCGAAAAGTTGCCGAATCACTTCCTCGACCGGCACTTCCTGAACGTTGATGTCGCTGACGTCACAGGCTTGCAAAAGTTCGCGACAGGTCTCGGTCACTTTCGCGCGGGGCACCTTTAGTTGCACCGACATCGGCGTTTGCTTGATCACTTCGCCGAACCGTGAAAAATCCCGCGTGACCTGTTTGTCGAAAGTGAGGCTGAGAATTTTGTGGCCGGAGAAGCGGTCAATGATTTCGTCGAGCGGACCGTCGAAGAAAATTTTGCCATGATCAATGACCAAGACGCGATGACAAAGCTCCTCGATGTCCTGCATGTAATGGCTGGTGAGCAGTGTCACGATGCGGTGCTCCTCGTTGTATATCCGCAGAAACTCGCGGACGCGTTTTTGGCTAACGACATCCAATCCGATGGTCGGCTCGTCTAAAAATAAAACCCGCGGTTCGTGGATGAGCGCGGAAATCAGTTCCATTTTCATTCGCTCTCCGAGCGAAAGTTCACGCACCATCACGTTCATCTTGTCGGTAACTTCAAGCAGCTCGGCCAAACCGCCGACGACTTTGTTGAAACGATCACGATCGATTCCATAAATCGCGCGGTTCAGTTCGAGTGATTCCTGCGCAGGCAGGTCCCACCAAAGCGCGTTTTTCTGTCCCATTAACAAACTGAATTGCCGCTTCATCTCGTTGCGTCGTTCCCATGGAACAAATCCGAGCACGCGCGCATCGCCGGAGGTTGGATTGAGCAAACCAGAGAGCATTTTCAACACGGTCGTTTTCCCCGCGCCGTTAGGACCGAGAAAGCCGACCAATTCGCCTTCCTCGATCTGAAATGAAACCGCATCCGCAGCCCGCGTTTCGTCGTAACGACGCCTAACGAGCCCCTTAACCGCGCCCCACAATCCGCCTTCTTTGCGGTAAGTGCGGTAAATCTTGGTTAGATCACGAGCCTCAATCGCGCTCATGGGTTAGATCGACATCCACAAGATCGACAATCGATGTGTCGATCTGCGGCGCAACTACGCGACGCTGGTTTTCGCCGCCGGCTTTTTCTTCAACAACGCCAAAACCTTGTCGACTAGCGCATCCGCAGTGATGCCATGCTTTTTTCGCAGCAGCGGAACTGCTCCGTGCTCGATGAATTCATCCGGCCAACCAATCCGCGCGACCGGTGTGTTGATCTGCTGTGAATGGAGATGTTCCATTACCGCGCAACCGAATCCGTTGTGCAGCACGTGGTCTTCGATGGTGGCGACGACTTCCACGCTGCGCGCGAAAAACTCGAGGGTGCCGGTATCCATTGGCTTGATCCAGCGCGGATTAACCAGCGCCACTGAAATTCCTTTTTCTTCCAGTTTCTTGGCTGCTTCTTCCGCGACTTCGAACATGTTGCCGAGTCCGAAGATCGCGACATCGCGGCCGTGCTTTACCACTTCGGCCTTGCCAATCTCGAGGAGTTTTGGTTCCGGTTTGATTTGCGCGCCAGTGCCGGAACCGCGCGGATAGCGAACCGCAATCGGACCCGAATTGTAATTCGCCATCGTCCAAAGCATGTCGACGAACTCGTCTTCGTTCTTCGGCTGCATGTGCACCCAATTCGGAATGTGCCGCAAATAACCGATGTCGAACAAGCCGTGATGCGTCGGTCCGTCGTCACCGCTCAACCCGGCGCGGTCCATGCAGAGCCGGACGTTCAGTTTTTGAATGGCCATGTCGTGAATGGCCATGTCGTAAGCGCGTTGGAAAAATGTGGAGTAGATCGTGAGAAACGGCGTCAATCCCTGCGTCGCGATGCCACAGGCGAAAAGCGCGGCGTGTTCTTCTGCAATCCCGACGTCGAAATAGCGCGTCGGATGGGCTTTCGCGAAATGCGATAAACCGGTGCCGCTTGGCATCGCTGCTGTGATCGCGACTACCTTTTGATTGTTGTCGGCAAATTTCGCCAGTGTCTTCCCAATGATCTCCGAATACGTTGGCGTAGGCGTCGGCGCAGTCTCGCCGCTCTCAATCTTGTATTTCCCGAGCCCGTGAAATTTGTCCGGTTGTTTGATCGCCGGCTCGTAGCCTTTGCCTTTCTTGGTTAGAATGTGCAGAAGCACCGGCTCCTCCTGCGTTTTCAAAAATTCAAACGTGCGGATCAGCAGCGGGATGTCGTGCCCATCGATCGGTCCGTAGTAGCGGAGTCCGAGTTCCTCGAAGATGACGCTCGGCAAAACCAAGCCTTTAACGCTTTCCTCGACTTTGTGCGCAATCTGGACGCCGGTTTTGCCAAGAATCGCTTGCACAAAACTGCGGGCTTTATCGTGCAGGTGCGCGTAGGTCTCGCTGGTCACGATCCGGTTAAAGTAATTGGCAATCGCGCCGACGTTTTTGGCGATCGACCATTCGTTGTCGTTTAAGACCACGATAAAGCGCTTCGTCTGCACGCGGACGTTGTTGAGCGCCTCGTAACTAATCCCGCACGTAAAAGCCGCGTCACCCGCGATAGCGATGATGCTTTCGTCACCGCCGCGGAGGTCGCGTCCTACCGCCATGCCGAGCGCAGCGGACAGGGCGGTGCCGGCGTGTCCCGCGCCGTAGCAATCGTGGTCGCTCTCAGTCCGCAAAAGAAAACCGTTCAAGCCGCCGAACTGGCGCATCGTTGAGAATCGATCGAGCCGGCCGGTGAACAATTTGTGGACGTAACCCTGATGGCTCACGTCCATCACGAACCGGTCCCGCGGGGTGTTGAACACGCGGTGCAGTGCGATTGTTAACTCGACCACGCCGAGGTTCGGTCCAAGGTGTCCGCCGGTTTGCGACAAAACGCGGATCAACTCGTCGCGCACTTCCTGCGCGAGTTGCGGCAGGTCTTGCTCCCGCAACGCTTTGATGTCCGCCGGCGAATGGATCCCATCCAGCAGGCGCCGCGGCGCAGTTGTTGTTTTAGAAGAGTCTGACTTCGTCATTTTTTAATTCCTTTTCGTCCGCCTTGTTATCGTTCGGCAATTCGCCAGCGGGCTCAAAATTCTTAACTGTCGGCTTGCCCGCGTTGTTGCGTGCAATGATCTCGATCTTTTCTTCGGCATTCGTCAATCGCTCCTGACAGACCTTGACCAGATTCATCCCTTCCTCGTAGCGTACGATCAAATCCTCCAGCGGCAATTTGCCGGTCTCCATTTGTTCGACAATCGCCTCCAGTCGGTCCATCGCCTTCTCAAAATTCAATTCGGTGCCAGGGGGCTTGGTTTTGCTGCTCATCGGCAAACGCAGAATTAAGCACAGCGGCGTGAAGATGAAAGGGAGGATTGGCGATAGTGCTTTGTGTAGGCGACGATTCTGAACGCGGCCTCCTCTCCTTCAGGGAGAGGATTGAGGTGAGGGTGAAATTGCTGCTGCGGTTTCGCGGACCACTTGGCCGTGGCACATCCAATGCTCGTGAATGTGCCAATCAACCCATTCACCACTATGAAGTTTCCGAAAAAAATTCTCTTAATTGATCACGAACCCGGCGTCACTCGTCTCATCCGGCGGGCACTGGAACGCGCCGGGAAGTATCTCATTCGCGAAGAGCACGATGATAAACTGGCGCTCAACGCTGCCCGTTGGTTCCAGCCCGATCTCATCCTGGTCGATACTCCCGACCAGGATCGTCGCAACATCGAGCGCCAGATCCATACCGACGCCGCTCTCAAAGACACACCGGTTCTTTCGCTGAGTAACCTTCGCCCCGAAAGCCAGATGGTTTCCGGCGGAATCCTCAGCGGCTACAGCTTTTTCGCCGCGCCCATTCGTGTCGAAGAAGTCCTCCGCGGCGTCGACGAGCTCCTCTTCGGCAAAGACTAATCACCCCCCGCCGATTTGTTTTTTGTAGGCGGCAGCGTCTTTCAGATTCTTGAGGGCGTCGGCATTGTCGATCTTGAGGACGAAGATCCAGCCCTGGCCGAATGGCTCTCGGTTGATCAACCCTGGGTCGGCTTCGAGCGCCTTGTTTACTTCGACCACAGTCCCTTTGATCGGCGCGTAGATATCGCTCGCGGCTTTGACTGATTCGACCACCGCGATCGCTTCTTTTGCGTTCGCTTGCCGATCCATTTTGGGCAGCTCAACGAAGACGACATCGGTCAATTCAGATTGAGCGTGATCCGTGATGCCGACGCGGATTTTGTCGCCTTCGCGCTTAATCCATTCGTGACTTTCGGTGTAAAGCAGATCGTCTGGGACATTCATGATTTTTTGTAGAGCGGTTTTCTCTCGATCGTGGCCGGAAATTTCTGTCCGCGAATTTCGATCTCGATCTTCGCGCCGATTCTCGCGTGCGAGGCATTGATGTAAGCCATACCCACGCCCCAGTTCAAGCTCGGCGACTGCGTGCCACTCGTCACCTCACCGATGCGCTCGCCATTTTCGAAAACTGAGTAGTGCGGACGCGGCGGTGGACCTTTGCCTTGCATTTTAAACGGGACCAATTTGTCGCGCGGCCCGTTTTCTTTTGTCTTCAATAAAATGTCGCGGCCGATGAAATTTGGTTTCGTTAGATCGACAAAGAAACCGAGCCCGGCCTCGATCGGATTTCGTTTCGGCGAAAGATCGGAACCGTTCAGCGGGTAACACATTTCGAGGCGCAATGTATCGCGCGCACCGAGGCCGCATGGCTTGATCCCGAGATCTTTCCCTTTTTCGAGCACTGTGTTCCAAAAGTTGACCGCATCTTTCGCGAAAAAGAAAACTTCGATCCCGTCTTCGCCGGTGTAGCCGGTTCGCGCGATGGAAACGGACATTCCTTCCATCTCGACATCGATAATATGATTTCGCGCCGGAAGATTGACGAAGAGTTCGGCAACGCGCGGACCTTGAATGGCGACTCCGCCGAAATGCGCGCTGCGATCCCCGAGATTGACATTCTCGCTCCGATGTCGGCCCAGCCACGCAAAGTCTTCTTCGACACACGCTGCGTTAACGACCAGCAGAAATTTAGTGTCGCCGATGCGATACGCGATCAAATCGTCGATGATTCCGCCAGCGTCGTTGAGCAAGAACGTGTATTGACCCTGGCCGACGTCCAATTTCTCGATGCTGTTGGTCAGCATCGTGTTCAGCCATGAGGCAGCGCCGCTACCGCTAATGACGAATTGGCCCATGTGCGAAATGTCGAAGATGCCGACACTGTTTCGCACCGCCTGATGTTCCTCGACGATGCCTGTGTATTGAACCGGCATCAGCCAGCCGGCGAACGGCACCATCTTCGCGCCGCGTTTTACGTGCTCGTCGTAAAGCGGCGTTTTTTTCTGCGCGGGTTCGTTCACGGCCCAAGCTAAGGGGCGCGTTGAACGCATGTCAAAGGTGGATCGGCCGCTCCGCGGGCGATGCTAAATAAATGCGGCTTCGCCGCCTAATTGACATCGAGCAAGGGACTGCTCGATCCACCTTGAAGCGTTTCTCGTGTTCTTCTACCGTGCGCCGGACATGAGCTTGCTCGACAAACTTGAACGCCGTTTCGGTTTTCTCGCGATTCGAGGATTACCGCGCATTCTTGTCGGCTTCGCGGCGCTCGTCTTCGGCCTGACCTGGCTGCTGAAAACCGCGGGCAGCGCGGGATACGCGCAAACTCTTCCCGATTTTACCTCGATGCTCACGCTCGATCCCGTTCGGATTCGCCACGGTGAAGTTTGGCGGCTCATCACTTACATTTTCATTCCGCAAGCGACCAGCCCGTTATGGGTCCTGTTTGCGCTTTGGTTTCTTTGGTGGGTCGGGGAAGGCCTGGAACGCGCCTGGGGATCGTTCCGCCTCACCCTTTATTTTCTCGTCGGAATGATCGGGACTACCGTGGCTGCGTTTTTCTTCGGCAGCGATTTTTCGAACGGAATGCTGCTGATGTCGCTGTTCCTCGCCTTCGCCCACTTTTACCCGGAGGAAATCATCTACATCCTGTTCATCCTGCCGGTCAGAATAAAATGGCTGGCGTGGATTGCCGGCGCGTTCTTGTTGTTTGGATTTTTTACCAATTCGAACTCGTATCGAGCAGCGTTGATCGCGGCGTTGGCCAATTACCTGATTTTCTTCGGACCGGAATTTATTTATCGAGCACGGCATCGGCACGAGGTCTCCAGCCGTCGGAAACGTTATGAGGATCAGGCCCGCAATGAGACCGAACCGCTTCACAAATGCGCGGTTTGCGGTGCGACCGAGTTAACGGATCCCAATCTGGACTTCCGTGTCGCAAGCGATGGCGAAGAATATTGCGTGGCGCACTTGCCGTCCGCGCAAACCGCCAATCGGTTGTAGAGGCGCTCGCCGCGGCGAGCGCCTGTCTAATTAATTCGGCGTTTGACATCCCGCAGTCGCGGGACCGATACAACGTCTTGACCGCAATTCTCCTCAGCGGAGACTACGAGCGATGACCGACAAGAACGCCACGCTGGTTCCCGAACAGGGCTGGCATTGTCTGCATTTGTTTTATCACGTCGAGTACGGGCAATGGCAATTGCTCAGCCGTGAGGAGCAGAATTCAGCGAAAACGAATCTTGCAACCATCGTGCAGGAAGTTCGGGCGATGGATTCGACCCAGTTGCTCACGCTCAGTGTTGTCACGCCGAAGGCGGATCTCGGCTTCATGTTGATCACGCCCGATCTGCAAACAGCGAACAAGATCGAGAAGCAACTTTCGCTGTCCTTAGGCGCCGATGTGCTCACTCCGGTCTACAGTTATTTGTCGCTCACCGAAGAAAGCGAATACATCACGACCGAAGAAGAATACGTCGCGACGCTCGATCCGGAGACGAAGCGCGAGCCGGCAAAGCTGGAGGAGGCGTTAAATACTTTTCGCGACCGAATGAAACATTACCGGCAGGAGCGTGTTTATCCTACGCTGCCGGATTGGCCGGTCGTCTGTTTCTATAATATGAGCAAGCGCCGCGGCGAACAGCGCAACTGGTACGCGTTGCCTTACGATGAACGCCGCAAGTTAATGAAAGGCCACGCGACAGTCGGCCGCCAGTACGCGGGTAAAGTGAAACAGCTCATCACCGGCTCGACCGGTCTCGACGACGCCGAGTGGGGCGTGACCTTGTTTGCGCGAGACACTTTCCAGATCAAAGCGATCGTTTACGAGATGCGCTTCGATCCGGTGAGCGCGGAATACGCCGACTTCGGTGAGTTTTTCATCGGCATTCAACTGCCGCTCGACGAATTGTTCCGCCGCTTGCAACTCTGATTGTCCGTGGCGGATGGGGAGGGATTCGAACCCTCGGTGCCTTTCGGCACACACGCTTTCCAGGCGTGCACAATCGACCACTCTGTCACCCATCCTGCAAGATCGACAATTTATCGCGAATCTGGTGTAGGGGAAGCTGCTAGCTTCCCATTTTCGAACGGAACGCTAATAGCGTCCCCTACATCTCGCGTGTGCTATTTCCCGCGATCGCGTCGCTCTAAAATCTGGAATTCCTGCCGCAATTTCACCACGCTGCCTTCGGCCAACACGCCGCGAAAATTCACGTTTGGATAAACCAAACAATCGCGCCCCAGAACCGAGCCAGGATTAATCACCGCGTTACACCCAATCTCTGTTCGATCCCCAACGATCGCGCCAAATTTGGTGAGACCGGTGGCGATCGGACTTTCGTCTGCGGCTACGCTAATCTCGCCGTGATCGAGTTTCACGTTCGATAAAATCACGCCCGCACCGAGATGTGCCTTAAATCCAAGAATCGAATCGCCGACGTAATTAAAATGCGGCACCTGAGCTTCGTCGAAAACGATACTGTTCTTGAACTCGCACGAGTTGCCCATGACGACGCCGTTGCCGACGACGACATTCTCGCGCACGTAGCAGCCGCTGCGAATCTGGCAATTCTCGCCGATCCAGGCCGGTCCCTTTAGAACTGCGCCCTGTTCGACAATGGTGCCGCGGCCAACGAACACATTGCTGCTGATGAACGGACGACCAACGAGCTCGCCGAGCACGGCCGGTTTCAAACGAAATTGCAAATAACTCGCGATTTGTTTGAGCGCATTCCAGACATAGTTCTGGTCTTCGAACAATTTCGGGTGGGCCGTGTGTTCTAGATTGAGGAATTGTGCGGGCGCAAACATTTCGTTAAGCGCCGGCGCGTCGCGTAATCTTCTGTCCGTCCTTGGTATCGCGCGCTTCCCAACCGAGCGCATTCAACTTGTCGCGCAATTCATCGCTTTTTCGAAAATCTTTTGCAAGCCTCGCTTGCACCCGCGCCTCGGCCAGTTGTTTCACTTCGTCCGGTAGTTCATCATCTGATGTTAGAATGAAAGTTGTTCCGACGTCGCCTTTCATTGGAGTTAAGTTTGGTTCTACACGAGCATCTGCTCGGTCTTCTACTTTCAGTTCTTCCCTGGCCTCGACACGGATCTCCCGTCCAATTTGTAAAATCGAATTAACTTCACCCCAACGATCCAGAATTCGTTGAGCCGACCCAGGGCTCAAGGCGCGATCGTCAATTGTGCGATTTGTTTGGGTGATCAAATCAAATAGCTGGCCAAGGGCTGCAGAAATATTGAGGTTGTCGTCCAAAGCTTCAAAGAAGTTATCAATGAATTTCGTGAGCCCTGTTTCCTCGTGTTCGCGGTGCTTCGCTAATTCGATTAATCGTATTCGCCATTCATCAATCCGCTTGAGGGATCTGCGCGCATCGTCCATTGCAGACCAAGTGAAGTTCAGAGGATCCCGATAATTCACGCGGATCAGCGCGTAGCGCAGCTCCCATCCGGTGTAGCCTTTCGCGAGCACGTCCGGCACGGTGTAAAAATTTCCCAGCGACTTCGACATCTTCTGGCCGTCGACCAGCAAATGCGCGCAGTGCAGCCACATCCGGACGAATTGTTTGCCGGTCACGCCCTCGCTCTGTGCGATCTCGGCTTCGTGGTGCGGAAAAATGTTGTCCACGCCGCCGCAGTGGATGTCGATCTGATCGCCGAGCAGCGCAGTCGCCATCGCGCTGCACTCGATGTGCCAGCCGGGACGCCCCGGTCCCCATGGCGAATCCCATTTCACATCACCGTCTTCTTCATCCCACGCTTTCCAGAGCGCGAAGTCGCCGATGTGTTCCTTGTCGTACTCGTCGTGCTTTACCCGGCCGGTCGATTGCAACTCATTCAAATTGAAGTGCGCTAGCTTTCCGTAAGTCGGAAATTTGTTGATTCGAAAATAAACCGATTTGTCGTCGGCCTGGTAGGCGAGACCTTTCGAAATCAACGCACTGATCATCGAAATCATTTTATCGATGTAGCGTTGATCGGTTGCGGCCGGATATTCGTCGGCGCGTTTGATCCGCAGCATATCCGCGTCCTTGAAGAAGGCGTCCTTGAACTGCTGCGTAAATTTGGTGAGCGGAACGCCCGCCTCATGCGCGCCGCGAATTGTTTTGTCATCCACGTCGGTGATATTCATCACGCGGTGAACCTTGAATCCGCGCGCTTCGAGATGGCGCTGGAGTAGGTCTTCGAAAATGTAGGCTCGAAAATTTCCGATGTGCGCGCGGCTGTAAACCGTCGGCCCGCAGGTGTAGATGTCGATCTTGTGCGAATCGGGATCGCGCGGAGCGAACTCTTCGAGTTTTCGTGAATAGGTATTAAAGAAGCGAAGCGCCATCTTTTGTCATGTCGAGCGGAGTCGAGACATCTCTAAATATTTCCGAGCAAAACAAGCACAGACAACAGTAAGAGA
>Ga0193729_1000409_pt1 | contig 22142 bp, 28 predicted proteins | sample U1c2metaG_FD_143036 | JGI IMG/M metagenome (GOLD analysis project Ga0193729, IMG submission 143036) | Soil microbial communities from a riparian zone of the East river system, Colorado, United States - U1c2 | ecosystem: Environmental > Terrestrial > Soil > Riparian zone | place: USA: East River...
TTCACGACCAACGCAGCCGAGGCCGGCGAGATCGCGCGACGCATCGGCGGTCCGACCGTGATCAAGTCGCAGGTGCTCTCTGGCGGGCGGATGAAGGCCGGCGGTGTCAAGTTCGCCGACACGCCGCAGGAGGCCGAGGCATACGCCAAGGACATCCTCGAGCTCGAGATCGGGGGCCACGCGCCGCGGGGCGTGCTCGTCGACCCGAAGGCGGAGGTCGAGCAGGAGTACTACGCGGGCGTCGTGTGGGACGGCACGCGCAAGCAGCCCGTGATGATCTTCTCGCCCGTCGGCGGCATCGACATCGAGCAGGTCGCAGAGGAGCAGCCCGAGAAGGTCGGCCGGCGTCACTTCTCCAACATCCTGCCGTTCGGCGACTTCGAGGCCAAGGAGGTGATCTCCTCGACCGGCGTCACGGGCTCGGCGCTGAACAGGCTCGTGCCGATCGTGACGCGGCTCGCAAAGCTGTTCGTGGAGAACGACATGACGCTCGCGGAGATCAACCCGTTGGGGCAGCTCGCGGACGGCTCGTTCATCGCACTCGACGCGCACATGGAGATCGAGAACGAGGCGCGCGGGCGACACGAGCAGCTGCTCGCCGAGCTCGGCGTGGGCGAGGAGGAGACGCGGCAGGCGCGCGAGCCGACGCCGTTCGAGCTCGCCGGCGAGCAGGTCGACGCGACCGACCATCGCGGCGTCGCCGGCAACGTGACGGAGTTCGACGGCAACCTCGGCCTTGTGATCGGTGCCGGCGGCGGCTCGCTGACGCTGTTCGACGCGGTCCGCGCCCACGGCGGCAAGCCGGCCAACTACTGCGAGATCGGCGGCAACCCGTCCGTGGCGAAGGCATGCGGCCTGGCCAAGCTCGTCCTGCAGAAGCCCGGCGTGGACAAGATCGCCGTGATGATGTCGATCGTCTCCAACACGCGCGTCGACATCGTCGCGCGCGGCGTGATCAAAGCGTGCGTCGAGCTCGGCCACGACCCGGCCGAGAAGATCGCGATCTTCCGCATCCCCGGCGCGTGGGAGGAGGAGGGCTTCAAGATCCTCGAGAAGTACCGCGTCGACTACGCCGATCGCAGCATGTCCCTCAACGAGGCCGCGCGGCGCGCGGTCGAGAAGATCCAGGGAGTCGCGGCATGAGCATCCTCATCGACGCCGAGACGACGTTCATCGTGCAGGGCATCACCGGCCGCGAGGCGGTCAATCTCACGAGGGAGTGCCTCGACTACGGCGCGGGCGCGAAGATCGTCGGCGGCGTGACGCCGGGACGCCTCGGCCGGGATGTCCACGGGGTGCCGGTGTTCGACACGGTCAAGCAGGCCGTCGAGCATCACGGCACGCCGATCTACGGCTCGGTCGTGACGGTCCCCCCGGCCTTCACCAAGGATGCCGTTTTCGAGGCGATCGAGAACGGCGTGCAGCTGATCGTGATCGTCACAGAGCGCATCCCGCGGCGCGACGTCGCCGAGATGGTCGAGCTCGCGAGCCTGCGCGGCGCGCGCATCATCGGCCCGAACTGCCTGGGGATCATCGTTCCCGACGTGATCAAGATGGGCGGGATCGGCGGTCCGGCGAAAAACGCCGCGCAGGCGTACACGGCGGGGCCGATCGGCGTGATCTCGCGCTCCGGCGGCATGACGACGGAGATGTCATCGACGCTCAGCGCTGCCGGCCTCGGCCAGTCGACGGCCGTGTCGATCGGCGGCGACGCGATCATCGGGCAGAGCTACGCCGAGCTGATGCCGCTGTTCGAGGCCGACGAGCAGACGCAGGGGATCGTCATCTACACCGAGCCGGGAGGACGCATGGAGGCCGAGCTGGCGAGCTGGGTGACCGAGCACAACTCGCGCCTGCCGATTGTCGCCTTCATGGCCGGACGATTCATGGACGAGATGCCGGGCATGAGCTTCGGCCACGCGGGCACGATCGTCGAAGGCATCCAGGACACGGCCGGCGAGAAGATCGCGCGCCTTGCGCAGGCCGGCATCACGGTCGCCGAGCGGATCGAGGACATCCCGCAGATGATCGGCGAGAAGATCGCGGAGCGCCAGGGTGCCGCCGCGCCATGAGAGCCGACGGCATGTTCATCGCGGTCGAGGTCGACGATCAGGCGGCCGCCGACACGGCGCTCGCCAAGAAGCTGACCGAGGCCTGCCCGGTCGACATCTTCGCGCAGGCCAACGGCGGCACGCTCGAGCTAGTCGAGCGCAACCTCGACGAGTGCGTCCTCTGCCGGCTGTGCCTCGACGCCTCGCCCGACGGCGCCGTGAAGATCGTCAAGCTCTACGACGGCGACGCAGTGCTGGCCTGAGGGCTGCCACGGCCAGGACTGGCAGGGCCGGCTCGCTTGGGGGTAGCACCCGACCATCGGCCAGGTCGCGACGTGCTCGATGAGGCCCGCCAGCAGGCCGCGGAGGACCGCCGGCCCCGGCAGGGACGGCTTGATCCGCGCGTATGCGGCGCCCAAGATCGCGCCGTTCTGCACGTGGAGCGCGAAGCCGATGGGTTGCAAGTCGTCGCCGCGCGTCACGAGCTTGCCCAGGATCTCGACGTCGTCGTACTTGGAGTCGAAGATGCATTGGTCGAGTGGCTGCTCGAGCGTCATCACCGCCGCCGCGACCACGCCCGCGACCGCCCCGCGCAAGCTCGTCTGCAGCATTGGTCTGATCGCCCTCGCTGACCGCGGATTTCAGAGGACGGGACGCACGACGAGCATCCCCCGACTCGAGACGAGGTGCGCCAAGTCGTCCGTCAAGCGTTGGACGTGTTCGCTCCCCTGTTGCTCCCAGCGCTCCACTTGGACGATCTCCGCGATCAGCACGTAGTCGGCTTGACCGATCGCCTGTCCGGGCACGTCCGCAGGCCGCGTGAGACGCCAGTCCGACACCGTGTCCAGCGACCCGCGGACGATGTCCCGATCCTCCGCCATCAGACGCTCAAAGTCTTCGGCCAGCTCCGGGGAGCGCAGTTGAAACCACATGAGAAGGGTCGCGGGAGGACTCATCCACGGAGCGTAATGCACAATCGCACCTGGATCGCTTGTTGAGATGCCCGTTACGGGGTTGGCGAGTCGGGCTGGAGTTTCGCTTTCGCGTGGAAGGAGCACTCCCGTTAAGGGCGAGATCAGCGCGGTATCCGCAGCTCCGGAAAATTGATCAAAATTGGGCGGTACGCCCAGGCCAGGCAGGCCTGCATTCCGCTTGGGCTGCTCCTCCTCGCGGGAAGCACTAGAGGGTGGCGGCTAGCCGCGCGCTTCCGCAGTTCCGACGATGACCGGGCGTCTGAGTCCGCCCGTTTGAGACGCTCGGTCCGGACGAACCTCGAGCGTCTCGTGCGATGAACGGTGGGCGCCTGCTTCGCCCGGGCCAAGCAGTCGCGTTACCAGAGCGACGGCTCCACTCCTCACCTTCGTCCCGAGCGGGTGTGAGCTCAGCGCCTGTGCTGACGCCTGCTTTCGCAGGAAGCCGTCATGGCCTGACGGTCAACGTCGCAAGCTCCACGTGCGCTCTACTTCGTCATGTAGCCACGCGATGCCTTTTTGATCTCGCCGGCCTTTGCGAGCTGGCTCAAGCGGGTTGAGGCACTTCCGGGATTGAGGTTTAGACCCTTAGCGACATCACCAGCGGTGCTGCCAGGGTGCTGGACGAGGAAGTCGATGATGCGCGGCTTGACGTCAACCCGACGGCTGCGCGCGGTTGCACGCCGCTTGCTCGCGCGCCTCGCCGTCGCGCGGCGCATCGAGCGAGCCGGAGCGGCCGGCGCCGAGTCGCCATGGTGGGCGTGGAACTCGTTGATCTGTTGCTCGAGCCAAGCCAGATGCTTCTGGACTTCAGCGCGCTCGGCCTCGAGCGTCTCTATGACCTGCTGAATGCGAGACAAGTGCTACTCCTGACAGAGGGGGATTTCGAGACTCGAGCATCGACGTCTTAGCAGACCCACGTGCGACCAGTGACGATGCATGGAGAGCTGCTCGAGCGCCTCGACGAGGATCGCGATCTGGTCGGCGGCGCCATGCGCGGCCGCATTGCCCGGGGCCCAGCATCCCCGGCCTAGTTGGATGAGAGCCGCGCGGCGCTGGCGGGGAGAGCGGACAGGCGCCACCCTGGAAGCGGATTGCGGCGCATGGTCGGTTCGCCCTCGAGGCGCCCTCCGACGCCGCGGTCCAGGGCCCCAGCTCGCCCAGCTCGGGAAGAACCGCCGCGGAAAGGCTGCTCTGTATTCCCGCGCGCGGGGTGTAAACTTGGGTGGTACAGGGCTTCTTGCGGCTTCTGCGAATCCGCTCGTACATGGCCACCGTCGGCCGGACGCCCACGGCGACCTCACGGACAGTTTTCGTCCTCAGCTGAAGAGTCCGATTCTCAACGAGGGTCGTGTAGTCCAAACGGCGTTCAAGGAGGTCCAGATGCTTACCAAGTCACCGGCCGCGCTGCTCCGGTCGCGCGACGGCCCTGCTGGCGCCCGTAGCCGCGAAACGCGTCAGGACGTCCGAGCCCGCTCTGTTGCCGTCCCTCGCGCGCACCTCGGCGGCGACACCGATGCGCTGGACTGGCGCTCAGACCCGCACCTATTGGCGATTCTCGCGCGGGGCGTCAAACGCGAGCGAGAGGCTCGCGAGAAGGACCGGCTCCCTTGGCGCCGTGACGAGCTTGACCAGCCAGCACGGCGCGCTGACGCCCGCCCACACCGACCGGCACGCACACCCGCAGGAGCGGCATGAGCGTTCGCACGGACTCGATGATTACCGCCGTGCTCGAAGGTGGCCCGCTGGATGCCCAGCGCGTAGACGCCGACGTCGTGGAGGGTCGTCCCGCGAAGACGATCGACGTTCCCGCCGACGACGGCACCACGTGCCGCTACTGCCTTGCGGAGTGGGTCCAGTCAGGGCAATCTGCGGCCTACTCGTTCCTGTACCGCGTCTAGCCGCTCAGCACGTCTGGGTCGTCGTGAGGTCCTCAGGTCCTTCACCACCCGCGGTGGGCTTTCTTGTGCAGGCGTCGCGCGGTCACGGCGTCGCCAGCCGCTGGCGCCGTACTGTGATATCGATGTGAAGGTCCTGTAAACGACAGACTGGAGCTGAAGCGTTGGCAGCCGATGCAATCGCAGCCGACCCGATCGAGCCGATCCCCGAGACGTCCCTTGCGGAGCGCGTTGTCGCCGACGTGCAGCCCATCGGCGCGCCGATGGCGGTCGCCGAGCGCGTCCGTGATTCTGTTCCGCTCTGGTTCCACACCTTCGCGCTTGCGCCGGGCGTCTACACGCCGGGGATCGCACGCGATCACGGCTATCGCCTCGGGATGCTCGGCGCGGATCGCCTTGCGGGGCGCAGCGTGCTCGACGTCGGCGCGTTCGACGGCTTCTACAGCTTCCTCGCGGAGGCCCGCGGTGCGCGGCGCGTTGTAGCCATCGACAATGAGCAGTACGTCGACTGGGTGCAAACTCGCTTCGGCGTGACGCTGCCGGGCGGTGTCGGCTTCCGCGCGATCGCCGCGCTGCTCGCGTCGCGGGTCGTGTATCGCCGCATGGACGCGCTGGACGTCCACGAGCTCGGCGAGCGCTTCGACGTTGCGTTGTGCTTCGGGATCCTCCACCGGGTGACCGATCCGATTGCGCTGCTGCGGGCGCTCGCGGACGTGCTGGCGCCGGGTGGCGAAGTCGTGCTCGAGACCTACGGTTCGGGCCTGGCCGCCGACGCCCCTGCGATCGAGGTTCACGAGCCTGGCGACGTATACGCGCGCGATGGCTTCGTCTATTGGGGCTTCTCTCCGGAGGGTCTGCGGCGACTGGGGCGGATCGTCGGCCTCGACGTGCTAGAGGTCGTCGAGGAGCTGGAGATCGACGGCCACCCGCGGATCGTCGCAGTGCTGCGAGCGGCAAGCTGACGGCAGCTTGCGGTCGCGCCGCCAGGCCGCCCACGACGTCACGGCGAGCTCGCGGTGTCGGTTCCGCCTTCGAATTCGCGACCATTGCGGGTGGCGCTACCATCGTTGAGAGGAGACAATGGAGACCCACACTCATCCGAAAGGGACGGCCTCTGAGACGCTGGATCGCATCCGCCGGGGTGGCACGCACCTCATCCTCGCCGCTCAGCGGTTGCTCGCGGAAACGAAGGCGCTTCTGAACGACGGGGACTTCCAAGGAGCGATGAAGACCGCGGCGCAGCTCCACGAGAAGCTCAGCGCCCTCGCCGAGGCCGAAGGCTCGCTGGGGATCGTCTCCGATGCGCGCATTCTGAAGTGCAGCGACGTCGAGGTTGGGATGATGCTGGCAGACGTGGGCGAGGTTACCGCGATCGAACCATGCCCTTGCGGCCAAGGTTATTGCGACAGGATCATTCTGACGATCGAGGATCAGGCGGTCAACTTCCCCGCCGACGCCGAGATCATCGTGGCCGCGCCCGTATCACGGTAAGCGGCGGTTTACAACGCCGGCGGCACGAAAGCCTTGGAATTTGCGGGGTGCGGACTGCTTGCGCACTTGCGCACTGCGCGGCGCGGGAGTAATGCGTGGTGGCACAAGCCAGCGGAAACAGGTGGAGATGATGTCGAGAATCATCGTTGTGCCCGACTCTGCTCACCCACAGCTCGACGGGTGCGCGGCCCTGATGGATGAGGAAGTCCTGCCCGAGCACGTGCTGGATGGTCACTCAGCGGACCAGCTGATCGAGCGCGTGGCCTGGGCGGTCTGCGATGCCAGCGACGCCAAGAAGCAATCCGCTACGGATGTGGAGCGGCGTACCGTAAGACACCACCGATGACAACACGCCCCCCACAACAGCCACCGCTGCTCACTCGGCGCCAGCTCAGGCGGCTTGAAACGTTGCCCGACGACTACAAGGTGGTGAAGGCCCGCGATGGCGCCCCGATCGTGGAGAGCCCGGCTGGACAGATTCTCCGCCTGCAGCCAAACGGTCGCTTGGCGGCGACCACGTTGGTCGGGCGCGTCCATTCCTATCTGCACGCCCACGAGGGCTAGAGTCCGGGCTGTTAGAAGTTCAGCATTTCCCAGCAACGCCGACCAAAGAGTCCTTGTACTCGCGGACCTGCCGCCGCCTACCCAACCGGGAGCAGTCGATGGGCTCGCCGCTCACGAGGCTCGCCGATGCGATCCAGCGGTCTGCGTCCCGCTAACTGTTGGTCGCGGTGCTCGTGGTGTCGCAGCGCGTCTCTTAGGCCCGCTCGGGGTCATGGCCTCGAAGCGACGCTCCAACTTGACCCAACGCTGTTGTTCCCGCTCGTGGTGGGAGTTGTGGAGCGCCTGATGGAGCCACAGCCACAGCTCGGCCATGGAGAAACCGTCGCACGCTGGTCGGATGTCCCTGATCAGCGTCCCCGTCCTCTCAGCTGCCGCTCGTAACGCATAGGCCCGATAAGAGGGAGCGGGCGTCTCCGCCGTAACCAGCTACAGCCTGATCCGCTAAGTCTGAGGGGCCACTAACGTTGCGTCGCCTTGGGTTTCGGACCGTCCCGAAGCGGGTACCGACTGCTGCGGACAGGGACACCCGATCGAGGGGGCGCTTCGCCCGCAAGCTGCGCGAGCACTCTGAGGCGCTTGCGGACTGCCTTGACCGCGTGATCGCGTCGCTGGCGAAACTCGCCTGTCGGCTCGCCTCAGAGCGGGCGCTCGCGCTCGCGGCTTAGCTAAGCCGAGGATCGGGGCCGTCGAACATCCCGGAGTACTCTGATCTCATGCGAGCGCTGAGACTCCCACTCCTCGCGATGGGCGCATTAGCGAGTGTGCTGATCTTCTCCGGGTCGGCCGCTCCCCTGTCGGTGCACGTGCGGCGCCACCTCGATGTCCGGCAGAACGTGCACATCACCTTCCACGCGCACAGACTGCCGGAACACGGCTACTACTACGCCGTGATCGTGCTGAAGCCGTACACGAAGTACACGGCCACCTCACCGCCGCCGTGCTCAACATCAAGCAACATGTACGCCGCCGACTACGGCTACCCCCGTACAGGCGGAGAAGTGAAGCTCACCCTGACACCCAGCCTGACGAACCCGACGCCCACGGAAGGTCCCACGAAGCAATGGTGTCCTGGCGGCTCGTATGAAGGCGGCGTCTACGCAGTCCCGCACCCGCCGCCCTGTGAAAGCAAGTATCCCTGCAATCGTAGCGAACCGTACAAAATCCCTCAGTGCTTCACCGGCAGCAACGGAAGGCTGCTATGTGGGATTGTGGTGCCAAAGGGATGGAAATATCCCGAACGACTGCCCAAGCCGTTGGCAACGGGCACACGTATCCTGGGACGCTTCACCGTCAAGTTTCCTTGAAGCCTGACTATGCCGTGCCCAGGTAGCACACCCGGTACCGACCGCCTCCCGCGCCCGACTTTCGCCAATCGTTTCGCCAAGCCCTACTAGTACTACTTTGTTAGGTTCATTCATCATGACGGTCGGGGTGGAGTGAGAACTGCCTCTCGATTGGGGTTGAAGTACTACGCCGACACGACCGTACTACGCGGCATAGTAGATATCCTGACCCCGGTCTCCCGTAATCCTTCCCGCCACCGCGCAGTCGGGCCAATCGCCTGGCGCTCCCGAGGGGAAGCTTCTGGCGGCGCGGACGTCTAAAGGTTCAGAGCCGTCTACTACGTCTAATAGTAGAGAGACCCAACCGCAAGGAGTAGACCAATGCAAGCCCACCTCCCTACAAAATCGAGCTCACGCGCCCGGCTGGCGGCTCGCGCGTGCGCAGGGCTCCTTCTCATATTCGTCGGAGCCGATCATTATTATGAGTACTCCGTCGATGGCGACTCGGTGCTGCCGACAGTCGGGACGCTGTTTCTTCTGAACTTCATCTCAGCGAGCCTGCTGGGTGTGCTGCTGCTCGCGCCGGTCAAACGCGTCTTTCACCGGCTCGGCACACGGGTCCTCGAACTGTCCACGGTGGGCGGATTCGGGATCGCAGTGACGTCGCTCGCGGCGCTGCTGATCAGTGAGCGGATCCGCCTGTTCGGATGGATGGAGCTGAACTACCGGCCGGCGATCGTCGTGGCGCTTGTCTCCGAGGCGGCCGCCACCCTGTCGCTGGGACTTCTGTTGCTGCTGCTCCGCAGAGGGAGGAGGGAGCGATCCATCTCGAGCGAGCTGATCGAGTACGCGCAGGCGAGGCCGCGCGCGACGTGAGATTCGTCGCCGCCCAGCGACTCACGGCCCGGCTGGAACTCTGCCGCGTCCGTCGCCGTTTGAGCTCTGCAGGGTACTCGCTGACCGGCTGCTGACCGGGCCCTGCAGGAATCGCCATACCGACAGCGGCGCCATGACGGTGAGGATCAACGCACTGGCGGCGCACCACTCACAGATCGCGTGAATCGAGTAGACCTCGCGATACGTGAGGTACGCGCTGAAGGCGAAGCCTATGAGGACGAATGTCATCGCCGTGAACCTCGTCGTCTCGCTCTGCGGGCGCAGCAACAACGCCAGGATCGCGACGTAGCCAAGCAGCCCGATCAGCGCTACGGGCATCCCGGCGAACTCCGCGTAGACCGACGTCTGCACCTTCTCGCAGCTGCCGCCGGTGGTACAGACGGGCATCACACCGGCGTAGTGGACATACGTCAGGTAGCTGGCGACGCCCAGACCGGTCATCGTCAGCACGATCAACACACCCCTCAGACCGCGGGCGCTCATCGTGAGCGGCTCCGGCAAGTTCGCTCGACGCTCATGGCCGCGAAGTCGAATGGACAAGCCTGGCAATCGCCTGGTCGAAGGGAGCGGAATCGGTGAACGAACTTGGTTCCAGCCGGCCCATCTGGCCGCCGGAGATCCCGATCAGAAACGCGGGCGTCCCACCCAAGCCGCTCGCACTGGCCGCCTGCGCATCGCTCACCACTTGACCGGCGAGGGCTGAGTTGCCGCGATCGCTTGCCCAGCGGGAGAGATCCAGTCCCGGCACCTGTCTCGCGACCTGCGCGATGAACCCTTCTGTGACATATCCCGAGCCCTCTTCTCCCTGCTCTCGGTAGAAGGTCTCGACGAAGTTCCATAGCTTGCCCTGCTTGCCCGCGGCGAGCGCGGCGAGCTGCTGGGCCGCGAAGACTTCCGGGTCGCGCGTGGCGGTCTGCAGCGAGCGGTATTCGACCTTCAGCTTGCCCGTGTGCACCCACTTGGCCACGATCGATGGGAGCGCTTGGGTCGAGAACGATCTGCACACCGGGCACTGGAGATCGCCGAAGTACTGGAGCGTCACGGGAGCCGTCGCTCGCCCCAGCACATTTCCGCCCTGGGGAACGCCTCTCAGAAGCGTCGTCACGTCGCTCACCGCGGCCCTCGACTGGGCGGAGCCAGGGGTGAGCTTTTTGGAGGCGCCGGCCGACACGATCAGCACCAGCACGATGCCGCACGCCACGAGCGCCGAGATGATCCCCAGCAGTCGCAGTCGCTTTCTTCTGAGCGTCCTCGCGGCCTCTGCCTGTTCGAGCGCCCGGCGCTGCCGGCGCCCCTGCTCGCGGCGCTGCTTGCGGGTCATGCTGCGTGGCTCCGTCCGCATGTCACGCCCCCCACGCCGGCCTGCTCGGAGGATCCTCGCCCGGGTGACGCGGGAAGGCGCGCCGGTCTCGGTCACCGGAGTCTCGACGCGGGCCTCCGGCGACCGCGCGTGACCGATTCGACATCTCGCCGCGCAACAGGACGTCGAGCCATGCATCTACGTCCTCGGGTCTGCTCGAGGCGACTAGCAGCGTTCCCGGGGCGGTCGTCGCGACGACCTCATCGATGTCCGGAAAGCGCGCGAGCAGGCGCCGGCGGGCGGCGGTGAAGTCGCGCGTGATCGAGAGCCCGGGGACGGTAATCCTGCAAAGCCTCTGCGTCGGCGCGCGCGGCGCCGTGACCGCCGGCCCTTCGCGGTGCTCGGTGTTATGCCGGTCGCCCAGCCCGCGTCGGCGCGCGCTCAGGAGGCGACCGAGAAGAGTCGGGCCTTGTGAGCGGCTCATGCCCTCACGCCCTGAGCGGAGGCCGCCGACACGCCGGCGGCTCGATCGCTGATCGCGTGGTCTGTTTGCATCGCTCGCCCGAGACCGTGGAGCATTCGCCCGAAGACGGTGCGGTGGATCGGATACAGCAAGTACCAGTACGCGAGCCCCACCCAACCGGCGGGATCGAACACGGTCGTCTGACGCACGACGGTCTCGCGGCCATTGGCCTCGACCTCAAACTGCAGCCAAAGCCGGCCGGGTAGCTTCGTCTCAGCCGCTAGGCGCAGCAAATGATCCGATTCGAGGCGCTCGACTCGCCAGAAGTCAACGGCGTCGCCGATTCTGAGCTTCTGCGGATCGCGGCGTCCGCGACGTAGTCCGACGCCGCCGCGCACGCTGTCGAGCAGGCCACGCAGCTTCCAGAACCAGTCGAGCGCGTACCAGCCGGTCGCCCCGCCGATGCGCTGGATCGGAGCAAATGCCGCATCGGGCCTGGGCGACACCGACATCGCACGCGAGCAGACCAGGCGGCGTCCGACCGCGTTCCCGCCCCACCGCGAGCGGCTCGCGGCGGTGGCATCCGACCATCTCATGTCGGCGAACGCCTGATCCTCTTCGGCCAGAGCGAGCTCGATCGCGCTGGACAGGCCGCGCCGGGCTCTACCGAACGCCACGCGCTCAGGCACGGTCGTGACGATCGTCTCGTTGCGCAGGCTGTCAACCATCGCTGCCGCAACTGGTCCGTATGCCGGCTTGAGCCGCCCGAGCAGCATCCGCGAGACGCGCGGGGTGATCAGCGGTATGTGCATCACCCGGCGATGGAGCCCACGATGGCGCGCGTACTCGCGCATCAACTCGGCGTAGGTGACCTGATCGCGGCCTCCGATCTCGTAGACCGCGTCGATCGGCCGAACGAGCTCGATCGCTGCCATCAGGCAGTCGAGCACGTCATCGATCGCGATCGGCTGCGCGAGCGTCTCCATCCAGCGCGGAGCGACGATCACTGGGAGGTGGTCGACGAGCGCTCGCACGGTCTCGAAGGACGTGCTGCCCGAGCCGATCACGATCGACGCGCGCAGCTCGACCGTCGGCACGCGGCTCGCGCGCAGGATCCGTCCGACCTCATGGCGACTCACCAGATGAGAGGAGAGCTCGTGATCGCGCCCGAGCCCGCCGAGATAGACGATCTGCTGGACACCCGCGAGCCTTGCGGCCTCGGCGAAATTGGCGGCGGCGCCGCGATCGAGCTCCTCGAAGGCTCCCACGCCGCCCATCGAATGGATCAGATAACAGGCCGTGTGAACGCCGTCGAAGGCGCCCACAAGAGCCCCTCGATCGAGCACATCCCCCTGCACAACGTCGGTCACGTGGCCGGCGCGATCACGCAGGAGTTGCGGACGTCGCGTCAGGCAGCGCACCCGTCCGCCCGTGTCTTCCAGACGGCGCAGCAACCGGCCACCGACGTAGCCGGACGCGCCTGTGAGCAATACCAGCCGGTCGGATCTCGCAAGCATGTCGGGCATCCTACTACATATTGTAGTAGTTGGCAAACCCCGTGTCTCGCAGGATTGCCGCGCGCCTGCCGGCTCGTCTTAGCGGGAGGTCTACCGCGCTTCGGGCAGAGTGGCTGGTCGCGCACGCCAGGCGCGCGCGACCGCGACACCCGCGATCCCGGCGCCGGCCGGAATCAGCGCCAGAACTGCTATGCACGGCTGGCTGGATAGACCTGGCGGCGCGAGCGTCGCGGTGCCAGTCGCGACGTGCCCGGCCAGCAGGGCCGCCGCGAGCAGAAGCAGCAGCGCGGCGGCCGCGCCGACGCAGAGGACGAGCGGGAAGCGCCATGGGGTCGGCTCGCCGAGCAGGTAGTCGATGCGCTGCGGGTCGACCCCTCCCGCCTGCTCGCCCGCGCCTCCAGAGAAGCTAAGCATCGCGCTCGCAAGCGCCGAGCGGTCCACGCCCGCCGTGCAGACCGCCGCCTCGTCGGCACCGATCTCCGCAAGCCCTTGCTGGCGTTCGATGAGCCGGCGCAGAGCCGGTATGAAGAACAGGGCGGCGAGGAGAGCCCGGCCGCAGGCAAGGCGCAATGGATCGTGTCGTATGACGTGGTGGCGCTCGTGAGCGAGCACGGCAGCGAGCGCGCGCGTGTCCAGCAGTTCCATAGCTGCTGTCGAGACGTATATACGAGGGCGCAGCAGGCCGGCACAGAAGGCTTGCGGCTCTCCATCTGTGATCACCCACGCGCCATCTAGCGGTAACGGCGAGCGCGCCGCGAGGATCCTTCTGAACCTCCGATCGGCCAGGATCTCGCGTGTGAGCGATCGAGCGGCCGCGCCGACCATCAAGAGCCCGAGCGCAGCGAGCACCGTGACGACGATGGCATCGGCATTCGCTACGGGATAGCTGAGGCGCTGCCCGAAGAGCGAGATCGTGTGAGAAGCGCCCTCGCCTGTAACCCTCCACGTCTCGAACAGCCGAGAGATGACGAAGGCGGCCGAGGACAAGGCAAGCAGGCCTAGCAGCAAGTTCAGCCCGAACATGCGGCCGGCCGCGATCGCGGCCGGCCGCGCCGTTGCCCGTGAGACGGACGGCTGCGCCCCGCTCACCGTGTCACTTGCAGTGGGGGCGACAGACTGCAACGGTGACGCCGAGGCCGTCATCTCCCACCAAGGATTGCAGAGGGCCGGCCCCTCGACGCGCGATCGGATGAAGCGGCCGAGGGCGGCACAGCTGAGGACAGCCGGCCGCGTAGATCGAGCATTCCACGATTCGACCCTTGATCGCGGTGGGCGTCGGCCCGGCTCGAGCGAGCCGCGGCCGCCAAGCCCTTTACGACCATCTCGTCCTTGACGACGAGGCTTCCAAAGCAGGCGGCCCCTGTCCGTCGCCGGGGCTTGCGAGGCGCCGGGCGGGTTCGATCGAGCACACGCTGCCAGCCGGCCCTGATCGCCACCGTTGGTCTCCGCTGCAATTCGGAGGTGGGCATGGCGGCGGTCGACATCTCTAGCGATGCTACTACAGATCATCGTAGATAGGACCGAGTGGGCCCGCTGCCGGCTGCGACCGGCTACTGCTACAGTCCGTCGTAGATGTCTTCCAAGAAACGCAGATCGTCCCGCGAGGCCGCGCCCCCACAGCTGCACGAGCTCGAGTCCGAGGTGATGGAGGAGCTCTGGTTGCAGCAAGAAGCGACCGTCCGCACGGTGATGGACCGACTCAACGAGCGCACGAGCAAGAAGCGCGCCTACACGACGTACATGACGATCATGGCCCGCTTGCACAAGAAGGGCGTGCTCGACCGGCGTCGCGATGGCAAGACTGACATCTACGCACCCAGGCTCAGCCGCGAGGAGTTCATCGGCTCGCGTGCCAAAGCCGAGGTCGAGGAGCTGGTCGCTGAGTATGGCGACGTCGCGCTCAGCCACTTCGCCAGGGAGTTCGCGAGCCTCGACCCAGCGCGCCGACGCGCACTGCAGCGCTTGGCACGCAAGCCCTAAGCCCGAGCGTGAAGCTCCAAGCCGGGTATCCCGGGCCGCCTATCCGGGGTATCTACGACACAGTGTAGTAGAGTGTGCCGCATGGCACGCGAACGCCGGCAATCGAACCTGAGCTCCGACCGACTGATGCCCGGCTCGTTCGAGGGCGAGACGGTCACGCGTCGCCGCTTGATGACCGGGACCGCCCACGGCCTAGGGGCTATCGCCGCTACCGCCGTAGGTCTCCCCGCGCTCGGCTTCGCCCTCGGCCCGGTGTTCTCGAAAGGCGAGGATCGCTGGGAAACCGTCGGTCCCGACTCGGACTTCAACGATCTCAACTTCGCCAGGCGCGTGATCACCACTACGTCCGGCATCGGCGAGGCGGGAAACACGACCGTCTACATACGAAAGCGCAACCCGTCGATCGACACCGAGCCCGAAGACCGCTTCAACAGGTTCATCGCGATCTCGAGCCGCTGCGCCCACGTCGGCTGTCCCGTCAACTGGGTTCCCGCCGCGGAGCGGTTCATCTGTCCGTGCCACGGCGGCGTCTACGACATCCGCGGCATTCGCACGGGCGGCCCTCCGCCTCGGCCGCTGGATCGCTTCTACACGCGCGTCATCCGCGGCCAGCTCGAGATCGGCCCACGCTTCAGCGTCAACAGCGAGCTCAAGCGCTTCTCGCCACGTGATCCCGGGGAGGCACTGGACGGCATCGGGCAGTACATCTATCCGCGTCGGTTCACCACGCCCCCGGGGCCGAACTGACGCGCTAGGGCCAGAGGAAGTCTACGCAAACGCTCGGCGACCGCGGGTTTCCGCACGTGGGAGAGGCAAGCTGGAATGTTCGCTTTTGTCAGGCTTATGTCAGTACGTGATCACAAACAGATCACAGGCTAGCCAAAACGGGTCATTTGCAGGCCTTTCAATGCGCCCGAGTGGACTCGAACCACCACGGACCAAATGGTCCACAAGGCCCTCAACCTTGCGCGTCTACCAATTCCGCCACAGGCGCAGAGTGCGCGAGTATAGCCTTGGGCCGGCATGCTTAGCCGCCGCTCCGGGCTGCCGAGCCGCAAGGCGTAGGGGCCTCTCCGGCCGTCCCGACGCGCACGGCCGCCCGCCGGCACTTGCATCCGTCCACGTCCGGCGCTACAGTGCGAACAAGTGTTCGTTTCAGGCCACAGTCCACCCGAACGGGGAGTCGAGCTGACATGGATCTGACCAAGCGCCAGCAAGAGATATTTGACTTCATCCGCAAGTACTCGGCGAGGTACGGATACCCGCCGACGGTGCGCGACATCGGCAAAGCCGTCGGGCTGGCCTCGTCATCGACGGTGCATGCGCACCTGGCCAACCTCGAGAAGCTCGGCCTGCTGCGCCGCGACCCGTCCAAGCCGCGCGCGATCGAGATGCTCGATCGAGCGGTGGGCAGCGCCGTGGAGACGGTCAAGGGGATCGTGCGCACCGATGGCCTTCCGCTGCTCGGGTCGGTTGCCGCCGGGCAGCCGATGCTGGCCGAGGAGAACATCGAGGACTACGTCTCGGTCCCCGAGATAGCTGGTGGCGGCGAGGGCGAGTATCTCCTGCGCATTCGCGGCGATTCGATGAAGGACGCCGGGATCATCGAGGGCGACTTCGTAGTGGTTCATCCGCAGAACACCGCGCGCGACGGCGACGTCGTCGTGGCACTGCTCGGCGAGGAGGCGACAGTCAAGCGCTTCTTCCGCGAGACCGATCACGTGCGCCTGCAGCCCGAGAACGATGCGATGGAGCCGATCCGCAGCAAAGAGGTCACCGTCCTGGGTCGTGTCGTCGGCCTGCTGAGGAGCGTCTGACACCGCTCCAGCTTTGACTGGGCAAGGGGGGGCCCCGCCCAGGCCTTCACAGCTGGCGTCGCAAGCGCTAATGTGGCTTCGCAGGTCAGGCAGCCGCGGGGGCGCAAGCCCTCGAGGAAAGTCCGGACATCACAGGGCAGGGTGGTCGAGTTATCGACCCGGGGAAACCCGCGGGAAAGTGCCACAGAAACAAACCGCCTACGTCCGCCGTCCCACGTGAACGGCGGGCCGGCAAGGGTGAAATGGTGCGGTAAGAGCGCACCAGCGTCGCGGTGACGTGGCGGCTGGGCAAACCCCGCCCGATGCAAGGCCAAACAGGACCGCTTGCAGGTAGCCCGCCGAGGTCCAGGTAGGCCGCTCAGATGGATGGCTGCTCAACGACAGAATCCGGCTTATCGACCCGCTAAGGAAAAGCCCCGCTAACGCGGGGTTTTTCTAATGGTCGAGTCGCTGGTTCTTGACTGGATAAGCAAAGAAAGCCTCAAGCGGGGCGATCTCTATGGAATCGCTCGGCGTCGACGCCCAAGCCTAGGCTAGCCCAGCTGCAGACACCGCCGCACCCTTCCTAGCGCTGCCGTTGGATGATCCACCGGCGTTCTAGGTCCCGGTGGGCTGGGGACTTGCGATGTACGCACGTTGGGAGTACAATCGGGAAATGACGACTGCCGAGAGCAAGACCCAGCGCTGGAACATGCGCGTCGCAGAGGACGTTGACGCGATCGTACGACTAGCGGCCGAACAGACCGACCAGCCACTAACTGACTTCGTCGTCCAAGCGGCACGAGTGGTTGCTGAGGACACGCTTGCCGACCGCCGCGTGTTCCGTCTTGATGAGACCGCCTGGGATGAGTTCGTTGAGATCCTGGATCGGCCCGCCCGTCCGATCCCCGACCTCGCCCGTCTGCTGTCGTCTGCCAGCGTGTTCGACGAATAAGCTCGTGGGCTTCCAGAAGCCCGTCCCTCTGGAGGCGCGACACCGCGCCGAGAACTTCCGTTGCGGGGTGGTGTCACTCGATGAATGGCTTCGGAAGCATGCCCTCCAGAGCCATCGCAGCGGTGGCTCGCACGTGTTCGTCACGACCGAAACCGATCCGGATATCGCCGGCTACTACGCACTCGCGGCTGGTGCGGTTATGCCCCGCGACGCATCTGCGCGGCTTGTCCGGGGTTTGGCGGCCAAACAACCCGTACCCGTCGTCCTACTCGGGCGCCTCGCGGTCGATATTCGCCATCAGCGCCAGCACGTCGGGCGGTCGCTGCTGTTGGATGCAACCACACGCGTTTTAGAGGCGGGCGAGATGATCGGGATCCGTGCCCTGCTCGTCCATGCGGTCGACGAGCAAGCCAGGGAGTGGTACGCGCAGTTTGGCTTTGAACGCTCGCCGACGCATCCGCTTCACCTGATCCTCCTATTCAAGGACCTTCGTGCCACCCTTGACCAGCTTGGCCGCGGGCATTGACGGTCGCTTCTGCGTGCTTTGCCAGCACGGCTAGGCGCTCGCAAGGGCCGAGCCCCACCCCTTGATTATCTGCTCCGCCGCCGCTCGAGCTGCTGGAGGGGCGAAGCGGTCCATCTGCCATGTCGTCGAGTTGAGGGTGCCGAGGGCGCGGTACTTGCGCATGATCGCGAGGTGGGCTGGCAGTGCGACAAAGCGGCGCAGGTCGGCCTCGCTCTCCCACACCGAGACGGAGCCGCCTCTGCCTCTTGTGAGCGGCTGGCCCCAGAGCCACAGGCCAATTGCGCCGGGCATTGCGTACCAGCCCTCGCGGAGCCGTAGCCCCGTCCAATAGATGCGGGGAAGATCCCTTGATCGGCGTGGTCTGAAGTCGGTGACGCTAACCACCGCCGGGCCCTCGCCGCTGAACGCCGGGCCAGGTCGCCACGGGAGCCAGACGATGTGCTCGGTCAAGGCGATCCCGGGACGCTCACGAGTCCTCGTCCTTTACGCCGCGCGCGGCCAACCCGTCGTAAAGGAGTCCGAGGATCTCGCCGAAGAGCTCGTCGGGGGCTGCAGCTGGCGCAACCAGGGCTTCCATCGCGATGCCCGAGGCGAGGCAGAGGATGCCGGTTGCCAAGCGATCTGCGGGATAGCTGAGGCGAACGCCCGTGGTCGTGTGGCGTGCCTCCAGCGCACGGGCCATCGCTTGACGCAGCTCGTCTTGGCGATGGACATAGCCGGGGCGCAGCTCGGGGTCCCGAACCGCGAGCGCCCAGTGCTCGAAGACCAGAAGTAGAAGGTCGGGCTGTCGGCGGATGAGCTCCGCCACGCCCTGGCTGACGAGCGGTGCGGTCTCCATGTCGGACGGCGCGTTCTCGGTTAGGCGCATCAGCTCGCGTGCCGGCACGTCCAACCGCTCGGCGACGAGGGCGAGGAAGAGATCTTGCTTGTCCCGAAAGCTCCAGTACACGGCGCCCTTCGTCAAGCCGGCGCGTTTGGCGACAGCCTGCAGCGACGTCCCGGCATAGCCACGGTCATGCAGCTCGGCCAGCGCGGCGTCGAGCAGATGCCCACGAGCCGTGCCTCGGAGCTCCGTGCTGCGGCCGTCGTGTTGAGGAGACGCGTGGGGGGAACGAGCGGGCATCGTCACGCCAGTGTACATGCTGCGCGGTATGTAGTACATTCCCATCGGTATGTTGCATAAATAGTCGACGAGAGGAAGGCCGATGAGCAAGTCGGTATGCGTGGTGGGCGCCGGGCTCTCGGGCCTGGCGGCGATTCGCGGGTTGAGGCTGGGCGGGCACGAGGTCGCCTGTTTCGAGGCGGGGGCGGCGATCGGCGGAAGCTGGCGCTATGGAAACGACAACGGGGTCTCAGCGACGTATGCCTCGCTGTATACGAACGTCTCGCGCAGGAACATGCAGTACCCGAGCCTGCGCGCCACCGGATCGATGCAGGAGCGCCCGCATCACTCGGAGCTGCTTGCCTATCTGGAGAGCTACGCCGAGGTCAACGATCTGCTTGCGAGCATCAGCCTCGGCGCGCGTGTGGCGCGAGCCTGGGCACATGAGGACGGCGGCTGGCTGGTAGACGTTGACGGAGGAGCGACACACTGCTTCGACGCGCTCGTCATCGCCGCAGGACAGTTCTGGGATCCATACATACCCGCGCTCACGGGCGAGTTCAGCGGCGAGACGATGCACGTGCGCGATTACCGCAAGCCCCAGCCGTTCGTGGGACGACGGGTGCTCATCATCGGCGCGGGGCAATCGGCCCTCGACGTGGCGGCGGAGATCTCTTTCGAGGCGAAGGGCACGCTGCTCTCCTGCCGCCGGGGACACCATCTGATCCCATCGCACCTCCTCGGGCACCCCTTGGACCATCTCGACAAGCCCACGCTCAACCGTCTTCCCTGGCCGGTGGCCCGCCGCGTCTTCCAGGCGCTGTTGAGAGCCACGCGCGCGGCTCCGGATCACGGAGATCTGCCGGTTCCGGAGTTCCCGATAATGGAGTACCGCTGGCCGGCGCTGGTCACGCCGAACATCAAGCGGGCCCTCGCCCACAAGACATTCGCTGTGAGGCCGGACGTGACCATCCTGGACGGGGAACACGTCACCTTCTCCGACGGCCGGCGCGAGGCAGTCGACGCGATCGTCTTCGCCACGGGCTACCGGGTCAACTTCCCGTTCCTGCCCGAGCCCCTCGGTCGCGGCGATGGTCAGCAGTTCCCTCTCTACCGGCGCATCCTCTCGCCCTACGCCGACAACCTCGCATTCATCGGCATTCTCGACGCTGGCGTAGGCCGTCTGGAAATCGTTGAGCGCCAGGCGGAATGGCTGACGGAGACGCTCTCGGGACGCCTAACGCCCCCGTCTCGAGCCCAGATGTGGGCGACGATCGACGCTGGCAACGAGTCACGCTCCTACCGCCGCTTCGGCGGCGGGGGCGCACACACCACCCTCTGCGACCGCCACGCATATCTCCGTGTTCTCGATCGAGACTTGCGTTCCGCGCGCGACAGCTGACCTCACGAGCCTCCCGGACTACCAATCCGCGTGAGGCTCGTCGTTCAGGGCGGCCGCACCTACTCGTAGTGGCCCAGCGCTCGGCGTTAGCCTTGCACGCTCCATCATGCCGCCGAGGCGCTGGGTTTATTTAGAACGGGCCAACACCGCCAAAGTCAGGACCTTCTCTGCGGTCGATCGCCGGGACCGAACCGGGTCGCACGGCCCCGCGCTAACGGCGCGCGAACACGACGACCGGGATCTCGCGTGAGGTCTTGGCCTGGTATTCGTCGTACGCTGGCCAGACCTCGGTCATGAGCGACCACAGGCGATCTCGCTCCTCGTCCCGGGCGGTGGTCGCGCTCACGGGGACCAGCTCGCCCTTGACCTGAATCGAGGCGTCGTCGTTGGCCTTCAGGTTCTCGTACCAGCTCGGATTCTCGGGCGAGCCGCCCTTCGAGGCGACGACGACCCAGTGCTCGCCGTCGGTGCGGTGGATCAGCGGCGTCGTGCGCTGCTCGCCGGATGAGCGTCCCTCGGTCGTCAACAGCAGGATCGTCGTGCCGCGCCAGCGGTAGCCGCGCTCGCCATTCGTCTCGCGGTAGACGCGGACGTGCTCCGCACCGAACAGATCGTCGTCGGCGGCCATGTGATCGCGAGTCTAGCGCTGCATGGGGCATCGCGGAACGGCCGGCGATAGGCTGCAACCCGTGCAGGAGATCGCCCCTGGACTTTGGCATTGGACGGCGCGCCACGAGCACATCGGGATGGACGTCAGCTCGTACTACCTCGTCTCCGAGCGCGTGTTGATCGACCCGCTGATCCCCGCCGAGGGACTCGATTGGTTCGAGCACCGGGCGCCACCCGAGCATGTTTTGCTGACCAATCGCCATCACGATCGCGATTCGTGGCGACTGCGAGAGACGTTCGGCTGCACCGTTAACTGCATTCGCAACGGGCTTCACGAGCTCGACGGGCGCGGGCCCGTCGAGCCGTTCGACTTCGGCCAGCGGCTGCCCGGCGGGATAGTGGCCCACGAGGTGGACGCGATCTGTCCCGATGAGACGGCGCTGCACCTTGGCGCGCAGCGCGCGCTCGCGTGCGCCGATGGCGTCGTGCGCTGGCCGGGCGAGGCTGGCCTGACGTTCGTACCCGATCAGCTGATGGACGAGCCAGAGCAGACGAAGGCCGGCCTGCGCGCGGCCTACGAGCGCCTGCTGGATCTCGACTTCGACATACTGCTGCTCGCGCACGGCGAGCCGGTGCTCGAGGGTGGGAACGAAGCCCTGCGCGCCTTCGTGAGCGCATCGGGCTAGAGGCCTGATGTGGGTTGAGCCGCGCAGCAGGAGTGCGCCGTTGAGATAAGAAGAGGGCCTCCAGTCCTGCCAACTCGTGATTGGAGCACGAGATGCCCTGTGGCAGTGGGAGTGCAGCGAGATGGACTCAGCGCACGCCGCTGGGTTTGCGACGAGCACCGCGAAGCCGTCGGCACCGAGGAATCCGGCGATTCGCTGCTCGCGTGTCTCGTCCTCGTCGGGGTCAGCTGTCGCGCTTTCCTCCGCTGCGGGCACGCCGCCGTGGATCTGGAACACCGTGCCGCCGAGCTCGCGCTGCACGCACTCGGCGAACTGCTCGATGTTGCGCACGAACGAGGTCCAGACCACGCACTTCTGTGGTGGGTCCCGATCGCGAAGTCCGCGCAGATAATCGAGCGCCCAGCTGAACTTCGCCGGCAGCTCGCCGAGCGTTCGGTAGTCGCGTAGCCGGTCGAACACCTCCTGCGGAGGGTGCTCGACGGGCGGCACCCCGTAGAAGCCGTCCTCTTCGTTGAGCAGATCCGGGTTAGCTCCCCTCGCCGGCGCGCCGACCCGCGGCGGGTGAAAATGGGTGATGATCCGGGCGTTGTCCGCTGAACGCCGCGTTCCCTATGGTGCCTGTGAGCCCGTGGTTAGCTTGGCGTGGGAACC